>Ga0208670_100430_pt1 | contig 11324 bp, 10 predicted proteins | sample 24BtaG_FD_184098 | JGI IMG/M metagenome (GOLD analysis project Ga0208670, IMG submission 184098) | Marine viral communities from Cariaco Basin, Caribbean Sea - 24B_WHOI_OMZ_CsCl (SPAdes) (version 2) | ecosystem: Environmental > Aquatic > Marine > Oceanic | place: Caribbean Sea: Cariaco Basin...
TTGGAATATTGGATGGCGGCTGAACCGGTCACATCGGAGAGAGGGAGCGCGCCAGGGTGCGCCATGGGTAAGGTCACTAGTGGCTCGCCGTTAACGCTGATTTCAACGTGTACGGTGGTTGGCTCTGTATCGTACGATGGAATGAAGAGGAGTAGAGCATCCCGAAGTGCCGTAATCCTGGGCATGTACCGGCTTTGTGTTTCATCTCCGGTGTTGCGTTCATAATTACCTGCAGGTGCCACCGAATGGGACTGTACGAACTGGACCTCACCAGCCAGTGCGCCGCCAGACAGATCATTTCTCAGTGCTCGGGGTTCCCCGTTAGAATCCGTGGAATAGAAATCTAAAGCCGGTTGCTCGAGAAAGGCCTCTGCGTGTTCCACTTTGATCGCACCGTTCAACACTAGACGGCGCGAGCCATTTGAAACGGTAACAGTCAGAGGCGTTTCTGCGGTGGCATCTTTGGGGCCGGGCGTGCCAGAAATGACGCCGGTTTCAGAGTTAATAGAGGCCCAGTCAGGCAAAGTGTCGGCACTGTATTTAAGCTTTCCAGCGAGGGCTTTGTGCTCTGACTGAAACTGATAGGTGAGTGCGGTAACGGCGTTCGGGGCATCGAGCGTGTGTTCCGACACGGTCGGTGGATTTGCGGCCTCATCCTTATTGTCCTCAGAAGAGCTTCCGCCACAGCCGGTAATCAGAAAACCGGTCAACCCATACACCATTATTCGCCCGAACAGCATCTTGAATCCTTAAACGTCGTTTTCCGATTTAACGTGGTTTAACAAAGGATTGGGATTGTGCGCGGTTAACGGTTGAGACCAAACGCAGGATTTGTTGCTGAAATGTAATTGTGTGAGCGGTGTCACCGGTGGCGTGGCACGAGTGCACGTTTCAGAGGTTGAAGCGCTCAACGTTCGCTTGTTTTCAACGGAACGTTGAGCGGTGTTTCGGAAAGGTTACGCTAGGCCAACTTTTGATGAGGTGGCTTTATCAATGAGTTGCAGGACTCTTTCGTTGGATTTCCCCAGTGCATTTTCTAGTTCTTCACTGAGGAACTCGATGCCCATCTTCAGGTGCTTTCGGTCCGCTGCGCTTAATGCGTTTTGCTTTTTCAGAACACTCAGGTTTTTGACAACTTCCGCATAGCCAAGCGGATCGCCTTTATCGATAACGGCTTGGTGTGCCGTTGCACGAATCTTCCACTTGTCGCTTAGCTTGCCTTGCCAGCTTTGCAGATGCTCGAGTGTTTTTCTGGCTTGTTTCGCGCACATGGGGCGCCGGAAGTTGTCGGGCAGGTTGTCGGCGCGAACCAGCCAAGTGAGGTCATTTCGCTTGAAGTAGAGTTTGACGAACTTGGCCTCGCGCTCACCAAAAAAACTCTTCTTACGAATATATTTAACGATGCCGATGCCATGACCGGGATGATAAATACGATCACCTTGATTGATAGTGATGATGCTCTCCTTTTCAGAAAACACATGTCTGTTCAAATAACAAACAAGAATAATATGTTATAATATTCCAGTTTTTATAGCAAATTGGTCGGAGGACACTCAACGCTCAACCATCACGCTCCACCACTGAAAACCGATCGAACTCCGTTTCAACAATGAACCATTGGCCTTCAATGCGCCGATAACGATCCCTATATTGGCCGCCCAGCTGCATCGTGGCGTTGGTTTCCCTGTCTTGGTTAAAGTAATAAAGCGCCCAACGGGCGACCGCCTCATTCTCGCTTTCTAGTTGTATTTCCGGGTTGCTGCCGTGGTGAAGATCAATGACACGGTCATTGCAGGCAAGCTCCTGAAACAAAGCCACAAAACTGTCGCGATCTGTAAAGCTACCCAGCGGCCCGAAATCGATACGCACATCGCCCGGCGCGAAACACTGGCGGATAACCTCAACGTCTTTGGTATCGCATGCGTTCAGGTAGCGGTGTTTCAATTCGCGGATGTCTTCTAAAGCCTCTAAACGGGCAATACGCTGCTTCAGTTCCATAGTAAGCGTTCCTTTTTTGTATCTTGAGAATGGATGAAGATGGTGTGAGCGCTACTCGACCCGGGCCGGGTGGAAGCTGCGTGGTGACCCCAGCATATTCCGGTACGACACGGGCTGATGGCCATCTTGGTCTTGAATGCCGTACTTCTTCGCCAGTTCTGCTGTTATTAACGTTTGCCCCGACAACTCGGATAGCTGTGGGTCGTTCAGCATTGCGAGAATCACGCGACCATTGAATTCGGGCGTTTCAGCATTTGCCATAACCGACTCGTACTTGTCAGCGCGTGCTACAGCCGCAATCGCCGACCGTTCTGTGCGCTGTGGGCCCAACCACAACGAAGCCGTGGCGACGTTTGTTTCTGAGAAATCCGCGGCCATGTCAAAGGCCAACTTGTCGGTTCCGGCTTTTTGAGCACCGTAGGCGGGGCCGTGCATGTAACAGTCGGCTCCGAAAGAGGAGGTAAAGGCGATCAGGCCGCGAGCAGCTTTTAGTAGCAAGGGAGCGGCGTAATAGCTGGCGATGTACGAGGACCTCAGGCCGACGTTGAGCATCTCGACCATGTTGGCCGGTTTACTCCAGAACGGGCCGGGGTCAATCAGGTTTTCATGCAAAAAGGCGGCATTGTTTACCAGCAGGTCCAGGTGACCTTGTTCGCGCTCAACTCGGTTGAACAACTGGCGCACCTGCTCATCATCGGCGTGATCACAAGCAACCGCGATGCCTTTACCACCGGCATGCGTAATTGCCTGGGCAGTTTCTGCAAGAGTGCCGGATAAGGTTTTGCCGCGAAGCTGAGCTTTGCTCTCGGTAGCAGAGCGGCCAGTCACATACACGGTCATACCAGCGCGACCCAGAGCGATAGCGATTCCCCTGCCCACACCGCGGCTGGCGCCGGTGACGACAGCAGTAGGAGCAACGGCCTTGTCCATTGTCTTGTCCTTCCAAATGAGAGGTTGATGGTTAGGATTAAATTAAAGAGAGCTAAGGGAGCTGGCATCGTCTGGTTGGACGGTACCTATTCGATTGATCGATGCTGCGGGAAAACAGAACACCTTCACGCACGGTGCGCAGGGTGGTCTATATTTCCAGAGAGGCAATGAATCGCCATTTTGTTGGGAGCTTGAAGAAACAAAGTCCCTTAACATGATGGGAATAGACGCGAATCATAGGTAAATTCGATCGAATCGATGGGGTTTTCTAATAAGAGCCAGGGCAGTATTTGAGAGGATCAATGGCCGATAATCATTTTTGGACCGCAGATTTGAACGATGACGAGCCGGGGCGCCTCCACGAACTGGCGAACCGGAAAGTGCTGGATTTACCACCTGATCGTCATTTTGATGACCTTGTTGAACTGGCGGCACAAATTACTGGTAAACCGGTGGCGGTGGTGTCGTTGGTGAGTTTCGGGCGGCAGTGGTTCAAGGCTTCCAAGGACGTTTCTTTCCAGAAAACGGCTTGGGATGAGTCGTTCTGTATTCATGCCATTGAGAACGCCGGTATTCTGGAGGTACTTGATACGCGTGCAGACGAACGCTTCGCCGAGAATCCGTTAGTTACTGGTGAAGCGAGTATTCGTTACTACGCTGGCGTTCCGTTATTTGATGGTTCTGGTCACGCATATGGCACGATGTGCGTGCTAGATAGCTCACCGAGCCACCCTCTTTCAGAAGAACAGCAAAAGGGCCTGGAGCGCCTTGCGCGATTAGCCGTTGACCGTCTGGAGGACTGGATCCATCGGCAACAGACCGACGCTAATTCAAGAATCTTATCAACCCTGCTCGATTCAATGCCGGACGCTGTCGTTTCCTGTGACAGTGACGGTAATCTCGCCGAGTTTAATCAGGTAGCCAGACAGTGGCACGGCGTGGATCCGCGCGCGTTACCGCCCGAACAATGGGCTGAGCACTTTGATCTGTATAGGCCAGACGGCCAAAGCCTGCTAGCCACTGAACAGATACCGCTCTTACGAGCCTGGCGCGGGGAGCAAGTGCGCAATGCCGAGATGGTGATCCGGGCAAAGGGGCAACCGCCAAGAGTGGTTCTTTGTAATGGCCAACATTTGGTAGATGCTTTCGGCCGGCCTTCTGGTGCCGTAGTAACCATGAGCGACATCACCGAGCTAAGGCATGCCTATAGCGATTTGCACCAAACCCGAGCCCATCTTCAGTCTGTGATTGATGCTTCTGTGAGCGTTGCGATCATTGCAACCGATACCAAGGGCAGCATTTCGCTTTTTAACCCAGGAGCAGAGGTGCTGCTTGGCTATCGCGCCGACGAAGTGGTGGGGCGTCACACGCCGTCGTTGTTTCATCTGGAATCCGAAGTGGCTGCACGGGGAGCGCAATTGTCCAAGCAGCTCGGCAGACGGATAGAGGGCTTCGATGTTTTCGTCGCTTCTGCAGGGGTTGGCGTTCCAGAAACGTCAGAATGGACCTACATCCGCAAGGACGGCGAGCATCGAATTGTGCAGCTATCTGTCAGTGCTCTTAAAGGTGACGAAAGTGAGGATGTCGGCTTTTTAGGTATGGCCGTTGATGTGACGGATCAGCGCCGCGCTGAAGAAAACGCACGGCTTGCTAATGAGCGGTTCGGCGAAGCTTTCAATTCCGCCGCACAGGGCATGGCTTTGGTATCGCTGGATGGGGCTTGGGTTGAGGTAAATGACGCCTTAACCAAGCTGTTCGGCTATTCGCGTGAGAAGTTATTGCTGACAGATTTTCAAACTTTGACTCACCCGGAAGATCTGGAGTCCGACCTGGCATTGCTGCAGGATTTGCTGGACGGTCGCATCAATCAGTATCAGATGAAAAAACGCTACTACCGGCGCGATGGTTCGGTTATGCACGCGATGCTTTCTGTTGGCCTGGTTCGGGATGAAGACCGACGGCCGCTGCATTTCGTATCGCAGATTCAAGATATCACTGTTGAGCATCACGCGTTGGATGAGTTGGAGGCAAACAGTGCTTTCCTTTTAAAACTATTCGATTCTTTGGCAGATGCGGTCTTAGTACTGGATAGCGATACTCGTATTATTAGCCATAACCTGGCTGCCGTAACTCTTTTTGAATTACCTGTCGATGCTACCGGGTCGCCTTTGAATGCCCGTTTGCCTGAGCTGACTGATCGTTTAGGTGAAATACCTGAGCATGGCTCAGGCGCATTGCTGGCCCGATGGAATACAGAACTTGTGATAGCGGGAAAGCAGCCGTTGCCGCTGGAGCTGAGTCTCACGCAAGTGCTGAGTTCCAGTGAGCTGGATCAACGATGGGTATTGGTCGCCCGTGATTTGTCTGAAAGCCAACGAAATGAACTGCTAAAAAATCAGTTTGTATCGACGGTTAGCCACGAATTGCGCACACCGCTGACTTCGATTTCAGGGTCTTTGGGATTGATTGCCGGAGGCGCATTGGGCGAAATCCCCGAGCGGATTGGGGGGATGCTGAGTATTGCCCAACAAAATACGCAACGTTTGATTCAATTGGTGAACGATCTGCTGGATCTGAACAAACTATCGGCCAACGAGATGAATCTCGAGATTCAGCGCATTGAGGTGTCCACGATTCTGGTTCAGGCCATGGAACAGATGAAGGGGTACGCCATACCCTACGGTGTGCAACTGAAGATCACTGGTGACACATCCGGCTATGTGCATGCTGACCCCAGTCGGCTGTTACAGGTTTTGTTCAATCTTGTCTCGAACGCCTGCAAGTTTTCGCCCCGTGGCGAAACGGTAGAAATCCATTGCGAGCCAAATGCCGAAGACGGTGCTTTGATCAGTGTGGTCGATCGCGGCCCCGGAATTCCGGAAGTCTTCCGCAGTCGCATTTTCGAGCGTTTTGCGCAGGCCGATTCTTCTGACAATCGAATCAAAGGTGGCACCGGTTTGGGCCTTGCGGTCACCAGAGAATTGGTCGAGCGAATGGGTGGCGTGATCGGGTTTGAGTCGCAGGAAGGCGAAGGTGCCCGTTTCTGGTTCCGGTTCCCGCGGGCAGAGGTCCGCCTGCCGAAAGAGTCGAGTGTCGCACGAGTGCTGCATGTAGAAGATGACGACGACCTGGCTGCGGTTGTGAGAGGCCAGCTGGGTGCGGTAGCGCGAGTGGATAGGGCGGAAACATTGCGTGCAGCCCATGAACGACTCCGGCACACATCGTATGACCTGATTCTACTCGATCTCAAACTGGAGGATGGTGACGGGCTATCGCTGTGGGAAACATTGCATCGGTCTCAACCCGACGTGCCGGTTGTCATCTTGTCGGGGTACGAAGTGCCAAGAGCAATCGCAACGAAGGTTGCCGCTGTGGTACAGAAAGCATCAGTCACGCCGGATGAGCTGGAAAGCCGGGTGGTTGGCTTGCTCAAGGATCGAAGTGAATCTGAGATCTGAAGATGGGCGGTAGACCCTTAAACTGTCTTTCCCAGCCGCATTTCAATTCGGGTTGAAGGCCCTCTTGTTCGCATTGATGCATTTCTGATTGGCGATGGCAATTGGAAATCAGAGCCGCCTGAATAAGAAAGCCCTGTATTAAATTTATGCTCTACTCGAAAGTTCGAGGGCGCACGGTTGGAACGAAATCCGTTCTTACTTCCGCACAACCAATCTGTAATACGGTTGGCGTCAAGAGGAGGGTGCTTGCCAATCGGCAAGCACCCTTTTTTAGGTTTTGACTCCGATCAAACATCAAGTGATATGGTTATAACCATTATTGATTGCGCCGGTATCACAGGCGTATTCTGAATATCATCGGGATTGCCGAATCCAGGAGAGCACACTCATGAAACAGATACTGACTGCCTTGCTTGTCACTTTTGCCATTAGCTTCAGCGTGCAGGCAGAAGAAGCTCTTTCCCTGACTCCACAGCAAACCTATGACATGGTTCAGACGCAGGGGGATGAGGTCTTGTTCGTGGATGTGCGGGATCCGGTGGAAATCATGTTTATCGGTTACACAGATCTGGTCGACAAAAATATTCCGTTCAAACTTGCTGATCGCTCGGACTTTCTGGACGGCAAAGGCCGTTTCGCCATGAACACGAATCCGGAGTTCGCGGCGCAGGTGGAAAATGCCCTTAAAGAAAAAGGCCTTACCAAGGATGATCTGGTCATTACCATGTGCCGTTCCGGTTCCAGCCGTGGCAAGCCGAGTGCGGAATACCTGATGGAACGAGGCTTTACCAATGTGAAATACATTGATCACGGCTTTCAGGGTAGTGGTGCAAAAGAAGGCAAGAAGAAAGGTCTGAGAATTGTGAACGGCTGGCAGAACGACGGCCTGCCATGGTCCATGAAGCTCAACCCTGAGAAAATCTATCGTCCGTAATTCGGATCATCGTCTTACCGACTCTGACGTTGCGTCAACAGGGACACCGGCTACGAGGACCTTGAAGAGCACACTTAGCGTCTTTAGCTATCTTCGATGCAGGTCGCCCCCGGCGCGTGCCGGATCGGGCGACCACGTATTTAGAACGTGAACGTTCTGATTTTCGGGTTCAGCATCTGGCCAGACATTTCAGGCGGCATGGCAACGCCGACGCCGTCAATCAGGTCGTCTTTACTATACGGGCTGTTGGGCAGGTACAGCGCACAAACCTTTGCTTGGCCGCCTTGCTTGAGAAGGCTTCGTAGCATTTGCCCCGGGGTCACATCCTTTGGCTTGAGCACCGGCGCTTCGTATGACTTCAGCGCCAGATCCCCGGCTTGGTCGCACAGTAGTAGGTTTACCTTGGCCCCTTGCTGGGCCATGGTGTTTGAAAGAACCATGGCCATGCCTTGGGTTTGCAGGGAATCGCTGGACAGAATTACCAGCACTTCTTCAACGCTGCCGTTATGGCTGTTGGCTTGGACACCGAAAGGTACGGCGGCAATCAGTGTGGCCGCGGCCAAAGCTTTAATGGATTTGAACATGGAAAAGCTCCTCAAAGAGATTTTAGATACCGACTGCCATTAGCTGTTGGCCTCCAAATTGGCCACCGCTTTAGACTGCAGAGTTAGGCGGTTGTAGGCTTGCTTTCACCCTGTAACGGTACTTTGGTCGTTTTACACCTTTCTCTAGATCCGTTTTATTATCTTTTTTTGCAGGTCTTTATGCCGAGCAGTGAGTAAGCAGGACAATTGCCGACCGCAGCGGTTACTAGCGGGATAATCCCAATCCAGCCCCAGGGTGTCTGCGGGCCAAAGAAAACGAGTGACAGAAGTAAAACGCCGACAAGAGCTCGAATGACACGATCTGCTGATCCCATATTGATACTCATTGTATACACTCCAGTGTGGGTGAGAGACGATATAAAAAGTGTAGCGCCGACTACGAAACCCCGTCAGTGATAAAGTCACACAAGCTCCTGCCAACTTTGATAACCAAGGTGCGTTTTTTATGAGGGTCCCGAGGGTGCGCCATAGCATTTTTGATACGTTGCCGGAGAGTTTGCGCAGCGAGATATTGAGTGTCTTTCAGACCATGCATTTTGAGCATGGAAAAATTTTGTTTCGTGCGGGAGAGCCCTGTTCTGGTCTTCCCCTTGTGTTGAGCGGAGTCGTAAGGGTTCAAATGACCGGGTTGTCCGGCAACAATATAGTGCTTTATCGAATGGGTGCAGATGAAATCTGTACCTTGTCCATAGGGTGTCTGATGACGGGCGAGGGTTTTAGGGCAGAAGCCGTCGTAGAAGAAGACACGGAAGTGTTCATGATGCCGAGAGCTGTTTTCGACCGCCTGATGGATCAGTCAGCGGGTTTTCGGAGCGGCATTATGGATTCCTACGGTCGTCGCCTAAACGATTTGATGCTTTTGGTAGAGGAAGTGGCATTTCGACGTATGGATGAACGTCTTTTTTGCTGGCTAGAAGCCAGGGCTGGGCAGGGATTTCTCATGATTACCCATCAAGAGCTTGCCACAGAGCTGGGTACTGCCAGAGAGGTAATAAGTCGACTGCTCAAGGAATTGGAGCGCAAAGGCAAGCTGAGGCTCGCCCGCCGGAGGATTGAGTTCACCCGCCAGTTTTTTGATTGACACGCACTTACCCAGCTAGGCGTATCCACTGCGTTGGAATAAGCTCAGCTGTGCTTAGCGATTGTATATAAATTGCTCAAGTTTATAGGGCACCTGCCGATATGCGAGTAGGTACCTAATAAGCTTTGAGGTAAGCAGCCGTCATGATTATATCCAGCCAAATTTCCTTTCTTCAGGGAAACTCACGCCAAGAGACGGCTTTTAGCCAAAGCCAGCTACGGATTAACCAGCAGTCCCTATCCAGCGGCCTTGCCGATGCGCAGGGTGGCGGCAGACAGCTTAATCTTGTGCGTGATGCCAGTTATCGCTACAACAGCCAGGAACGCCTTGGGTTTACGAGCTCCGGTACAGTCAGCGGTGGCGATCGTAATGCAGTGTATTCCAGTGCTGAAATAGTGGAGAAGACCAGCGATTTATTCCTCCGTGGCCAGCAGGCTCTCAGCATAGGTCGTGCCGCCTTGAGCGGTGATGCCGCCGCCCAAGCGAGCGGCAGTATGTCCATTGAAGCGAACCGCTACATGTTCTATTCGCAAAGTGAAACCCGGTCGTTTACCTCTACCGGAAGCATTTCACTTGAGAATGGTGAATCCATTGATTTCACCCTGTCGCTTCGCCAGTCGCAATCGCAAACCTACGAATACTCCGAAAACTTGCGAATTGAAGAGCGTCCGATGACGGATCCATTGGTGATTAACTTTGGCAGTGCCACCGCACAGTTAACCGACACGCTTTTCGAATTCGATATGGAAGGAAACGGAGAAACCGCGCAGTTCGCTAGCCTCGGAAGTGGCAGTGGTTATCTCGTGTTTGATCGAAATGGCAACGGCGAAGTGGACGACGGCACGGAGCTGTTTGGGCCACAAAGTGGATCGGGCTTCAGTGAACTTGCAAGGTTTGATGACGACGGCAACCAGTGGATTGATGCCAACGACGACATGTTCTCTTCACTGTCTGTGTGGGTGCAAGCGGCTGATGGCTCTGAAACGCTAAAGTCGCTAGCGGAAGTGGGCGTGCAAGCATTGTATGTAGGTAGCGCAGAAGACAGCTTTACCCTGACGAATCGGCAAGGCATTCCCTTGGGGCAGATACAGGCCTCTGGTATCTACCTGACGACAGGGGGCGAAGTTCGCACGCTCGAAGAAATCACCTTGGCAGAGCAGAATACGGAAGAAGTCCCGCCGGCAGTTCAGCGTATTGGCAGCAACGGTGCCGCCATACCAGAAGGTAGTGAAGGCGAGGGCGAAATTGGTGGGCTCTTGGGTGCGCGTATCGAGGCCATTCGCGGAGCGTTGGAAAAGCTTAACGAGATTCGAGAAAAGCAAAAAGCCTTTATTGAAGAAACCAAAAATGCAGGAAAGCAGGACTCACCCTTAGACGACTACATGCGTATTATCGACCGGCTACGGCTGGAGTTGTTAAGTAGCCAAGACGAGAAAAAACAGGCCGCCAGCCGGTATCTGGAGTTTGCGAAGGGCTGACTTCCGGCTGCCGATTTTTCGCCCACCCAATAAAAAGGCCCTACGCTTACACGTAAGGCCTTGAAATCTATGGCCCGCCCGAGAGGATTCGAACCTCTGACCTCCGCCTCCGGAGGGCGCCGATTGGGGTCGGTTTGGAGTGAGGTCGGTGGGTCTAAATCGTTGTTCGTCAGTAACTTGCAGGCCGGGCGGAAGCTCAAAAAAATTCTTTTAACACCGCTAGTTACACGATTTATCCCAGGTTTGGGCACACATTTGTCAGGTTGGCGATGGCTCTAACTGGACAGAATGACCGCTGCTCCAACTGCTTATTTTCCAGTTTCACAGTTTACTATGCGAACTCCAAGCTCAGAAAAAATGTCTGGTTTTAACTGTCCGAAATTGGACAGTTGTCGAGCGGGGTAGTCCGAGAGTCCGCCTGTAGAAAGCTATATTTTGCGAGAGAGTATCACCCATCGGCACTCGTTAACAGTCAAGGGTTGGCCGCATCAGAGGTTATCAAGAGTAACGGGGGGATTCGGCAACCACATAGCTGACACTCGGGGCGATTAGAGTAGAGTGTAGAGTTCAGACTACCAATAGCTAAAGAGCCAGTATCTGTCAGGTCGATTGACTACAGCTGAACTTTTCCAAGTATCGGGTGTTCTATCTCGTCCGGCGCCACGTTAATCCGGAAGAGCTGACCGCGTCGATGGGAGGGAGCTAGAAAAGCGAGGGAAAGCGACTTAGTCTGCACATCTGGATTGAGTGGCCGTTGTAACAGGTATGACTCGACAGTAGGCCATGCTCGTTAACTCATAGTATCAACCGGAGAGACTGGATTTGAGCCGTCGCTGCGAA
>Ga0208670_100431_pt1 | contig 11296 bp, 9 predicted proteins | sample 24BtaG_FD_184098 | JGI IMG/M metagenome (GOLD analysis project Ga0208670, IMG submission 184098) | Marine viral communities from Cariaco Basin, Caribbean Sea - 24B_WHOI_OMZ_CsCl (SPAdes) (version 2) | ecosystem: Environmental > Aquatic > Marine > Oceanic | place: Caribbean Sea: Cariaco Basin...
GCCGGCATTAAGAATTGAACAGTCAATTTTTTAATACTTTATTGGAAAAACACCAAAAGGCTTTAATGATTTGATAATAGAGGGTTTCGCGTTAAGAAACCGTTAAGGTGATGTAAAGTTTTTTTATCAGATTAATATCTAGTCACTTCCTAAAACCTAGAAAAAAATATTCTAGGTTATGTGACATAATAAGTTAAATGAAGAATTTAATAAGGTTTAAATGATGACTGGATCTAATAATACCAACAGCATTCCAAATAATTCTTTAATTGGACAGTGTTGTGCCATTACTTTTAAAGGCAATGCCAGTAATAATCTTCAGCAGGATGCTTTTTTCTTATTAGATAATTGGTATCAAGAAAACCTCGGAATAACTGAAGTTATCGATATAAAGGATTATTTTTGTTTAGCGGTATCAGATGGTGTTGCAAGTTCCAGTTACTCTCAACACTGCTCTAAGGCCATTGTAAAGGCTATTGATAGGCTGCGAAGTGACAGTCAGCAAGTTACTGCCAATGCCATTCAAAAACAATTAGATAAAGGCAATTATTCTATTAAGCGTCAAGGGGCAGCAGCGACACTTGCCTGTCTTGAAGGTGAAGTGTGTGTAAATGATAAAAAATCAATTAAGGCGACAATCACTCATGTCGGTGATAGTCGTATTTATCGTTTATCAATAGACAAACCTCATTGGCAATGTCTAACCCGTGATCATAATCTATTGAATGAGATGCTCGAGGAAAAAGCTAAAAAAGAAAGACTCGATATTGAAGAGGTAGAGTATAACTTAGAGGGCATGGCCAGCAGCCTATATGCCATTACTGAGTTTTTCGTATTAACCCCTGACAAAACTAATCCTCAAAGCGTAACGCCTAATAGCACAACAACCACTGTTAATATCGATTCAGGGGACGTCTTTGTAATATGTACTGATGGCATTCATGATTTGGTGCCTAGTCAATATTGGCCATCAGTCGATCAAAGTACCAATTTGCAACAATGGCTTATTCAACTTAAATCTCAAGTGTATAAATCTGAGGGTAGGGCTTATGATAATGGTACCGCGATAATTGTTAGATTTGATTAAGGTCAGTTTGATTGTCGTCGTTTTAAAATTAATCATGAGGTTTAAAGTATGCCCACTCATCCCATAGCATGCTATAAGAAACATGAGCGCTTATTTGCCTTATATCAGCGTTTACCCCGTGATAAAAACCAGGCTATCAGCTTATCTGAGTTAATGAAAAGCTATGGTCAAAATCCTGCCAGTTATCCAAATGAACGTAAAAATCTGGAAAATGATCTAATTGCCTTGCATCAACTGTTCAACAATATTTTTTATAGTGATGCTTTGGTTCGTATACCCGCATGGGGTCAAAACATAAGCGGTCAAACTGCCCGCTATTATATGGAGCCAAGCTTTAGTATTGACGTTCAGGATAAAGAAAGTTTGTTTTTCTGGGAGATGCTAAATAACTATACGGCCCACTATCTACCCACGGAAGTTAGGAAAAGTATCACTAATAAGCTCACACAAGTACGTAGGCAGGATAAAGCCAAATATCACAATACGCCACTTGGTCAGTGGCATCAGCATCTAGTCACCTTACCAAGCGTGCTTCAAGCCCCAAGCTTAAATAAAGAGGTACTTGAAAGTGTGCATCAGGCACTTTTACATTCAAAACAACTACGCATTAATTACTTTAAAAAATGGTCTCAAACTCCAGTTGAACGAGTAATCTATCCAAAAGGCATCGTATTTATTGACAATATGATGTATCTGACAGGCTTTAACCCAGTTGAGGATAGTATTGATGATAATAAGTTACTAAAAGCATATCGTAACTTCGCTATGACCCGTATTAAATCAGCATGTGTTATGGATAAAAACATACCTGACTGGGTAAATAGCGATGGGCTTTCGCTAGAAAGTTTAAAGCAATTAGGAAAATTAGAATTGACCGAGGATACGGAGGTGAAGCTTGTATTAAAGGTGCAGAAGTATGCTTGTCAGCATCTATATGAAAGACCCCTGTCAAAGGATCAACGTATTGAGGCTATAGACACTACTTGGAATAAAGTAACTGCCACTGTATCGAATACTCAGCGTTTACAGGATTGGTTAGTGAGTATGTCGCAGCTTGCTGTGGTTATAGAGCCTAAGCAGTTAAAAACCACTATTTTAGAGCGTTTGCAAAGTGGCATCGCGTTATATAACGCCTAATATAAATTAAATTATATTCATACGGATACCTTACAAATGAAAAAAGAGTCCCAGGTAGACCCTTATTACTCTGATTCAACTACTGCTTTTATAAAGTCAGAAATTTGGATGAATCAATTATGGGATTGGGCTGATAAGTATCATATCAGAAGCGATAGCATACCTCGTAATGCTAGTAAGCTAGTTGAATTAGATTCGCTTAAAATCAAATCTGATCAGATAACCACTCTACCTGAAGCACTTTGTAATTTGGTTAATTTAAAACAGTTATGGCTTGGATGTCCTAATTTAACGGGCTTACCTTGCTCAATTGACCAGTTACAATCGTTAAATTATCTAGAAGTTAACAGCGATAAGATAACTGATTTACAGACAGAGCTTCCTGAGACCTTTATTCAAAGCTTTCGTGATAAAAAACTTCACATATCGGGCATACCTTATTGTCAATTCTATACCCTAGATGGTGGTTATAACCGAATAGCACATATTGCCTTGATAGACATAAATGATCTTTGGACTGAGAAAGCTTTAACAGAGTTAAAAAGTCTATCAGGCGTTAGTATGGTAATTGGTCTTAAGGCAAGAAATATAAAGCAATCTATAGCTACAACCAATTCGAAACTTGTCGATTGTATAGTTAACTGCGCCATCGAAGATATGAAAGCCATTAAGCAAATGATTAATGGCTTTTTCAATAATGGAGTTATCGATTTTATTGCTTTTGACTATTATGAGTTATACGAATTTGTACGAGATAAACAGCTTTATTATTTTAGCAGTAGTGCTAGCAATTTAGATTCACCTTCTAAAGATGAAAGCATACGTCAAACTTGTATGGATCTGGTTAAAAAACTATCGAATGATATGGCGAGTGATATAGAAGGGTTGATAGTACATATTGAATCTACTCGCGAGTTAAATCTAGATGAGTTGAATTTAGTTACCGAAGCATTTATTGATAGCATCAAATTTAACTTCCCTATAGAAAAATTTTACTTGAATAACAGCTTAGTAGAGGATGATGAGGGTATCACTATTAAAGTTTTATGTGTTTTGAGGTAGATTTTGTTTAGGATAATTAAAATTTAAAAGAGAGGGTAATGAGAAATGTCAGATAAAACTCAACAGCAGAGCAATAGTGCTGTTATCAAAACGATAAAACAGTTTCTTAGTTTCAATGAAAAAAACAAGCTGTCTATTCCTGTATATCAAAGACCTTATCGCTGGACTGAAGAGAATATTACAGACTTACTTAATGACCTATATTATCAGTGCGACAGAATAGGATATTCGCAAGGCGACACTTACAATAAAGATAATGCTTATCGTCTAGGTACTGTTGTTTTACATCAGGAGCTAAGTAATGAGTTGAACTTAGTAGATGGTCAGCAGCGTACACTAACATTAATGCTTATATTAAAAGCAGCTCAAAAACATAAGAAGTTTGAGAGTCAACTTAAAAATTTCGAACTTGCAGAAATAAAACTGCCTAATTGTACAGAAACTTATCTAAAGCTTAGTCAGAATTTAGAGATTATTGAAAGACATGTAAGTAGCCCTGAGTTCACTCAAGATGTCTTAGACTTTCTGTTAAATCAATGTGAAGTGGTTCAAGTCGTCTTAAGTAAACTGTCAGAGGCCTTTCAGTTCTTTGATTCACAAAATGCACGCGGTTTAGATTTAAGTCCTCATGATTTATTGAAAGCATTTCATTTACGTGAGTTTTCAGCGGAAGAAAGTGCTCTTAAAGAGTCAGTGGTTGAGCAATGGGAAAAAAGAGACACTAAAGATTTAAAAATATTGTTTACAGACTATTTATACCCTATTCGCTGCTGGGCTATAGGTAAAGATGGGAGGGGGTTTTCGAAAAATGATATTCATGTTTTTAAGGGGGTTAATTTAAACGTTAACAACTACCCATTTCAGCAAGGGTTAAATATTATTCATAAGACTGTCGATGGTTATAACCATCATTCTCATCGTAAACTTGATGATAATAAAATGTTATATCCTTTCAATATTAACCAAACCATGATTAACGGAAGGCGTTTTTTTGAATGGGTATCGCATTATTTAATGTTAATTACGCCACTATTGGATAAAGAGATTAGTTTAGAAGATAACGATTGGCTGGTTAATGCATTTAAGAGTCAGGATTTGTTAATTGAAAATAATGATTATGATACTAGTAGACCTACAGCATTCACTATTTTACAAGTGTTAAATAATCAATTAAACGATACAGATACGAATAAATATAGTTACAGTCACTGGTGGCGTCAAGGAGATAGGTATGTACGTCGCTTATTTAATGCCTTAGTGCTTTGTTATTACGATAGATTTGGGGATCAGCAATTAGCCCGTGCTATTGAATACATTTTTATTTGGGCATATTCATTACGATTAAAGCAGTCGAGTGTTTATCAAACAAGTATTGAAAAACATGTGAGAGAAAATAACTTATTCATTCATTTACAACAGTCGTTAACACCAGCTGACTTTATAAATAAGCCACTACCTCCTATTAGTGAATTTAACTCGAGCCATACAACTGGGATTGAAATACTATTTGAACAACTTGGTTATTATAAAAAATAAATAAAGGATTGAACCAATGGATAATAGAGAACTTAAAAGTTTGAAATTAGATGAAGTATTAAATGGTGACACTTATATTATACCCGTTTATCAAAGAAATTATGACTGGGGCGACGTACAGATTAGACAGTTAATAGAGGATATTTTAGATTATTCTGAGCAAGAAGATACTTTATATTATATAGGCAGTCTTGTAGTACATCCAAAAGATACTCGACTTGAAGTATTAGATGGTCAGCAGCGTTTAACCACTTTAAATCTTTTAGCCATCTACTTAAAACATCGACTGTCAAATAATCTAATTAATTTCCAAAAAGTGAATTTACAGTTTGAAAGTCGCAGTAAATCTATGGACACCATTCAAAAGATTTATAAGACTTTTTGTGTAGATAATACAAGATATTCAAAAAAAGATTTTTCTAACCTTTTGAGCTCTTTTGATGATAGAAGTACTAACTCATCTATGATTAACGGTTTTAAGTCTATAGATAGGGCGATAAACGACATATTCGTAGATGATAATGTTAAAAAGTTAGAGCAGTTTGCTACTTATTTAATGAATAGGGTTGAAATTTTACCCGTTTATGTTCCTAAGAATACAGACGTCACTCATTATTTCGAAGTGATGAATAATAGGGGTGAGCAGCTAGAGAAGCATGAAATCGTAAAAGCAAATTTATTATCGGCTGTACAGGGCGATAAGCAAGCTATGGCTATCGTCCAAAAGGTATGGTTAACCTGCTCTGATATGAGCCGCTATATTCAAACAGGGTTTTCAACTGATGAACGTGCCGCTATTTTTGGTAAAAACGCAGAGGGTTTTCTTGTAAAGAGTTATGAATGCTTAGCTGAAATTATAGATGTGAAAAAAGAAGATAGTGAACAGTTTCCTCAGGAGGAAAGCATTGACTTAGATGAAGCTCTTAATAAAGCAAGATCTAAATTATTACAAAGTGGGAGTAAAGATAAGGAAAGTAATGACGAAGGTCAAAGTGAGCGTTTTACTAGCGTCATAGACTTTCCGAACTTTCTTATGCAAGTTTTGAGAATATTTACTAAGGCAAATACGGATAAAGAACTTCCTGCTTTAGACGATAAAAAGTTAATTGAAGAGTTTGAGAAAATAATTGGTAAAAACAGTCCGCACAATGTTAAGTTGTTTATTTTTACTTTACTAAAAATACGTTACTTATTTGACCGTTATATTGTGAAGCGTGAAATAACCAATAGAGGAGAAGGTTGGTCACTAAAACGCTATAAATACGACAATAACCAATCAAGTTATGTTAATACGTTTGGTGAGGAGGATGAAGATAAAGGTGTTAATCTAACCTGTCTAATGCTGCTATCTGCGTTTCATGTTTCATACCCTACTAACTCGCGTAAAAACTGGCTTGCTTCAGCCTTATTTTGGTTGGGAAGTAAATTTACAGAGCAAAAGATAGATGAACAATTTGGAACTGAATACTTAGAATTTTTAGAGCAACTAGCTAGAACCTTTATAATTAATCGTTATCTAAAAAGTGAAAGTGTAGATTATCTGAACTTTATGTACTTTGATACAGAGGAGTTGAGGGAAGTAGCTATAAGAATCTCTAGTGATGAGTTAAGCGATAGACTTGAATATGGAAAAGTAGCTATTTTTATATTTAATTATTTAGATTATTTATTATGGAAAAGAAATAAAGATCAGAATAAAAGCACATTTAGGTTTAATTCAAACAATAGTATCGAACATTTTTCTCCCCAACGCTCAAAACTTAGTCAAAGTTTAGATGAAAAGGATTTGCACAGTTTTGGTAATCTGTGTTTGATAAGTAGCAGTGAAAACTCATCGTTGAGTAATGATACGCCTGAACAGAAGGTTAAGATTTTGAGGGATAGAATCCATAATAAGCAAATCTCTCAGCCTAGCTTAAAGTTACAGTTAATGATGGATATGGCAACTAATGGTAGTAATTGGGATGTTGCAGCTATAAGAAAACATGGTGAAGAGATGGAGAGTATTTTAGAAATCGACTTAAGGGTAAATGGTTAGTTTTATAACACAGTTATAGGTCGATGATTTATCTTTAATTGCTGAAACTAGTTTAAATAGCTACTAGGGATATAGCAACTCTTTAGTAGTTATTTAACTCTTAATAATTACGCTATATTAAGGAAAAAAAATGTGCTCAAATTTCGAACCTGCTAGTCCCAAGCAAATAGAATCTATCGTTAATCAGCAGTTAGAGCTGGATTTTAACTATAAAAAGCGGGTTTATCCCAAAGACTTCTGTCCTATTTTGATTCCTACCGTAGATGGGGTGAAAGTGGTCAAGGGTCTGTTTGGGCTTAGCCCCAAATGGGCAAGTGATCCAGTGGATTATGCCACTTACAACGCGCGACTTGAGTCGATAGAAGACAAAAAGACCTTCAAACCTGCCTACACCCACAATCAGTTTTGCTTAGTGCCAATGAGTGCCTTTATGGAACCGTATTATCCTAGTGGCGATAGCGATAATAACGAATGGCAACGGATTTATCAGACCAATGGTGAGCCTATTACCATCGCCGGCATGTACGAGTACAATGACCATTTTAATGAGCCCGTGCATAGCTTCACGTTGCTGACCCATAATGCCGATGATGAGCCTTTTATGAGTCAGTTTCACAAACCCAAAAAAGAAAAACGTTCGATATATTTGGTAGCGCCTGATAAACGGGAAAAGTACCTGCAGGCGACGCGCAGTCAAATTACCAATCTTATGAGCATCATAAAGGCTGATGACTTTAAATTTGAAGGAGTGTAAGTAGTCTGTTTAAACGCAATTATCTATGACTCCACTTATCTATTATTATCAATCGATAATGACTTTCCTAAGATTGTCTTAAGTTTCATCTGTTGTAATACGCTCATGACACAGTCACGGTGGATGCTTCATTAACTATAGAGAGGCATCCGCAAACTGACTTAATAGACGCTATTTATACTATAGTAAGCTTAAGGAATCTCTCATCATGAACCAAGAATCTAGCAAAAATGACCTAAAAAACCTTGCTAACTCTAATTTTTCAGCCTCTGAATCTGTTATTGCTTCTAAGCAACCAGTACAAGTGAAGGTCTGGGATATTTTAGTCAGGTTCACCCACTGGGCCGTTGCCGCCGGTGTCATTGCCAACTTAGCCTTTACCGAAGATGGTAGCGATATTCACCAGTATGTCGGTTATACGGTAGTGGCGTTGGTAGTGATACGCCTCCTATGGGGATTGGTAGGCACTAAATATGCTCGCTTTAGCGACTTCTTTCCGACACCCACACGAGTTAAAAACCATCTAAATGAGCTTAAAGCCCAACATCTTAATAATCAAAATGTTAAAACTGAGCATTTGGGTCATAATCCCTTAGGGGCACTGATGATGTTTGCCCTTTGGGGTGCTATTATCGGTCTAGGACTGACCGGTTATTTGATGGAATCGCGAATTTTGGGAAATAAAGATTTGTTTGAAGGCATTCATGAAGTGTTGGCCAATAGCTTATATGTGTTGGTGCCGCTGCATGTGATATCGGCCATCGTTATGAGCCGTCTACAAAAGCAAAACCTTATCAAATCCATGGTTACTGGTAATAAAACAGTTAATAAAACTGAATAAAGTTAAAATTGTATTTATCGTTAGGTGTTATCTAGTTTAAAGAAAGTGGCTAGAATGAGGACTATTATGGCGCGGGTATTATTAATAGAAGACGACAGCACTATTGCAGAAGGCTTAATCTTAGGCCTCAAAAACCATGGCATGATGGTGGACTGGTTCAGTGATGCAAAGCTGGGAGAATTGGCACTGCAAGAGTCGATGTTTGATGCTGTGTTGCTAGATTTGACGTTACCAAATGGTGATGGCATGTCGGTCTTAAAGAGCTGGCGTGACAAGAAACTAGATACGCCGGTGTTGATTATTACGGCTCGTGATGCCATTGCCAATAGAGTGGCCGGACTTAATGCCGGAGCCGATGATTATCTGGTCAAACCGTTTGCGCTCGATGAGGTGATTGCAAGGCTACAAGCGTTAATGCGCCGCAGTCAAGGTCGAATCTATCCTGAAATTCGCTTTGGAGAGTTGGTCTATTATCCTCACAGTCAGCAAGTGACTTATCAAGGACAGTCAATTGACTTGACCACAAAAGAGGTGGCTATATTGGAGCAAATGATGACTCAGCCACAGAAGATTCATAATCGGGCCAGCTTAGAGGACAAACTCTATGGTTGGCAACAAGATATTGAGAGTAATGCCATCGAGGTTCATATTCATCATTTGCGTAAAAAGCTGGGCAATGATTTTATATTGACCAAGCGCGGCATTGGCTATTATTTAAATCCCAGCTATCAGCATGGTCCTGGTCCTGCTCAGTAAGTTATCTTTTATTTGTTGAGCTATATTTATTAAGCTTTATTGAGTTGTATTTATTGAGCCAAATTTATCGACTGATAGCGCTAGCCTAGAATCCCTATATGAAAAGTATTCAGCAACGACTGTTAACCTCATTATTAATCGGCTTGCCACTGTTGTGGCTATTAACGTCAAGCTTCGTGGCTTGGCGTTTTTGGCATGAAATCAGTGAAATTAATGACACTCAAATTACTCAAGTGGCACGCTATTTGGTAAGTATTGCCAGTGATGAAGATCTTGAAGGGGACTACGAGAAAAAGAAACAAGAAAATAAGAAATATAAGTCAAAAAGTGATGACCATGACAAACAAGAGGGTTCCAAGAAGGATGAAGATGACGCTGACTATGAGAATGACCATCACAATGCTAGGATCTATAAATTAAAGCAGAGCGAGCTGTTAGGTAATCTAGGCGATGCAAAAGATGACTATATGGGATTTGCGATTTGGGACAGTAAAGGTCGATTGCTGATGGCTGATGAAAATGGCGAATCTTTTGCTTTTATAGCCGATCAACAAGGCTTCTTGGAGCGAGAAAACAGAGCCTATCGACGTTTAAACCCTTTTAGTCGGCGGTGGCGATTGTTTTATATTCACGATGATAACTTTAGTCAGCACGATGGCCGAGTGATTGCCGTCGGTCAGAACCTCAAAGTACGTCGAGAGATGATTGCTAATACCTTAATGCTGCAAATCTTACCAATGTCGCTTGGATTATTGGCGTTTATAGGATTGGTGATCTGGTCGGTTCGACGCGGTTTTGCGCCCTTAACTAAGATTAGTGAGACGTTAAGCACCCACCTACCGCAAGATGCCAGTCCTATTGACGCTGAAGTGCCTAAGGAAATTCAGCCGTTGGTTACTGCTTTAAATGCGCTATTTGTCAAAGTGGCCGATACCTTAGAGCGTGAACAACGCTTTACAGCCGATGCCTCACATGAGCTTCGCAGTCCTTTAACCGCACTCAAATTACAAATAGACCTGCTACAACAAAAATTGATGCAACAGCAAATATCACAAGCCAATGAGCCGACGCTCGATGATGATCTTCTCTATCATACCCAGCGCATTAGCGAGGGTATCGATAGAGCAAATCACTTAGTGGAGCAACTGCTAACCCTGGCCAAACTTGCCCCACAGCAGCAACTACCAAAATCAGAGTTACAGCAAGTAGACTGGTTAAGTCTGACCAACGAGGTGTTGTCTTATAGCAACCGTCAAGCCAGAGAGAAGAATATTCAATTAAAGCGCTCAATTGACGGTGATAATGCGGCTGATATGCTACCTATCGAAATTAATCCTACCTTATTCAAATTACTGCTGCGTAATCTAATAGACAATGCGATTCGCTATAGTCCTGAGGGCAGTGTGGTTGAACTGAAATTGAGTCCACGTGCCATTTCCGTTATCGACAATGGACCCGGCGCGCCTGCTGATCAGTTACACAGATTAAGCGAACGCTTCTATCGCCCAGCTGGACAAAACCAGCGGGGTAGTGGCTTAGGACTGTCTATCGTTCATCAGATTGCAGAGCTTCACGGATTACAGCTCAAGTTTGGCAATCGGCCTTTACCAGAGACTGGATTTGTGGTGACTGTCAGCTTACCTGAGGCTAGTTAGGTTAGATACGCCCAGTGAGCTAAATAATCTAAATAAGCTAAGCTAAGTTAGGTTAAAGAGCCGCCAAGCAAACCCAATTGTAAATAGATCTAATTTTAAAAAAGTCCAACCTTAAGCAAACTCAGCTTCAAGTAAGCTGAGCGTTAAGTTCCTCAGTTCATAATCTGTGTAAGTTCAAAACATCCATAAGCTTTAAATAGCATCCGTAAGTTTTAAATAGCAATGGTAGCCTTCTGATCAACGGCGCTCAGAGTAATCACTGAACGGTGCCTGCTGGTATTTTAGTCTGGCGTTATTGTTTATTAAATTTATTTTCTCTTAAGTTTCAGTTAATTTTCATGACATAAGATACTTCCAATCAACAACGAATTGGAGTATTTGTCATGAGCACCCCTGTGTTAAAACCTTTACTAAAGCCTTTATTAATCCT
>Ga0208670_100435_pt1 | contig 11263 bp, 10 predicted proteins | sample 24BtaG_FD_184098 | JGI IMG/M metagenome (GOLD analysis project Ga0208670, IMG submission 184098) | Marine viral communities from Cariaco Basin, Caribbean Sea - 24B_WHOI_OMZ_CsCl (SPAdes) (version 2) | ecosystem: Environmental > Aquatic > Marine > Oceanic | place: Caribbean Sea: Cariaco Basin...
TGATATAAAGTGTTTAAACTCTCCTCCAAAAATAGACTCACTAAACACTACAGGCTTACTAAACACGATACTCGCAGTTCCACTAGTCCCGTCTAATCTCATATATTCTGTAAGACTGGTATTTTCCATCACTTTGAACCGCATTATCCCATCTTCTGAAGCAGCTGAGGGGTCCTGTATTTCTCCTATAATAGACCCAAACGTTGTTCTTGTATCACCATCGTCATTAAAATCAAACTTTATACTCTGGGTGTCACCATCTGCTGGACTAGCTGAGTCATGAAATAACGAAAGGTCCAACCCTGCAGCGCCTGCGCCACCATAGATCAGATCTAAAGCAGGATCTTGGAAAGTCCAATTTAAAGCACCATTAACATCATAATCTTGTGTTGAAGCTGTAGCAGCTGATTGCCCAACTTTCAATTGGTTAGAGTTAGTAGTCAGTATTGCTACGTCTCTTGGAATGGGATATGTATTTGTGCTGCCTGCACCGCCTTGATCTGGCATATGTTTATGTTGTTAGTTGTCCGATCTAGATATTTCGTACCAAACGCCGTCCGCAAGTCTATATTCAAATTCGATATTATCTCCTAAGCCTAGCGTGAAGTTAGTACTCCCGTTCATTTTTAAATCACTTCCTGCTAGATTAGAATTATCCTGTAATGTTAATAAGTCTGTATCACTTCTTCCCCATATTCTAAGTCTTTCTCCGTTATTAACACCTGTTGAATCTATATGTGGCGTACTTGTAAGAGTCACTGCTCCTCCATCGCTCTGGACATCTACAGAAGATGTTGTGGGGCTTATCTGATCTGCTGCGCCTAACGTTTGAACCGCTGTAGGACTTATCACTACTGATGCGTCCATAATAAACTTCCCTCCTGTGCCTGGCCGTATAGTGAAGTCCTCTGCTGTAGCTGATGTTAAAACTCCTTCTCCGAAAAAGTTAAGCTCTCCTGCTAAGTTAAGTGTCCCGTCTCTCTCTAAAAGAACCGTTGTTCCTGATCCGCTGTTCCCCTCTAAAAAGGCTACATTGCTATCCTGAGTTCTCAAATAAATCATTCTATTAGTACCTGTATAACCCGTACCTCCTAAAGCTTCTATATTTATCCATCTTTTTCCACTAACCGCTGACCCTGTGGCGTTCTGGATAATGCTGAAGTTGTAAGCTGTTTCATTAACAAGCCCTTCCATGTTGATCTGTTGCCAAGAATACGTTCCCGCTACACTTCCTGCTGCGTTTAACAACCCTATTGTCGGGTCTGTAATGCCGTCAAACAACCCTAAATCTTGCTGATATCCACTAGCGTCTGTTATCGCCAACACAGGCACATCTGTTCCTCCACCTGTTGGAAGCGACAATAAAAGACAATTAGCATTAGCATCAGCTGTTTCCCACGTTAATTGAGCATTAGAAGCTGCTGCAGTGTTACCAAATCTCAATTCATCATTGTCACCCAAAAACAAAGACTGTACAGAAGCTGATCCAAAATCTAGATCTCCTGTTATAGTCACGTCTACAAACGTGGCACTAAATCCTCCTCCTAAATAGTCTGGGTGAAACATTTATATTATTGGTTAGTGTATCCTACTGCCCACACTGTTACGTTACCTGCACTTCGAGCTGTTACGTTAAAGTTAAGCCAATGAAGGCCATTTACATTAACTTCATAAAGCTTGTAATCATCTGTTCCTGCTACAACAAACCCTGTAGCTCCTGCTGTGATTACCGCTGTGTCATAATCACTCAAGGCTACGTAATCCCAGTGATTAGTAGCTGATTGAGCACCTGACCAGGTTGGTTCTGTCCCTACTCCGTCAGAAGTTACTTGTCCTGCCTCTGCGCCGATGCTCCCCTGTGCCTGAAGTGTTAAATTAGCGCTACTAGCCGTTGCTACTGCGACAACAATATGCCTGTGGTCTGAGACTTTTAAGCTTGTCCCTGCGCCTGTAGCAGCCTTAGCACTTAGAAATGTATGTGGATTAACATATCTGATTGCCATACGTTTTGTGGTTAAAAATAATCTTATGGTGAGGGGCCAGATTGACCCCCCAAGAAAAACTATTTTTAAGCTGCATCTGGAACCAGAGCCGCAACGTCTGCGCCTGCTGAATCCCAAGCTACTGCTATCCATGTACCAGCTGCAACACAGTTACATCTAACTGTATATGTAGCTGCAATAGCTAATTCGTTCGTTCCATCACTATCTACTCCATTGATTGTCTCGTTATCACCCGCTTTAGTTCGCAATTCATAACCGTTAGCCGCGTTATATAACCAAATCTCGTTACCAACAACTGCTGCTGGTAAAGCTATAATGTTATTCGCACTAGCTGAGGTTACTGTTACAAAGCTTGTACCAGCTGCGATAATACCTGTAGTCAACCCGTCAGCCGTAGCTGTACGAGCAACTGCTGCACTTTGTACACCTGCTGTCGCTGTTACCGCTCCAGTTAGCGTAGTTGCGCCTGTTACTGTCAATGTTTCATCAAACACAACTGCACCTGCATCTACCTTGATCGCCTCCACGTTTGTACCTGTAGCGTTGATATAAAGAGCGTTAGCACCTGCTGTACCTGCACCTGTTGCTTGTTCAAGAGCAAGAAGATTAGATGTAGACGAAATATTTCCTGATGAAGTTATGTTCATTACATCTGCACCTGCTGCCAAGTCGCCAGTATGTGTAATGTCGATAGCTGCACCTTCACCTGAAACACCTGTAGCTGCTGAAGTGATCGCGATAGCTCTACCTGCTACGTTTGTTCCCATAGCTAGAGATATACAATCACCTGTCGCCGCTGAAGTACCATAAGAAGCTGTAAACACCGTTCCTGTATGGATCGCGTCAACATCAACCTCGATGATATTACCACTACCAGTGTTAGTAACCGTTATGTCAAGTACACCTACGTTACCATCACCGTCCATTAGTACGTCTATCATATCTACTGTTCTTGTGCCTGCACCACCATCAATGTAAAGGAACTCTTCTCCAACGGCAGCGTTCATATCCACACTTATAGTAGAGCCACTTCCGTTACCATCCATACTAATGTCAAACAATGAGCCTGACCCTGTGTTTGTATCAGTTATATTCATGAAAGCTACGTTTCCAGAACCGTCGTTAGTTACAGAGATTAAATCTGCTGTACGAGCTCCAGCACCTGCATCAAGAAGTATAAACTCTTCATCAACCGCGGCATTCATATCACAAGCAATCACGGCTCCGCCTCCGTTACCGTCCATACTAATGTCGATCAAAGAACCTGTACCAGTATTTGTATCTGTGATGTCTAAGAAAGAAACGTTACCATCTCCGTCATTAGTCACAACAATCAAATCTACAGTCCGTGTACCTGCGCCTGCGTCTAGAACCAAAAACTCTTCACCCACAGCCGCATTCATATCAACATTAAATACTGCTCCAGCGCCATTTCCATCCATAGAGATGTCGAACAAGAATCCACTACCTGTATTAGTGTCAGTAATAGAGAATAGATCTACGTTACCGTCACCATCGTTAGTGATCTCAAATAGGTTTACAGTCCTTGTTCCACCACCTGCGTCTAAGATAAGGAATTCTTCCCCAATAGCAGCATTCATGTCTACGTCTATCACTGAACCACCACCATTACCATCCATGTTGATGTCAAATACCGCACCACTACCAGTGTTAGTATCAGTTATTGAAAGGAAATCCACATTACCATCACCGTCGTTTGTAACTTCGATCAAATTTACGGTTCTTGTCCCGCCTCCTGCATCAAGTAGCAAGAATTCAGCGCCAACGGCTGCATTCATATCAACATTAATACATTCACCAGTATCAATCCCGTCCATATTGATATCTAATACTGATCCTGAGCCAGTATTAGTAGACACAATACTAATTGCATCCACGTTCCCATCACCGTCGTTCACAATCTCTATCAGGTTAGCTGTTCTAGTGCCTCCACCTGCGTCGATATAGAAACATTCAGCTCCAACAGCCGCGTTCATATCTATATTAAACACTCCCGCATCTGAACCGATACCATTCATAACAACACTAAAGATAGCGTCATTACCAGTATTAGTAGCAGTAACGTTCATAACTGAAACATTACCGTCTCCATCATGTTTAACATCAATAAGATCAGCTGTCCTTGTACCGTTACCACCATCTATATAGATAGCTTTAGCACCAAGACCAAGATTCATATCAATGTCAATTGCGTTACCTGTAAGCGCTGCATCAACAGCGAAATCAAGCATATTACCTGAGCCTGCACCGCTTTTTACGAGTTCGAACATATTCGCTGCACCCGCCGTAGCGTCAGTCCATGTTGTTGCACCCTCGTCCATTGAAACGTCTTGTCCAATAGAATAGGCGTTATCAAGTGATCCTGTAACTCCTCCACCACCTGAACTGTTTACCTTCACAGAGCTTGAACCGTCCCACCAGTATACATCTGTACCAATTCTGTGAAACAGATAAGAACTAGTGTCAGTAGGCTGCACTGCTGTGTTAATCAGATATCCAATATCTGTTTGTACCCCATTCGTTAGGAATGTAGCGTTAGGGTATGTGTTGTTTTTAGCCATTATATTATTGTTAAGGGATAATGGGGAGGCTATCTTCCTTTTCAGGTTTACTGACTCTGTCCCTACAGAGCGTCAACACCTCCCCAGTTTAATTAAGTACCAAGTGAACCAACCACGCCTAGGTAATCTGTAGCACCTTGTGTTTGTACAAAACGAACTTTCTCCCACATATTGTCCGTATCATCGTCGATATAGAATTTCATGTTAGGTTGTACTTTTTGATAAGCTGTCAAGGTGTGCCACATTTTCTCTGAACACATGAACCAAGCTGTCGTTGAAGAAGCGTCAAGAAGTTTCCAACAAACCACTTTAATATTAAGCGTGTTTAGGAAGTTCTTTTTTCTATCAGCTGTCTCTGGACCGTCTGGTGAGTTCACTAGTTCAGTAGCTTTCTTATGTAACTGAGCTGGAACAACCAAATAAGCCACATCTAAAGGCATAACAAGATTTTCGTGATCTTTCATTGTTGCCAGTTTGACATAAGCCTCATTTAGTGTTGTCTCTGATAAAGCACCTGTGATTAGGTTAGACTGTTGTTGTCCTGTGTCGCCTATTGAGTGAGTTGCTGAGAACAGATAACCTCCGTCCCATACTGTTGTTGTAGCAAAACCTCCACTAAGAACACTTTCCATTAGGTCGTCTTGTTTGTATCTAGCTCTGTAACCTGCCTTCTTCATTGTTTTCATGGTAGTACCATAATTTGAGAAGTCGTCCATTAGAGCTGTGATCCCGAATTTACGTTTGTATTCCACAGAAGTGTAGGTAACAGTCCCCAATTCTCTTGTTAGAGATTGTGGATAAGCTGCACCTTCAGCTACTTGTGGGATATCTCCATCTGCCGAAGTAACGGCTTCTTTTTCATTCAATCTATCAGGCGTATCTAGGTTAAAGATCATTGGCCCAACAGGTTGATAAGTCTCGTAACCAGCAAGATATTCTTTCTTCACAAGAAGGTCAATCTCGGATGGTTTTAATCCTGTAAAACTCATATTAGTTAGTTATTAAGAAATAATTCTAGTTCTCGTGTTCATTCACGATAACTGCTGTGTCATACCCGTTGGTTGTGTCGAAATTACTCGCACCGCCTTCTGGACGAACAATACGCATGAATCCGTTAGTTGTATCATTCTCGTTAATCTTTTGTACTCCTCCTGAAACGTCTAGTGTTACACGAGTATCTATTACTGCTTGTAACAGGTTAGCTGGAGTAGTAGGAACCCCCTCTATACGCATTGAAGGACACCAGATGCCTTGGACTACGCCGTCTGCTCCAGCTGTCTCCGTTGACTGTTTAGTACAGTAATAAACTCTGTTTTTTGTCAGAGTATCAGTGTCTCCGTTAGCACATTTTTTTACGTACCCTGGATTACCATCGTCTTCACGGAACAGGTCACCTTCGTCAATTGACGCTGCAGTCCCTGAAACAACGTCCTTTACAACGCTTACAGGACCAACATTTGGGATCTCTGATCCAACAAATCTAAAGTCTGCCATGTTTTATGGTGTTAAATTATAAGCCTGGTAAGACCATCGTCGGTTTCCCGAGTCTGTCTACCGTGTGCAATGATTTAACTCTGTCTATCTCTGTAGCAAAGGTTTTAGTATCAAGGTTTCTTCCTTTAGCGAACTCGTTTAGACCAGTTGTGATTGTCACCTCTTTAGTAACTGGTGCGCCTGCTTCGCCTCCTGAAGGTAAATCAACAGATGGTCGTGCAGTAGCTTTAGTCGAATTAACTATAAGCGCCGCATCTTCCATAGCTGCTTCGTCTCCTCCTAGGATAGACACCTTGGCTTTGAACTGTTCAAACTCCTCAGTGTTTAAACCTAGTTCTTTGCCCCTTGCCTCTACCATCTTGTCCTGGTTGGTTTTCATTTGTTCTCTGATAACCTCGGCTTGAGCTTTTGTCCGTTCTTCTTCACGGATTTTCTCAAGATCAACGCCATCTTTGACAACTGATTCCTCCCCAGTGATAAGATCGTAGTCTTCGCCAAATTTAGTTTTCATGTAGCTAGCTATTGAGGGATCAGCTACTAACATTTTCTGTGCTTCAACTCTCGCTGCTTCACTACTTTTAGCCAAATTGACTAGACTTGCTGCTATCGCTTTTTTCTCGTTACCAAGATCAGCAATAACTTGTCCTGCTGAACGTTTCCCCTCTGGGCTTTGCTTCGAAGGTTCGTGTTTTTGAGTGGTTTCTTCCACTACACCTTGAGACTCAGCTTTCACTGGCTCTTTAGTGTCGTCTTCTACCTTGACCTCCACCTCAACAGCTTTGTCATCGGTTGTGACTTCATCAGACATATAACAGAATTAAATTATACTTTGAGCTTAGATGCTCACAAGAAGGCTTTTGCCCTCTATGTGAATTCCTAAGGGATCTGTCTCATCTGTTCTACTCGGAACGCTCTCTGTAACTCTAATTTCTCCATGTTCTTCTTCTTCTTGTTCTCACGTGTCCTGATTGCTGATTTCATATCATCTACGTACGCCTTGCAGAGCTTGAGCCGCTCCGCCAAGCGGACTCGGTTGATTTTGCGTAGGGGGGGTCGGTATGCCGCCTTGAGCTCCTCCTCCCTGAGGCGTTCCTCCCACCACTTGATTCCCGCCTTGAATTCCTGGTTGCCCGATACCTCCAGGAGCTCCTTGAGCGCCTTCTTGCCTTTCGGCAACTGGTTGTGCGTTTTGTTGTTCTGCATTTATAGCTGTAAGGTTAATATGTTTATTTAAAGCGTCTTTCTGTTTCTTTTTAGCGTTCTTTTTGAAGAATGCACTGTTCTTAAATCTCATATGTGCTTCTATTTCTTCTAAACTATCCTCATCAGGTCTAATAGGTGGTGTGATACCTGCCATTATCTGTTTATGCTCCTCGTCAATTGCGTCTAACTCGTAAGATTCCTTGGCTACTACAGGGAATATGTCTTTAATCTCTTTCTCAACACCTAGGTTCTTAGCCATAAACTTCAAGTAAGCAGGAAAGTCCATATCACCGAAGATCTGTTGGATAAGTTGAGGATTAGAACCTGCTAAATTAGCCACTGTTTGGAATATTGTTTGTGTCATAAGCATTAACTTCTCTGTACGGTCACGTTTAAGTTCCTCGTCCTGCTTAGCTGGTACAACTTCTATCTCTTGTTCATCAAAAAGCTCACCTGTTTTCTCGTTCAGGTAATATTCACCCTCTGCACCGTGTCCTTTGACAAACTTAACTTCAGCATCCTTATTCTCTTGCACTACGTCGTATCCGTTGATCTTTATTTTCCTATTAATAGTCTCTTTCCCCAGCTTATAAGGCTCCGAGAACTCGTTTGTTACATAACTAGCTATCTGGTTTACTAAATAAAACTCTGAATCGTAGATATTTCTCTTAGTAGTGGCATCAACCGATTTATTAAGAGTCTGCATCTTAGCCAAAGTCTGTGTAGCTAACTGGTTAGGGTTACTATAAAGAGCCGTTGTGTCGTCTGAGGTAACAGAGATACGTGAATTCTCTATCAACTGGATCATCTGGAAAACTGCTCCACTCAACCCGCCTCCAGCCTGGTAAGGCATGATGTGTTTACGTATATCTCCACTAAACCCTGTGCCTCTTAAAGTAAACTGTGCTCCTGGCTCAAGCTCATTCTCCTCAGTATTAAAATTAACATCACCAGCTATTACTTGTGCTGGTTGTACTTGTAACTCTGAATCCATTATCCCCAAATTCAACATCCTCTCCCTATATAGGTTATAAGGCAGATTTATCTCCACTTCTCCTAAACCGTTAATCGAATCAAGTCTTGGTACGTTCCTATATATATGGAACGGTAAACTTTTATGATCATAAGGTATCCCCTCTTTAGAACTATATATATGTGCACCTCCGTTTGCGTACATTTCTAAATAATCTCCCTCTTGATCCCACAACTCCAAAACCGCAACAAATTCCTTCGCTGATGATGTCTCCTGTATTTCGTGACTAGTCGCCCAGTCTTCATCTCCCCATATATTGGCGTCGTTCCAAAAACTAGGCTCAACTTTATCAAGATTTTTCACGTCCTTCATCTTCTTATATTTGTTGAAGAATGTGTCCACGTGATAGATCTTGCGCCTAAAGTTATACGGCATACTTTGCCTACCTGTATGATCGTGTATATTAGTAAATCCAGGTGCAGGGAAAAAATGCCTCCAATCACATCTCTCTGCACTTAATCCATCATATTTCACATACTCTTTTTTCTTTTTGTTCTTAGCTGTCCACATCGTGGGAATAACTTGCATACATCCTGTACCAGAAAAAGCCGCATCAGCTAAAATTAACTGCTTAACACGGTCTATATTACTCACCCTTTTATAGTGATCTATTGCTCCTTGCAACCCCACAACACCGTCACCGTCACCTCTTACTCTCGCTTCAGGTAATACTTCTAAAAGATTATTATAACGTCTCATAACATATCCCATAGTTTCAGGGAACCGATAAGCTGCACGTCCTTCTTCACCTTTTCTTAAATGACGTTCAAATTCATACATCCACAAATAAGCCTTCTCAATACGATCAAGCTCATCTCTCTTTGCTTCCCAGCAATGTAACCAGCGTTTCTTAATATCATTCGAGCTTAGCATACTATCAAAGTGTTAGTTCGATAGCTGCATCTTTGCTAGCTCATCTTAAAATCTAATGGTTTCTTTTATAAATGTCGCTTCAAAAGGCTTCCCATCTCTAAATTCAATCGTTAACTTCCCAAAAGGTACTTCATCTCGGACATATTGTATCATATTTAACCACCCTGCGTCAACAGGGATCACGTTTGCTCCTTTGATTATTTGTAACCTTGTTAGCATATTATACCATATCTGTTAAATTTCATTTTGCCGAGACGTTTTGTTTACAGAAAGCCAATCTTGTCTCTCAAATTCGCTGTTTTTGTCAAGCGCCACGCTATCCTCATCTCCAAGCTACATTTACTGATTCTGGTGTTCTGTTTTGGGTAAATGATGATCTTATTGATTTAGGTCTCTTGGTCTCTAGTACGTCTTTGTAGCCTACTCCTAGGTATCTGAATGCGTCTGCTGCGTGACTTGCCCAATTGTGTAGCGGTTTGTCTCTGTACATACCCTTTTTCTCGTCCCATTCTTGAGTGTAACTAGCCAGTGCGTCTACTAACGCTGCACATTTCTCTGAATCAAACCAGCACTTCGGGAACAGTCTACGAGCTGCTTCTATACCGTCTTTTACCGTTAAATTAGGCGTTGTTGTAATATTGTGCCCTAAATGTTCAGTTAGAATATCTTGTCGTGATTTACCTGTGCCCAGCTCCTTGTTAGCTATGTCGTGTGGCAGGTGGTGTAGGTCGTACTCATACGGCTTGCCCCTGACCAATATAGCATAATCTTCCAGTGACATGTTGTTGTTTTCATAATAGTCTATAATGTGTATCTCTCTTCCTGCTCTCTGTACAAATATTATAGTAGTGTAATCTGATATTCCTAGATCCCAATAAGTGCTTACCTTAGCGTTAGGATTGTAATCCACTTTAGTTATTCGTCCTTCTCGACGACAATCTTGTAGCTGTGCTGAGTAGTATGCTCCTTTAATAGCTGCATCAAACGAACACTCAAACTCCTGGTTGTACTCATCAAGGCTCATACCCGCTTTAGCATCCTCCAGCTCGTCTTCGTCTACGATGCCACTTTCAGATGCTCTGAGCAGCTTGACGTACCACTTCTGGTCTTCTCTGTGTTCGTCGTAGATTCTGAAGAAGTCATTTCTTCCTTTAGGAGTTCCAATCCAGATTGCATATCCTTTATGGTCTGCGAGTGCTGGTCTAACAACTTCTGTAAAGATGCTGCTTGGCTGTTGAGAGTACTCGTCGAAGATGACTCCCCAGAGGCCAAGTCCTCGTAACGCATCTGGATTATCTGCTCCAAAGAGCTGTATTCTCGAACCGTTTGGGTAATCCACTCTAAGTTCTGATTCATTAAACGTCGTACTCGGTATAACTCTTGAATAGTGTTTAAGCATGTCCCAGGCGACTTGTTTTGCTTGTTTGTAGTATGGTGCGATGTAGGCATAACGTGAGTCTTTAGTGGTTAAAGCGTCTCTAATAAGATGATTTATACATGCAGTAGTTTTACCTGATCTACGATGCATTACTAGGACTTTCCATCTCTTTTTCGACTTGTGGAAGCCCTTGGCCCACTTTCTCGGCTTGTACGGTATTGTTATTTTCATTTAGCCTTATTGTTACTTCTTCATTAATCATCGTTCTGTATAAGCATTCCCACCAAGGCTCCTTATATAACCCAATAAGTTCTCCATGCTCAGAAATAATAAAGTTCTTTCTTTTTTTAAACTCTCTTTTCCCCCAGACCGTCTTCATGTGTTCTATTTGCAGGCTCCCGTATTTTGCGTCAGTGATATTAATATTCCTTCTAGTGTTTTCAAATTCATACTCCACTTCATTTTCTATGTTCGACTTACGGATAAGCCTTTCGCGCTCCTCTTCAGACATCCCATTATCTATAAAGAGGCAACCACCAGTTTTTATTCCCATGTTACTGTTATGTTAGACTTTTCTGTATCTTCTCCTGATAGGAGTTGGATGTTTTTAGTGTAGCTATCTAAAGCGCTTGATAGGTCTTTGAACTTTTCTTTATCTAGGTTTTTTTTACCTATTGCATCTATTGCTCTTTGACGT
>Ga0208670_100436_pt1 | contig 11263 bp, 19 predicted proteins | sample 24BtaG_FD_184098 | JGI IMG/M metagenome (GOLD analysis project Ga0208670, IMG submission 184098) | Marine viral communities from Cariaco Basin, Caribbean Sea - 24B_WHOI_OMZ_CsCl (SPAdes) (version 2) | ecosystem: Environmental > Aquatic > Marine > Oceanic | place: Caribbean Sea: Cariaco Basin...
GCTTATCTTATCACTAAAAGCGTAAATATCTCAAGGCTTTTGCCTTGATCTATTTAGGCTTTTAGGCTTCGCTCACGCTCAGCCCCCACCCCGCCCCCAGTGGCCCGCAAAGGCGTAAATATTTATAAGCCTTGCGTAGGCTTATAAACTATTTAGGCCTTTGGGCTGGGCTGAGGCCCAGCCCCCACCACCCCACCCCCTTCGCCGCCACCCCCCCGGATTCTAGATATGTTTCAAGTATAATATCCAGAGTTATAATAACTATAAAGTAGTGAACTGAAAAACGAAACATTTATAAAGGTAAGTTCTGTAATAGTAATAAGTTAACATCTATAAGTAAGTAAGTAATACATAAGTATTTATAGTAGTGTAGTAGTAGTAGTTGAGAAGTGCTAAGGTTTATAAATGTTACGGAAATAATATGACATCAAATATAACAATATCAATTCCAGATGATTTGAAAGATAGAATTAAACTAGAGGATAATTATTCTAAATTAATTTCAGAATTAATAAGAGATTATTATGAAGATAAATCTGAGGAAGGTTTAAATAATAGATTAGAGTTATTAGAAGAGAAAAAGAAAATGCAAGTTGAAATTATAGAAAGAGAGAAAGATAAGATCCAGGAAAAACTTATTGTTACTAAAACAGAAAGAGAGATTGAGCTGGAGATTGAGGAGAAGAAGAAGAAACATTCTGAAGAGTTTAAAAATAATGTAATAACAAATTATAAATTATTATCGGGCGGCGGTGAGATGGATGAATTATTGTTTGAGAAGTTTAAATTAAAGTGGGATTCAGCAAAGGATGGATATTCTTTGCAGGAGTTTGTAAATGAACAGCAATTACAGGAAAGGATATTTGAAGGAGAACAAAATAGTGAATCAAGAGAAGATGAAGAACAGGATTAGTTTCCGTAGCGCGGGATCTCATTCACCAATTGATGTTGTTAGCATAGATAAGGAAAGAAAGATAATAAGATTGATACAATGTAAACCAGATTCAATGAGTGAGGCGGCAAAGGCGCGCTTGATTGCAGAACATCCTGAACTAATTGGAAAGTTTGAGATAACATTTGAAGTTATATAAAATATTTGGAGGAGTTATTGAAATAATACAAATAAAATTGAACATGGCGCGGAAGTTTGCAAATATTTACAAAGTATTTTGAATAGTTGTGAAGTTTTATGAATAGTTGTTGATATTTTTGGAATGTTGTTGAACATTTTTGATATCGCGCGCTATTTCACCAATAGTTTTTGGAGTAGTGATCATTTTTTGACTACTCACCACTAATGAGACCTCTCGCGCGGAGTGTTATCAGCAATAGCGAACTTGAGAGTATTATTAATAATAGTATTCAGAAACCCAGCCAAAAATTTTTTAAAAAAGTATCACTATGCAACAAGATAAAAATTAAGATTTTGTCACAAAAAAGTGTTATAAAATATTAAAAAATGAAAATAAAACTTGACAAATGGCAAAAAGAAGTCCTCAACACAAAAGGAAACTTGTGCTTATGCTCAGGAAGACAAGTGGGGAAAAGCACAGTCATAGCTATGAAAGCAGGGAACTCAGCACTAGAAAAGAAGAAATCAATTATGATCATTGCATCTACAGAGAGACAAGCTCTTCTTCTATTCGAAAAGGTCCTTTCACATATCTACATCACAAACAAGTCAGCTATAAAAACAGGAAAAGAGAGACCAACAAAACACGAACTAAAACTAAAGAATGGATCAATAATACACTGTCTTCCAACAGGAGATTCAGGTTATGGTATCAGAGGATTCACAATAGATGAATTATACGCTGATGAGGCTCATTTCATCCCAGAAGAGGTCTGGGCAGCAGTTACACCAATGTTAGCAACTACAGGGGGAAATATCAACCTCTTATCAACTCCATTTGGAACAACTGGATATTTCTATAGATGTTTTAATGATGAGAAATTCACAAGTTTTCATGTAAATACTGAAGAAGTTGCAAAAGATAGAGAAGAACCTCAGAGATCTAATATGTTAGAATTTCTGAAAGATGAAAAAGCTAGGATGACTAAACTTCAATATCAACAAGAATATCTAGGTCTCTTTGTTGGAGCTATTAACAGAATGTTTTCAGATGAATTGATAAGTGAGACTTGTACACTCTCCCCTAAAAATTCTGATAATGCCCATTTTGGACTCAGGGGAGAGATGTTCATGGGAGCTGATATTGCGAGGATGGGGGGAGATGAAACTGTTTTAATTTCGTTGAACCGAATAAATAAAGAGTTTCTTCAAATGTTTGATATGGAAATTCCTGAAGGTCAGAAATTAACTGATACAGCGAGATTAATAATACATAAAGATAAATTGATCAAACACAAAAAGATATATATTGATGATGGAGGATTAGGTGTTGGAGTTTTTGATTATCTCCTAGAGGACAGACAAACAAGAAGAAAAGTTGTTTCAATCAATAATAGATCAAGGTCCATTGATCATGAAGAAGGAACTAAAAGATTATTAAAAGAAGATTTGTACAACAATCTTTTAAGTTTGATGGAAAATAGAAAAATAAAATTATGGGATGATCCAAGAATCAAACAATCATTAAGATCTATTCAATATGAAATCAGCGAGGGGAAACTAAGAATTTATGGAAATTACACTCATATTGTAGAAGCACTGATTAGAGCAGCTTGGTGCATAAAAGACAAAAGTTTAAAAGTATTCGTGCGTTCATTTTAACATGGTTTATTCAGGAACAATTGTAACAGAAGCAGAGATGCAATTTTATGCAGGAGAAAATGTTGATGCAACTGGAGATACAGAAGCTAACCACAATATCTTAGCAGCACAAGCTGAATCTTATCTTTCTAATCTAATGAGATACAATGTTGTTGATAATTATGCAGCATTAAATGAAGATGTAAAGAGAATGTTATCTGAATGGGCAGCAAGATTTGCAGCTATTGGATTAATAACTTATAACATGGCAGGATACACAACAAGACAAGAAGGTGAAGATATGATTGATGTTCATGTTTTCAGAATGAGAGCAATTGAAAAAATTCTAAAAGAACAAGATAATGTGACTTACATCAAGGGGGCATGATGGTTATCAAAAATGTCGATGGTGTTGAAGCTGTTGATTCTCTATTTAAAACTTCTTTTGAAGATGATGATGCTAGTGTTTTCAAAGGAAGGAAAAGACCAAGAGATCCTGAAAGATCTGAAACAAGTTATTTGATGGAAGATGAATTTAATAATATTGAAAGTTGGGAAGTTACAACATCTGGAACTGGGACAGGAGCAACTGTGAGTGGTGGAGTTGTAACATTAAACTCTGGAACTACTGATGATGGATACACAAAATTAGTTCATAAGAAAAATATTAAAGGTCATGCAAATAATGGAAGTATGATTGTAGAATTTAGAGCTAGAGGAAATTATTCAGCAATATCTAAGCAAGAATGGTTTGTAGGAATCTGGAAAAACTCAGGACTTGATCCTCCTGGAGGTGAAGACTTTGGAGTTGGAGGATACAATGTTGATGAAGGTGGCAATACATATTGGGTGAATATGGAAGGTGGAGGAACAAGTGGAGCAGGATACACAGACAACACTTGGAAGAATTATAAACTAACAATTTTTGAAAGTGGAAAAATAACTTTAGAAAGTGATGGAGCAAGTTTAGCAACTGATACTTTAACAGCTGCAGATAGTGATGATATGTATGTTGTGATCTGGAATCAAACAAGAGCAAATCCTGGAGTTAATCAAACTTTAGAAATTGATTGGATTAGAGTAAGGAAATCAGCATAAAAACATTTAAATACATGAAATTACTTAAAATTACAATATGGGACAATTTCAAGTAGATCCACAAGAAACTAATATGAGTGGACAAAGTTATTCAACAACTTCTTCAGCAGGAGGACAATCCTATAATGATTTTTATTCAGTGACTCCTGAAGATACAGATGGATTAGAAGATCATGAAGGTGAAACTGTTTGGAATCCTGAATGGTCAAGATGGCATGCTTATTACAAAAACATTCCTGAATTTGCAGCAGTAATTAATAAACTAGGAACTTGGGTTTATGGAAGAGAAATAGTTATTACAGGATCAAGCCTAAAAAAATTTAAACAAATTAAAGGCAATGGAAAAGATACACCAAGAGGAGTTCTAAAAAATGTTTGGAAATCTGCAATGATTTGTGGAGATGGATTTGCAGAAGAAGTTAAAGACAAGCAAGGAAGAATTACAAATGTTAAACCTCTAAATTCTGGAAAGATGGCAATAGTTTATAATCAAGCTGGAATAATAATAAGGTATGAAGAGTTTGAGTTTAATGGGGGAAAGAGGGTAAGAAAAGAAACTTGGAATCCTGATGAAATATTTCACTTACAATATGAAAGGATTGGAGATGAGATTCATGGAAAACCTTTTGCAGAGAAACTTGAACAATTAATTCTAATGAGAAATGAAGCTATGGAAGATCAGAAAGTTGTTTTCCATAGATATGTAAAACCAATCCAAATAATAAAAGTTAAGTCAGATGATGATGCTGATCTAAATAGGGTTCAAGCAAGTTTTGATAATGCTTATAAGAAAACTGAAAACATAATAATCCCAGAAGATGTTGTTAATGATGTAACAAGAGTTGCAATTCCTCAGTTTGCAACTTTAGATCCTCTTAACTGGTTGAAATATATTATCAGACAATTTGTAACAGCAGCAGGAGTTCCTGAAGTTGTTATGGGATGGGGAGCTGAAACAACTGAAGCAAGTTCTAAAGTTATCTTCTTAGCATTTGTCGTCGATATAAAAGATTATCAAGGATACAATGAAGAACAAATTGAAATTCAATTAGGAATTAAATTAAAACTTCCAAGCCCTCCAGATCTAGAACCTGATCTACAAAATGATGCTGCAAAAGATGCAGGTTTTCAAACTAAAGTTAAAGTTGGGGATGCAAATACTGATACAAAATGAAATCACAAATAACTGAGAAAATAATATTAGTCGCAATAATTTGTTTAACTGTTTTAGAAATTTGCGCATTAATGAAAGGGATTAATGGGACAATGTTCACTATGGTCATTGCATTAATTGCAGGGTTATCCGGCTGGATAACACCTATCCCTAAATGGAAATGAAACGTTGAAAGAAAATCAATAGTTGATTGATTTTCAATATATTATTAAGTCACAAATTATCAGCTATCACAAGTAAATTAAATTGGAGGATATAAAAATGTCAGAAGAACAAAAAACTGAAGAGGAGCAGGAAGAAAAGCCTGTGGAAGAAGAAAAAGTAGAAGAGACTTCTGAGGGTGAAACCTCAGAGGCATCTCCTATAGATGATGCAAATCAGATCTTAGAAAGCATAAAAAGAGAAAAAGAAGAGTTTGAAGCGATTGTAAAAAGAAATGAAAAAGCTGTTGCAGAGATGAAATTAATGGGAAGAAGCTCAGGTGGATCACCAGCACCAATGAAAAAAGAAGAGACAGCAAAAGAATACAAAGACAAATTCATGAGAGGTGAATTGAATGGAAAAGGATAAACTTGAAGATGTAGAAATTCCTGAAGATCTAGGAATTGAGATTGGAAATCCTGATCAAGTATTCTGGGAAAGTGTGAAAGACAAGTGTGAAGGAGCAATCACCAACGCTAAAAGAGATGTTGAGATCAATTTTGCATTAATTGGACTTGCAGAAAAGAGAATAAAAGAAGAAAAAGCAAAATTTAAGAAGATCAATGAAGAAATCAATAAATAGAAAACTTTAAATAGTTTAAATCATAAATAGAAAGCATGGCAGATGAGACTGTATTGATTACTGAACTTGAACCAGCTGTACCATTTACTTGTGCAGATGCAACTGGAATTGCAAAAGGTGCTATTTTAGAGATTTCTGATCCTGATACTGTTACAACAACTAATGGAGATGGAGATCCAATAATTGGAATTGCAAAAAGAGAAAAAATTGCTGATGATGGTCAAACAAAAATCCCAGTTTATTTAAGAGGAATTTTTAGAGGAGTGGCTGGAGCTGCTGGAGTAACTGTTGGAAAAGGAATACAAACTGATACAGGAACAGGAACAGCTAATGAGTTAGTAGATCTTGATAATGATTCTGAAAGAATTGTAGGAATTGCATTAGAAACTGCAACAGATAGACAAACATTCAAATTTTATTTAAATCCAATATCAATAGAACACGCATAAAATGGCAGACATACCTGGAGAACAAGATTTGAATGGAATTGATGTAGATAAAATTGCTAAAGGATTTGCTGATGAAGATTCAATTCTTAAACCTTTTTGTTTTCAAACTACTACTACAGCGAGGGAAATGAGGTGGTTTCAGAAGACTGCAGGCTTCTTAGATTCAACAGATACAACTGGAATTACATTATCACAAATCCCAACAAGTGCAGGATCATTACCTACAGTAGTTGCTCAAAGTTGGACAAGAAATACTTCTTATGTTAAAAACTTTAAAGTTGAATCAGAATTAATTGCTGAGGAAGATATTAAAGATAATGATGTAAATATTTTAGGAACAACTATTAGAGATTTAACAAGAGCTGTTGCTAATCAAGTTGATGTAAGAATTTATTCAGTTCTTATCGAAGCTGCTGCTGCAACACCAACAACTCCAAATCCAACTAATGTAAATACAACTGCTGCAATTGCTGATGGTTGGGATGATGATGTAACTGGAAATCCTGTTAAAGATCTATTAATTGGAAATAGAAAAATTAGAGCGCAAAGTTATAAACTAAATAACTTAGTTGCATACATGAATCCAATTGAAGAACAAAATCTATTAAATTATTTGATCACAGTGAAAGGATCAAGTGTTACTGATTTCGCAAGTGATAGAGTAGTTGATGGAATGTTAACAAGAGTTGTAGGAAATAGAATTGTAGTTTCTCAAAATGCAACGACTGATAGTGTTTATCAATTTATTCCTAATGTTTCTTTAACATGGAAATCATTTAAACCTTTAAGTGCTGTTGCAATAACTGAACCACTAATTGGAACTAAAATAAGAGTTAGTGAAGAGGGTGAAGCTCTATTAACAGATCCAAAAAGTGTACATGCAATTACTGACACTGTTGTATAACATGACACTAGAAACTTGTAAAAAACTTCTTGAACATTATGAAAAATTAATTGAAGCTGAAGCTCCATTAGGTCATGTTAATTGGGGAGATGTGCAAAAAAATGCAAAAGTTAGAGCTGAAGAAATGAGAAAAAGAATTGAGAGAAAATTAAAACATCCAAAATATAGAGATCACCTAGATAATCAAGAAAAGCCTAAAGAGGTGAAAAAAAGTGGCAAGAAGTGATAGAGACATTATTTCTCAGAATTTTACAATAACTAATTTTACAGAAGATCTTACATTTGATGCAAATACTGCCTCATTGGCTGTAACAAATGATGTTTTAGCGACGCTGATTCAAGAATTAAAAGCGCAAGGAATAATTGCAGCAGATATTTCATAAAATGGCAGCAGGAGATATAACACTAAGCACACCAGTATATGCTGATACTGAAGCAGGAATTAAAACTGCAGCAGATGCTTTGAATCTTGCAGCAACAACTGATCAAGTTATAATAATCCCATGGAAAAATGGTGCGTTGGTAATGAGTGCAGAAAGAGCAGCAGCGTAAAATTTATTAACTCTAGTTCTATTAATCAATTATGGCAATACAAGAAGGCCCTGCAGAAATTGGAGAGAAAGGAATAAGGAGCAACTGGCCTGTTGAAGAAGGAACAACAGCAGGAACTACGAGACAAACTGGAAATCCAATACTAGCTCCTGAAAGAGAAAGCTTAATTCTAAGGGCAAATAAACAAATGGATTTAATTGAATAAGATGGGAGGAAAAGGATCAGGCAGACTGAATAAAACTGATGCTTTTATGAGAGATGCTGTTCAAAGACAATCTCCAATTACAAAAGATTCAGGAGGAGAACCAATATTTCTTCCAAATCATTCTGGAAAACATGAAAGATTTATTGCAGGACCTGGAGCAACAATTTATACTGATATTTCAAATCCTTTATTTTTAGGATTACCAAAACCAAACATCACAAAATACAGTTATATAGTCAGTAATCAATATGATAGTGATTCAGAACCTGAAGGATTTTTAATGATGGGAGGAGTAAGTAACAACGCTGTTAATAATAATTTATTTATTGGAGGTGGAAGTTCTTCACACAATGTTGCAAGTAATATTGATTTTTATACATTCTCAGATACAACAACAAGGACTGGGAATAGAGCAATGACTATTGCAAGTGATCAAAATGTAGGGATTGGAACAAATGCTCCAGCAAACAAATTACATGTTAAAACTGGAACTGATGAGAATTTAAGAATTAGACAAGGAAGTGATTTATCAGGAGCTAATGGAATAATGATTCAATCAATTAATGATGCTGATAGCTCTTTAAGAGATCTAGTATTAAGGGCTAATAGTGTATTAATGAGTGGTGGTAATGTAGGAATAGGAACAACAAGTCCAAGTAGGAACTTACATGTCCATTCTACTGGTCAAACAGATATGCATTTGACCACCACAAATAGCGGTACTGCCAGCACAGATGGATTAACCTTGTCTATAGATGCTAGTTTAGATGCAGCGTTAATAAATAGAGAAGTGGGGAAAATAAGGTTTTATACGAGTGGCGATGAGCATATGGTGTTACATGATACAGGTGGTTTAGCTTTGGGTGATGATACGTATGTAGTAGCGGATCCTGGGGCAGGGGGCATGATAATCGAAGGCAACGTTGGCATAGGGACAACAAGTCCTGTTGCTAAATTGACTATAGTTCCAGAAGATGGGAATGATGACAATGCTATACATATAACAAATCATTTAGATAGTTCTCAAAGAGTACAATTAGGTGTTGATAGTAATTTTGGAGTTGTTAGATTACAAGACAATACGGGTAATGACAAAATTAATATTATTGCTAGTGGTAATACATATTTTAATGGTGGTAATGTAGGTATAGGGACAAATAGTCCAGTAACAAAAACAGAAATAGCAGATGGAACAAGTGCAGTATTAACATTACATAACACAGAGCATACAGATGTTGAAGGAGATAGATTAGGGGGCATATCATTTAGAGGTGAGCAATCAGGTGGGGAGATACATGTTTTAAGTAAAGTAGAGGTTGTGCATGATGGTGGTGCTGATGACCAAAAGGGGAGATTGGATTGGTATGTTAATGATGGAGATGATGGAACAACACCAAGTTTAAGATTTTCTCAAATTTTTAGTGATGGAAAACACATTCATAAAGATTCAACAGGCGATACTGTAACTTTTTTTGATGGAACTTATGGTTTGAATGTGGATACAAGTGGGGGAGAGGGAGCTAGTGCAAGGTTCTATGATAATAATTCAACTGTTATTATTTGTGATGGTGGAAATGAAGCTCTCGAAGCTGGAGGAGCTACTGATAAAATTTTTGTAGATAATGATGGAAGCATATTTTGGGGTGGTTCTGGAAATGGTTTGCATTTCTGTAGTTGTTATGGAAATGAAATTGGTTGGACACAAGTTGCAGCTCAAAATACTTGGTATGATATTAGTGACGCAGACATTACAACAGGACAATCAAATGTAATCTCACATTCACAAGGACAATTTACAGTTTCTAAAAATGGAATGTATGAAGTGCATTATGATATTAGTGTTCAAAGTTCTGTTGCTAACAAACATATTCAAGCTACATTTTCAGTTAATGGAACTGAGGGTAATGATGGGATGAATCATATAGAAGCTCCAAGTGCTAATAAAAGTTTTGCTGTTGGAGGATGTGCAATATTAGCTCTGTCTGCTAATGATACTGTTAATTGTTCAATAAGAACTACAGACGCAGGGAATCCTACACTAGAAGTAGATCATTATAATATAACAATAAAACTAATTGGTGGGAATGATCCTGCACCATAAATTTAAATAGTTCTTAATCTTAATACTGAAATCCTATTAAGATCTTGAAAGTCCAGTAGGCTAGAGAGGTTTAAAACTCTTGATTAGGGAGATTCAAGTCTCCCTTATATTTCAGGTATAGAAACATTTAAATAGTTACTTACTTACTTACTATTATGGAATTAAAGGAACTAAAAAAAATTGAAGAAGCATTAGAAACACTTGAAGATACAGGTATTAAATGTCCAAATTGTGACAAATCCTTGAATCTTAGAATAAATTTTACACTAACAAAAGAAAATGAAAACATTAAATGAAACTTTTACTGAGAGAGAATATTCAGAGATCAAAAGAATTAAAAGAAAAATTAATCAAGGTATGAATTGGAGACAGTTCTTGTTACAAGCAATTAGGAATTATGAAAAGAATTATAAGAAGAGAGATTATACAAGATGATCATCTAAACAAAAGTGATTGAACCCACTTTAGACAAGGTGAGAGTGAGCAGGTTTTTGGCACACACTTTCCTGCTCACCTTATGATCATTAATACAAGGAGGTAATTTAAAATGGAAAACAATGAAACCATTATTGAGATTCAAGGAATTGAAGAAAGAACTGGAAAGTCTGGAAGAAAATATCATTCAGTCTCAACTCAGTTTGGAAAGATGAATGTGTTTGAAGATGAGATTGTTGAGAAACTTAAATCATGTTGGAAGAATGATCAAGCAGCTGTTGTTTATGTTGTAGACAATGGAAACTTTAAGAACATCAGAGAGTTCAAAAGAGTTGGAGAATTGAAACAAGATCTTCCAGAGATCAAACCTGAATCATTTGGAAAGCCTGATAAGATCTTAGAATCAAGAGAAAATAAGAATCAATCTGTTTACACAAGTTATGCAAAAGATATTTTTGAGATGTTATTGAGAAATACTTTAAAAGATGGAGAAGATCAAAACATGAAAGATTCAAAAGAAGGATTAAAGATGATAATGGATATGGCAATTGATTTAGTGAAGCAAGCTAGGAATGAGTTTTAGTCCCTGTCCTCCCTCCCCTCTGCTAGGGAAGCAATAAAACAAATCTATTTAGGGCTTTCGGCTTACGGCTAGCCGAAACCCGTAAATATTTTGTTTCATGTTCGCTCCCTATAAGCAGCCCAATAATTCACCTAAAGAGCAAGGTGAATTAATACCCACCATCAAAATGGAGGTTTTGAAAATGATAGTGAATTTTTGTAAGACTAAAGCCGGAAAAGGTTTTAAGATCGTAGTGAATGGAAAATGGTTATACACAAGTAAGCAA
>Ga0208670_100437_pt1 | contig 11253 bp, 16 predicted proteins | sample 24BtaG_FD_184098 | JGI IMG/M metagenome (GOLD analysis project Ga0208670, IMG submission 184098) | Marine viral communities from Cariaco Basin, Caribbean Sea - 24B_WHOI_OMZ_CsCl (SPAdes) (version 2) | ecosystem: Environmental > Aquatic > Marine > Oceanic | place: Caribbean Sea: Cariaco Basin...
TTTGGTATTGGTGCAGTCCTTAATAATTTTCCATCTCCATGACAATCTTTACAATTAGTCTTGGGAAGGATTTCTTTTTTCGTTTTCTCTGTCAAGATATTCTTTAACCGCCTTTCTTATAATAGTGCTTCTGTTTGCTTCCTCTGATTCATTTACTATTTCATCTACTTGTTCTAAATGATTTACAGGAATGTAGACCGAAGCCATCTCCATTCTCTGACCTCTAAAATTATGCTCTCTTTTACCCATACTGTCCATCAATTACTCCTAAATTGTATTTAAATTGTAAGATAATATATTATATGAACATTTTGTCGTTTTGTCAAGAAAAATCTTGACATTTTGCAAGTTTTTTTGTATAATGTATTTATTGTTAATTGATAATCATTGTTAGGTAAAAATGAAGAGAAAACTACCAAAAGTACATGATATTTTGCAAAAAACGGAAAAAAAGGACTCTAGAACAGGACTCTCACCCTTTGAGGCTAGATTTGCAGAAGAATGGGTTAAATCTATGGATAATCGTACCGCATATTTAGATGCAGGAGGCGAACCAAAAGAAACTGACAAAGCCCTTCAAAAAGAAGCTTCAAGAATAAAAAATAAAAAATTAGTATTATTTGCAATAGATAAAAAACTTAAAGAACTAACAAAAAAAGTAGACCTTAAAAAAGAAGAAGTTCTGACAGAATTAATGAGAATAGGTTTTGCTGATCCAAGAGCATTTTTCAGAGAAGATGGTTCTTTAAAACCGATGGATGAATTAACAGTTGCGGAAGCTTCTGCAGTTAGTTCTATTACAGTCGTAGAGCAGTACGAAGGTCAAGGAAGTGAAAGAGAGTTTGTCGGATATCAGAAGACTATTAAGTTTAATGATAAGCTGAAAGCTCTTGAACTGCTTTGTAAAAATCTTGGTATTCTTAAGAGTGATTCAAATCAAACTAATATTCTTAATCAAATTCAATTGAACTTGAAGGTAGAAGAAGCCAAGAAATTAGGGGTTGGAAAGCTTCTTGAACTTGATAAGATTTTAAGTGAAGGTTAAATGAGTAAAAAATTAGATAAGAAGAATGTTTTAATCATAGGCGATACCCATTTCCCATTTGAGCATCCTAATTACTTAGAATTCTGTAAAAGTATCCAAAAACAGGAAAAATGTGGAACAATAGTCCATATTGGTGATCTAGTAGATAATCATAGTATTTCTTATCATGAAACTGATCCGAATGCTTGGAGTCCTCTTAAAGAAATGGAAGAAGTTGATAAAACATTAAAAAAATGGTTTAAAGCTTTTCCAGAATTAAAACTCACTAGAGGTTCTCATGACAATCTTGTAGATAGAAAAGGTAAAACAGTAGGATTACCTAGAAGATGTTTCAAACCTTATAGAGAAATTTGGAATCTTCCTGATAAATGGGAAGATGATTTTAATTTCGAAATAGATAATGTAGTTTATCAACATGGTACAGGAAATTCTGGTAAATTAGCACATTTAAATCTTGCAATATCTAATAGACAAAGTACTGTTATGGGACATTCTCATGCTTTTGCAGGAATAGCTTTCACAGCCTCACATAAAGATTGTATTTTTGGAATGAATGTTGGTTGTGGTATAAACATTAAAGCTTTAGCCTTTGCGTATGGGCAAGATTTCAAAAATAGACCTATTATTAGTTGTGGAGTTGTTCATAATGGTGAAGACCCCTGTATATATAGAATGATATTATAGTAATTAACAAAGGGATAGGAAGATATTCCGAAAAAGTGTTACCTTGACACTCTGCCCTTAGAAATTTTATCAAGGATTATCTTAAGGAGATAATAATGAGCATTTGTAAATTAGAAAGTTGTAAAAAAGAATTTGTTCCAACGAGAAAAGATAATGTTTTCTGTAGTCATAAATGTGGTTATAAATACAATCATAAAACTGAAAAAGGAAAGATGATACGTGAGAAGTATAAAACCACAAAAGCATATAAAGAAAAACGTAAAAAATCTAATCGTAAATACAGGGAAAATAATTATTTGAAAATAAGAGCACAAAGATTAGTTCGTGATTTTCCTATAGAAGAATGTGAAGTCCCTAATTGTTCTGATATTGGTGAAAAGCATCATGATGATTATTCTAAACCTTTAGAGATTCGTTATTTATGTAATAGACACCATAACGATTTTCATTGGGGTGCGAATAGACTATAATGAAGAGGAAAGACTGTGAAAAGTGTATTTTTGACGAAAAAAAGTGTGTTCTTTGTACATTTGTTAGTGAAAAAGGTATTTATGGAAAACAAAAGAAGTTAAAATTTTATAGTGTAGAATTTCATGAGCTACAACAGCAAAAAATGAAAGACCTTCATTTGGATATATAATGGAAGATACAAAACCAGAAATTGAAGAACAAGAATATATTATTGAAATAGCTGTACAAATACTTTATACAGGGGAAAAAGTTCCTGATAAAGCCTATGTGATTAATCCAATAGAAGAATTTATAAGTAACAGGTTAGATAAATTCAAACATGCGTATAAGTTGCAACGCACAAAAGTAACCATTGATGAAATGGAATATGAAGATGAAGAGAGTGATGAAATAATTTGAGCAAATTAGTACTTCCAGATGAAACCATTGAACAAATGCCATCTGCAGAAATTGTAAAAATTGCTCTTGCAGAAGAAAGTCTTTTGGAGTTTATCAAGCAAGCATGGCACATCCTAGAACCAACTACAAAATTTCAAACAGGTTGGCATTTAGAAGCTATATGTGATCACTTAGAAGCAGCTACTAAGAGACAGATAAGAAATTTAATCATTAATATGCCTCCAAGACATATGAAAGGATGTGCGGATGAAACTTTTGTTTTGACACCTAATGGTTGGACAACACATGGACAATTATGTATAGGGGATTATGTATATCATCCATCAGGAAAGTCTGTGATGGTAACAAACGTATCTGAAAAATTTGACACAGATATTGTTATAGAATTAACAAATGGTGAAAAAATAAAATGTAATGGTGAGCATCTTTGGACTGTTTACAATAGAAGCACAAGAAAATGGGAAACAAGAGAAACTAATGATCTCATTAATAAAAAAGTATGGTCTTCAAATAGAGCAGTTTTTCAATTACCTGAAACATCTTGCATAGATTTTGAAGAGAAGGAATTATTACTTCATCCTTATTTTATTGGTGCTTGGTTAGGTGATGGAACTTCTACAGCACCAGTAATAACTCATGATTTGTATGATGTAGAACATATTAGAAAAATAGAGTCTGTTGGATACAAAGTAACTAAAAAAATTCGGCAGAATGGTAATTCAACTCGTTCTTGTTTTACAAAACAAAATATTATACAGACAATAAGAAAACTTAATTTGTATAATAATAAACATATACCTAGTGATTATAAATATTCTTCTAAAGAACAGCGTTTAGAGTTAATGGCAGGTTTAATAGATACAGATGGACATGTTTCACAAAATGGAAGAATTAGGATATGTACATCTTATAAGAAATTACGTGATGATATTATAGAAGTAGCAGAATCATTAGGATGGAAACCTTATATATGTGAATCAGAATCTTCTGGATATGAACAATATGGTGATAATAAACCACATTATCAAATTGGATTTAATGCATCATGTGATATACCATTAGCTATAAAAAGAAAGAAAGAACGATTAAAAACTAATCATTTAAGAAGAAAAATTGGTATAAAATCAATTACTAAAAGTAAAAATCCAGAACAAGGTAATTGTATAACAGTTGATAGTGAAGATGGATTATATTTGGTTGGTGAAACACTTATTCCAACTCATAATTCACTTGCGGTGTCTGTTTTTTGGCCTTGTTGGGTATGGCTTAATGATCCTTCTTCTAGATGGTTGTTTTCTTCTTATGCACAAGAATTATCTACTAGAGATAGTTTGAAATGTAGAAGATTACTTTCTTCTGAATGGTATACTAAGAGATGGGGTCATAAATTTCATCTTACTGGTGATCAAAACCAAAAAACACGTTTCGAAAATGATAAGACAGGTTACAGGCTTGCAACGTCTGTTAGCGGATTAGTAACAGGTGAGGGTGGAGACTTTATAGTTTGTGACGATCCTCATAACGTAAAACAAGCAGAATCAGATGCAGTCAGAAAAGGTACGTTACGTTGGTGGGATGAATCAATGTCTACCAGAGGTAATAATCCTAAAACAGTTGTTAAAGTTGTTGATATGCAGAGATTGCATGAAGCTGATTTAACAGGTCACTGGTTAGAAAAGAGTAAGGAAGATGTGGTTCATTTAATTCTCCCTGCAAGATTCGAAAAAGAAAATAAATGTGTAACTGTTATTGGTTTTGAAGACCCAAGAACAGAGGAGGGAGAACCTCTCTGGAAAAATCTTTATGATGAAGAAGCATTGACAGCTTTAGAAAAAGATTTGGGTTCAGAATATGCGATAGCAGGACAGTTACAACAAAGACCATCACCTAGAGGTGGTGGATTATTTGCAGTTGATAATTTTAATTACATAGATCACATAGCTCCCTCAGAGATAGTAAGAACAGTTAGGTATTGGGATAAAGGTGGAACAGATGATCCTAACAATGCTTTAACTGGTGGTTGTAAAATGCATAAGATGAAAAATAATTCTTATATAGTTGAGCATGTAGTTTCTGGTTTATGGAAAGCTCCTAAACGAGAAGAGATGATTAAAAGAGTTGCTGAGAATGATGGCAGAGGAGTTACGATTGGAATTGAGCAAGAGCCGGGGTCTGGAGGGCTAGAATCTGCAGATAGCACAGTAAAAAATCTTGCAGGATTCTCAGTTAAAAAAGATAAAGTAACAGGTGATAAAGTTACAAGAGCAGAACCTTATGCAACACAAATAGAAATAGGAAATGTATATTTGTTAAAAGGTGCATGGAATGCAGACTTTGTAAAACAGCATGAATTATTTCCTATGGGACTGAGAAAAGATTTGGTAGATTGCTCTAGTGGGGCATTTAATTTATTAACAGGAAAAGGTAGAGCAGGAACTTGGGGCGGTAAGAAGAAATAATGGCTAAAAAAGATAAAGATACAATGCAGGTCAATAAAAAAGAGTTCTTCAAGTTCATGAACTCTATTCAAGGTAGAAGTGAACTTCTGCAAAGAGCAGGAAAATCTTACACAGATGATAGAGACATCTACAAAGCGTTAGGTTTTGAAAATTCTCTTACGTTTAAGCATTTTTGGGAACAGTATAAAAGAGGAGACATTGCTAAGAGGATTATCGAAGCACCAGTAACAGAGTCATGGAGACTCCCTCCTATGGTTGTTGAAAATGACGAAAACGAACCTACTGAATTCGAAAAACAGTGGCAACAATTAGTTGACGAAAAGAAAGTTCTTAATTACTTACTAAGATCGGACAAACTTAGTGGAATAGGTAGGTATAGTGGATTACTTTTGGGACTTAATGATGGGGGTTCTCTAGATCAACCAGTAGGAAATGCTACAGAGCTTCTTTATTTAAGACCTTATAAAGAAGAAAATATAACAATACAAACATTTGTAGAAGACATTACAAATGAGAGATTTGGATTACCAGAACTATACGAAATACAAACAACAACTGTAGCCAGTAATAATAACAGTACGAAAACCAGATTAGTTCATTGGACTAGAATTATTCATATAGCAGAGGGATTACTTGAAGATGATGTCTTTGGTACTCCAAGACTGGAAGCTGTTTTTAACCAGTTAAAGAATTTAGAATTAGTAAGTTGTGGAAGTGCGGAGATGTTTTGGAGAAGCGCATTGCCGGGATTTGCATTTATCTTAGATAAGGATGCGGTACTTGATTCTTCTTTAACAGAAGCAACGATGGAAGCAGACATGGAGAAGTATTTCCATAATCTTCAAAGAACTATTAACGTACAAGGAATGGATATTAAAAATCTAGCTCCTACAGTTGCTGATCCATCAAATCACGTAGATGTATTTGTATCCCTTATTTCAGGTGCGACAGGTATCCCAAAGAGGATTCTGATTGGTAGTGAAAGAGGTGAATTAGCTTCCTCACAAGATGAAACAGCTTGGAATAAAAGATTAGAAGAACGAAGACAAAATTTCATAAGTCCTAATATTATTGATCCATTCATAAAAAGACTTCAAGAATTTGGAATTTTGTCTGAGGCAAAATACACTATAGAGTGGAAACCAATAGCAGTACCTTCTGAGAAAGAGAAAGCTGAAATAGTTAAGACTCTTTCAGAGGCTATAGCAACTTATTTCAATGCGTTAGATGCATTCGATTTCTTACCATTTGAAATTTACATGAAAGAATTCTTAGATTTTGATGCAGAATTGGTTAAGAAAATTCTAGATGAGACTAAAGGTGCAGTAAGAACAAAGTTGAACGAACCTAGTTCCAAAACAAATCCTACAGGTCGTGATAATTCACCAAAACAATCTGCGGAGGTTACTGATGTCTAAAGGACATAAGATTAAATTACTAGAACCTAGAGATGAAAAACTTTCAGAACTTTTTCACATGAAGACTAAAGATTACAATGCTCTTGTTAATACTGTTAACTTTTTAGCAATTGAAGTAGGAATGTTTTTAACACATGACATTGATCCTGATTGTCCAAAGAAACTGTTTGTAGAAACACATCCAGATTTATTTGAGGAGGCTCTATAATGTCAGAAGATTTAAAACGTGTAGAAGATAAAATAGATGATCATTTCAGAGGAGTTTATAAAAAACTCGATGATATGAACAGAGAAATTACTACCCATAAAGTAAAGATAGAGAATTGTGAGGATGGTAAGAGTTCCTTAGAAGAAGAGATTTACGGAAATGGTAGAGCAGGATTAAAATTAGAAGTAGATCGTATTAAAAATGCGTTAAAAACAACAGGAATAATTAAAAGAAGTATGTGGACAAACATCGGAATTATTTTTACATGTGTGGGAGTAGCTGCAGGAGTAACCTTTAGTTATTTAACATATACGAAAAATAATACTTCTGATAAAGTAGCAATTTCTATTGAAAAAAAGGATATTGAATAATTTTAAGGAGTTTTAAAATGAGAAAGAAAGTATTTATTTTGGTTACAGTAACAGTTTTTGTGGCAATTTCTTTAGCAGGTTGCACTTTAAGAAACGCAAATGTGAAAATAGGTGAAGCAACAACAGATAAAAATGTAACAAATAGTGCGCCTATGAAATTAGTAGATTAGGAGAAAATATGAAAAGTATTTGGAAATCAAAATCATTTTTAACAGGACTTGGTTCTGTAATAACAGCTATAGCTCTTAAGTATGGAGTAGAAATAACTCCAGAAATTCTTGAGGGATTATTTGGACTTATTGGGCTTATTTTAGTAGGTAAATCTGCTACAAAGAGAATGTCTAAGGAATAATTGATGGATAAAACAGAAAACGCTACCATTACAATAGAAACAGAGGATGCGACAATAGTTGTAGATACTGATGAAGTCACAAGTACGGAAGATACTGTTGAAGAAAGCACAGTGAGTTTACCTACACCTAATGCAAATGAGTTGCGAGAAACATTTTTCAACAGATGTATGCTGACTCCAGAAGTCATGAGAGACTTTCCTGTAGAAAGAGACAGGTGGGTAGCTTGTACACAGGCTTTTGAAGGAAAATCTGAGAATATACTTGTCAATCAATCAGCTAGTGTAATAAAAAATTTCAGTATGCGTAGAGAAGTCAAAGATGGTATTCCGCATATTGTAGTTCCTATAGTTGCATTGGTAGAAGGCGTACATAGTGGTAGTGGTGGTGCTGTACTACATTCATCAAGTGAAATACAACGTACTGCAGGAGATTGGAATGGTGTACCACTTACACTTAATCACCCTACAGTAGGAGGAGATACTGTTTCAGCTTTAAATCCTACTATCATGAAGCAATGGAGTGTAGGAACATTCGAAAATGTATTCTATGAAGGAGGAAAACTAAAAGGTGAAGGTTGGATCAATGTAGAAAAACTTTCTCAATTGTCTCCAGAAACATTAGTTAGGATAAAACAAGGGGAAGAACTAGAAGTATCTACAGGATTTTTTAGTAAGTCTGATAACATTGAAGGAAATTGGAATGGTGAAAAATTTGAAGGAACAGTATTAGATATAGTTCCAGACCATTTAGCACTTCTTCCACATGATGAAGGAGCTTGTAGTATGAAAGATGGTTGTGGAATAAGAGATGAAGGAGAATGTGAAACCTGTAAAGTAAAGAATATGGAACCCATTTCTTTAGTACAAGCAGGAACAGAAGATAATGAAATAATTGAATCAGAAGGGGGTGAGGAAGAGATTAAAGTAAATGTAAATGAAATTAAGAAAGCAGGATTTTATATCAATGAACTCAGTCATAGTAAACTTAGAGAAGCTTTGCTTCAACAAGTGAATGCTATGGATACTGCAGGAACTATGCATTTCTTAAGAGAAGTATTTGATGATCACTTTATTTTTGAAAAACTTTCTGCTGATGGAACTCAATTATTTAGCCAAAAGTTTTCAATAAAGTCAGCTAATGACGAAGTGAAGATTAAAGGTGAAGCAAAAGAAGTGAGAGAAAAAGTGGAATTTATACCACTAGAAGTGAATAAAAATTCTAAAATTGAGGAGGCAGTAATGGAAAGAAAAGAGTTAGTCGAAGCTCTTATTACTAATGTAGAGACACCGTATGATGAAGATGATAGGGAAACTCTGATTGGTCTGACAGAAGAGAAGTTCGATAAGGTAGTTAAGTTTGTTGATTGTAAATGCAAAGACGAAGAAATTACCGTTAACAAAGAAGTAGTTAAGGAAGAAGTAGTTAAAGAAGAGATTACAGTTAAAGAAGAGATTACAGTTAATGAGGAGAAAAAAGTGGAAGACACTAAAATGACTTATGCTGAACTTCTTGAAAATGCTGCTCCAGAAGATAGAGAGTTTATAGAAAATGGTACTCAAATGTATAAAGAAGAAAAAGCGAAAGCTGTTGATGCATTGGTAGCAAATTCTAGAAACCCTTTTTCTAAGGAAACACTGGAAGCAAAAAGCTTGAAAGAGTTAAAAGAACTAGCAACACTTGGAAATATTCCAGTTACTTATGAGGGCAATAACCCTGATAGTGAAGTTAAGACACCTAAACTAGGTGAAAGACAGGATAACGGAAAAGGTGTTCCAGTAGTTCAAACACTATCAAGTTACATTAAAGAACAGAAGTAAGGTAAAGAAGTAATAATTTTTAAATTTAGGAGGAAAACAAAAGATGGCTCCAAAAACTATTATAGTTAAAGGAAATCCAATTAGGGGTGAGAAAGTTGCAAACGCTGCAATAACTCCCGGACATCTTTGCGAATTCATAAGTACTGATAAGATTCAGAAGCAAGCAGGTAACGCTCTGAACTTTCTTAGAATGTTCGCATTAGAGAACTCACTAATTGGTAATGAAATTGGAACTGACTATGCTGCAGCACAACAAGTGCAGTATGGTATCTTCAATGGTGGAGATGAAGTATATGCATGGCTTTCAGACGGAGAAAATGTAGTAATCGGTGATGAACTAGAAGCAGGGACAACAGATGGAGAACTTATTAAGAGATCGTCTGGAACTCCTATTGCGGTTGCGAAAGAAGCAGTTGATCTTTCTGCATCAGCAAATACTGCTAAAGGTAGAATTATAGCAATCATAATCTAATTTAAGGAGAGATAAAAGATGGATGTAAATGTTGATTTAATTAAAGCAGGTACAGGTTATGGTGGAGTTGCTGAGAAGCTTCTACACAATAACATGAATGTATCTTCTTTAAGAACAAACGCTGTCCTTACATATGATGAATGGAAGGATATAGACAATATAGTTCTACAGGAAGCTCACAGAAGACTAGGTGGTGTAAATGACCTTATTGAAAGAGGGCTTGTCAGAACTGGTGGTGGATTAGGAAGTACGGTATTGCAATGGCAAGATGCTAGTGATACCGACGATGCTGAAGTTAACATGGATGGTGTAAGTAGAAGTGCGAAGGATAGACAAGAATTTGATACTAACTTCCTACCTTTACCAATTATCCACAGAGATTTTGGTTTCAGTATTAGGGAAATTGAAGCTTCAAGAAACAATGTTGCAAGTCAACCTCTTGATCTTTCAATGGCAGAAGAAGCATCTAGAAAAGTTGCTGAAAAAGCAGAAAACATTCTATTCAATGGTCTGAGTACTTACTCTATGGGAACAAATGGTGGAATCATTTACGGATACACTGATCACCCTGATAGAAACACTCAAACGCTTTCACAGAATTGGGATGCTTCTGGTAAAACAGGACAAGAAATTCTAACAGATGTCATAAATGCAAAACAGGCTTTGATTAATGACAGACACTACGGGCCGTTTATGCTTTACATACCAACAGCTTATGAAACTGTTCTTGATGATGAGTTTAGTACTCAGTACCCAAGATCAATCAGAAGCAGACTGTTAGAACTTGATGGTCTACAAGGTATTAAAGTTTCTGACTTCTTGACTGCAAATAACATTGTTATGGTTTCAATGCAGAGCACAGTTGTTAGAATGGTAGAAGGTCTTCCGCTTACAACAGTACAGTGGGAAACAGAAGGTGGAATGCAAGTGAACTTTAAAGTCATGACTATCATGGTTCCGCAAATTAGGTCTACACAGGCTAATAGAAGCGGTATTGTTCATATTTCATAATTGATCACAGTAACCAATCTGTTCTTTAATAAAATTCTTTTAACCAAAAAGGAGTATTAAATGCCAAAGTTTCAAGTTAAAGAAGGAAAAAAACATTACTGGAAAAAAGCAGTTGTAAGAGGAGGGAAAAATTCCGTACTTAAAGACAGATTGCTTAAGGAAGGTGATATACTAGAATGCGAAGAATGTGAACTCGGTAGTGCGAGAGACAAATTCATTTTAGTACCAGAAGTAGAGAAACAGAAAGAACCTGTATATGGATTCTTTTCTAGAAAAGTTGCGGATAAGCAGTACGATGTAATCAGTGAAAAAACTGGTGAAAAGATCAACGATGAATTTTTAACTTATGACGAAGCCAAAGAGCTTATTAAATCTAAAAAATAATGGTTGATCGTTGGACTGTTCAGAAGTTGTGGCCTGATTCTACTGTGTTTATCATAGGTGGTGGTGAGAGTCTCAACAAAACTGGTTTGCAATGGAATGAAGATACAAAAGATATTATCAAGAAATCCATTTCTGATGATTTATCTTGTATTCATAATGAA
>Ga0208670_100438_pt1 | contig 11224 bp, 3 predicted proteins | sample 24BtaG_FD_184098 | JGI IMG/M metagenome (GOLD analysis project Ga0208670, IMG submission 184098) | Marine viral communities from Cariaco Basin, Caribbean Sea - 24B_WHOI_OMZ_CsCl (SPAdes) (version 2) | ecosystem: Environmental > Aquatic > Marine > Oceanic | place: Caribbean Sea: Cariaco Basin...
CAAGGTCTTCTCCTTTAACCTTGGTAGTTAGCTCAGTTAGCCTTGCTAAATAAGATTTGACTTGACCTTCCGTTAAGTCAGAAACATATCTTAAATGTTTTAATTCCATATTGAAATTAGTTTTAACAAGCTTTGCAGCAGCTTCGTAAGGGTCATTAAATATTCTTTTTGTCCTTTCAGATTCAGCCCAAAGCTCAATACCAGAATATAAAGATTCGAAATTTTTTGTTAAAAGACCACAGTTATTAGCCAAGACTAACCTCCCAGATTACAATCTATTTTTAATTTTTTAAAATCTTTCTTAAAATCAGATACATTTGGATTCAAATTATTCTTGATTTCTCGTAGTGATTCATGCATATCTTTTAATTCTCTTAGCTTTTCAACTTGAAGTTGAGGAGTTCTCTCTAAAGATACACCTCTTTCATAATATTTACTACCACCCATTAAAGTATACACAGGACTATTTACTATACTCTCAGCAATTGGATTACCTTTTGCTATCTCTTTCTTTAATCTTCCTCCTATAAATATATCACCAGCAATTTGTCTTACTTCAGCATCAATATTTTGTCTTAATGATAAGTATTTCATTGGGTCTATTATATTATTACCCATCATCTCAGCATCCATTACACTCATCTTCTCTAGATAAGAATCAAACTGACCTTCTTTACCAGCTAGTCTCATTACATTCCTATAAAAATCTATTAAGTGGTCATTCATTAATCCAAATCCACTTGACATTCTATTAGAATCTCTTTGCCATTGTACTGACCTAAAGTCACTAAACAATCTTTTAAAGTCTTGATTAAAATCTGGAAGTCTTAAATGATTATACATTACCATTTTACCCGATTTACCTATTGCACCTACATCTAAAAAGTCTCCCACTTCTTCACCAACTAACCATCTTTGGTCTACTCTTTTATTAAAGAATCTTGAAAAAGTAGATTCAATAAACTGTATTTGCTGTAATGAACTTTTTGCTAGCTGTTGGTTTTGGGCAACATCCTCAACAGTTTTTTGTGTTCCAGATGCAATCTCGGTAAGTAATCTAATGCCTCTTCTATACTTAGAAGATGGGTCAAAGGTTTCAGTTGCTTGGTAAGGTACACTAACAGGTCTATTGTTGAATACACCAACCGCTTTCTTGTTCTGCGCAGGTTGCATAAATGAATAAAGGAATGTAGGCCCATGTCTTTCATATCCTTCCACCAGCAACTTAGTTTCTAATTGATAAAAAGTATTAAGGTCTGGGAATTTATTAATTAAATCTATTTCTTGATTTGTTAGTAATGTCTTACCTCCAAACTTCATAAACTCTTTTAATCCAGTACGATTTCCATAGAATAATCTTCTTATTTTCCGAATAAAATTTAAATCTTTTTTAGCAGTTGGGCTTAGCGACCATCCCCCCGGCAACATATTCTTAACATTTTCTAATGTTGCATAATAAACGGTACCATCAATCACATTCTTATCATCAGCAAATACTAATTCTATTTTATCTAAATCTTTTCCTTTTCTAGATTTTAAATATTCTTTAGGTAAGAAATCATATCCCATTTCTTTTTCTAATCTTTTAATTAGATTATCAACCTTCTCAACTGATTTTTGTTTAGCATCCCATCTTAATTTACTATTATAAATAGTACCTATCTTTTTCTTTAAATTAGCAACCAACTGTGCTTTACGATTATAATCTTGTAATCCTTTTTTAACTCCTCTAGTCAATCTATCAGCTGCAGTTTCAAGTTTATCTACTGATACTCCAGCTTCTATTGCTGACATAGCTTCTCCACCACCAAGTAATTCATTGTACCATTGGTCAATTAATTCAGCAGTCCTAGTCCCGACTGTCCTAGTGGTTGTTGCTCGAAATGGGTCAGCGTTATAAAATTGCCACAATATTCTATCTACTGGGGCTCCTCTTTCACCTCTGGCAAATTCTAAAGCATTTAATTTTACACCCGGATGTAAAATTTCTTTTTCTGATTCCCAAAATCTCTGTTCCTGCCCTTGAGCATCTTTAAAAGTTTTACCTTTTCTATCTACCCCAAAGTATTCATTAAAATCTTTATCGTGCTTCCACGGTGTTTTTTCTTTTCCTTCATTACTACCCCATCTATTTCTTAATCTATAATAAAGACTTTTATTAATTGTCTTGTTAAAGTTAAAGAATGATTCAGAGCCTGATATTACATCAGTGTATTCAGATTTTCTTTGTTCTCCAGTATTTTCATAAACAGAATCATTAGTAACATTTAAAAGTTTACTGTACTCAGATAACAATTGATTTAGAATTGCTCTATCTAATTGAGTTAAATCTACTTCATTAAAACCTTCTGGAGTTCTAACAATCTTTCTAAATATCCTTACCCTATTACCATCAGAATTTCCTTTTGACCGCAAATCGTTTACAAAACCCGCTTGATTTCTTCCTTTTATTTCATTAGGGACAACAGAATTTTCTACACGAGGAAATATAAAATCTTGCCTCCAACTATAAATATCACGTGCAATATCTGGATTAAGTCTACCAGTTGCATCTAATATTAACTGAGTCTCTAATGCAGCTCTTTGAAAATAGTCTTTATTTTGATAATCCATAAGTATCATAAAGTTTTGGCCTTCATTGCCACCTATTAAAATCTTAGCATCTTCTGTAAATCTTACATTAGGTCTCTCTTGATTAAATCTCTCTACAAGAGCATCACCTTTTGCATCTACTCCTAATTTGTCTCCATATCCTAACATTCTAGGAACCTTCTGAACAAGTCCAATACTTTTCTTATAAATATTATCATTAGCCATCATTTCATTCTTGGCTCTAGCTGCAGTAGTAGCGTCCATACCTAAATTATATGATATAGGGTCTTTATACATATCTGGGTTAATTCCTTGTACAAAAAACTTAGACGCTCTTTGAACATGTTCCCACATATAAGGTCTATGAGCAAAAAAGAAATCTGCTTTATCAAAATCATAATCTCCTTCTGCTACATTAGCAACATCCATAGAATTAACTACTACCGCATTACCATATGTTTTTTCTAGGAAACCTTTTAATGCGTATAATCCAAAATCATTAGGCCTTGTTCTTGGATTCCTTCTAATCATTACACCGATACTAACATCATCTGGATATTCTCCTTGAGATTTCATCCATTCAAAAGATTCTTGTAAAGTACCCAACTTAACATTACTTCTTAATGATTCTTCCCAAGCTTCTTTACCCATGATTTCTTCAGGCTTTAAAGATTCACCCTTTCTAACCAATCTTAACTCGTATCCTTGCTCACTTAATTCACGAATACTTAAATCGGCTGCATAAGATGGTAGCATAGCTTCACCTTGCATTTGTACTTTTCCATCTCTGTCAACAAGTGTAGGTCTAAGTCTTTTACCTAACTCTGGTATCTGAATAATAGGAGATTGTCCTCCATATCTATGTGAATCTTCTGCGTTATATTGATTAGTAGCAGACTTCATCCCGTTTATAACATTATCAATATATATATTATATAATTTATTCTTTACCATTCTATCGCTATAACTCATAGGATTAGCATCTGGAGATAAAGCTGAATAAATAGCCATGTTGCTTACTGTCTTCATTCCTTCCCCAGCTTGTAAATCAGATACTAAAGCATCATCTCCAAGAGTTCTTAATATCCATTTATTTAAAGTAATTGGGTCTTGCATTACTTCAGTCATCTTTTCAATATTAGATTCAAGCATACCTGCGAACTCTCTATCAAACATAAGTTTAGATTCAGCATTAGTCATAAAATTAGCATCAGCCTGAGACTTCTTTGCTAACACAAATTCCCCATCTTTATTAGGCATTAACCCAACTGATTCTATTGATATTTTTCTAATCTTTTCAAATGTAAGTCTTTGGTTATTTAAATTTTCCCAACCAGTATTAATTAAACTAGCATCTTCCATCCCTGGTTCACCAACACGATTATGAACTTTTGCTCCAGTTTTAGTAATTAATATATCAACTGCTTTATTTCCTTTAAAGAATCCATCTAATGATTCACTATATACAAATAATGTTTTACCTAATAACAATGGGGATTCAAGGCCACCAGATGATATAACTGGCTTAATTGGATTAAAAGAAGATGGATTATGCCCCATTAAAGCGTGAGATGCTCTCATCATATCTCTTGATATAAATGCAATACTATCAAACGCAGATACATCTTCATGAGCTCTTCCAATAACAATTTGCCCATCCCAATTAATTTTCTCCTTATCTACAAGAATTTTTACTTCATCTTTTATCTTAGCGTACTCAGCATCATTCCAAATAGCAACTCCAAACCCATCATTTCTTGCAATCTTTCTTAAAACCCTAGCAGTCTCTACGTCTTCTGGTCTTGTAGAAATACCAGTCGGGTCTACCCCAAACAAATAGGCATCAACAACATCTTGTATAAACGATTTATTGTATCTTACATATTTTTTAGTATTAAATAATTTTATCCTTGATAATGTTTTCTGAGCATCTACTCCATTAACAACATTCATAAACAATCTATCACCATCAGAACCAGTAAGCATTTGTTTGGCAACTAACCAAGTCATCATCTGTTCATACTCAGCTGGAGTCATTACCTCATTATTATCAATCTTTCTTTCTAATTCTTCTAACTGTTTAGTGGCTTTAGGGTCTATACCTTCTTTATTCTTATATTCAGTTATAAATTCTTTCCAAGGTTCTTTAAGTCTAGGTAAATCTTTAGATGCAACAACTATAGGGTCTGCACCAGGAGCAAGATTCATTAGCCTTAATCCTAACTCCCCATCTTTACCTTGTAAATTCCAAATCCCATCTTCAGGTTTAAATATAGAAGTCTCTTGTGATATAGTAGCTATAAATTCATTTTTATTTTTTCTTATTTGGTTCTTTAAATTAGGACTTATCGCAGTTCCATCATCAAATATATTTATCTGTTTATCTACATAATACTTTCCATTAGCAGACATTTCAGTTATATTCATTCTTCCATCAACTATCATATAAGGTATTTTTAACCCATTAGTTAAATATTCATGTAATCTTGTTAACTGTATTACTTCTTCTGCCTTTTGATAATCACCATTTCTATAACTTAAAACATTAACTTTTATTTGAGCTCTTTGAGAACCAAGAAGGTTAATTAAATCTTCTCTTATTTGAGGAAGCCTTGCTCTTTGTTCTGAATCACTTAAGCTTCTATATCTTTTCCAATCGTTATCTACTTTTACATGAATTCTATCTAATACTTTTCGGACTACATTTCTATCAAGCACTTTAGTCTTTAAACCAGTCCCCGGCAAATAAACTAAACTGGCAAAATTTGAATATTTAGTCAATGAATCAAGATTCGTTACATCCTTACCATCAATTCTATACCTTTCATAAAAAGTATTTAAATCAATATGTTTAACTTGTCCTCTTTCAGTAGAGTCCTCAATATAATTATCTCTAGCCTTTTGCTCAAGAATCTCATATCTTTCTTTAGCATATTCTGGAGTATACCCAAAGGTAGACATTTTCTGTTCCATCTGCATTTTTAATAAGTCAGTAAACTTTTCTATATCAACATCATAATCTCTTTGATTCTCTTTAGGCTTAATTACACCAGCTTCTCCTAGCCATTGTAAAGCATTAAGCTCATTACCCGGCCTTGAGTTCAAGAAATCCTTTAAATGTTGTCTAAAAGATGCATATCCTTTTTTCTGAGCAGATAATAATGACATAAATTGAGCAAGTGTTTCCTTAGCTGCCATTGAAGATTCGCCTTGAATTTGAATTCCTCTATCTAAGGCTTCCATATATGTTCTGTCAATTACAGTTATTCTATCTACATCTTCTATAACAAGACCTTTACTATCATCAATAATCCTTCTCATTATCTTATTATAGTCACTTGCCATATCTATGACTATTGATTCTGGATGCCCTTGTATCCTTGCTTCATCTATTAACTTAACTCTAAATCCCGCAGCCTTACCTTCAGCAGCTGCTTCAAACTTAACTGCTCCAGTACCAGACAAATTAAACAATGCATCTACTTGGTCTAGTTTTAAATCCGTACCTTTAATTCTTTCTTGAAAAGCATAATTAACTAATTGAGACTGTAGCCAAGGTTGCATAGAATCAATATTAATTTTCATATTATTAAAATAATTTCTTAGAGCTTCTACTTTACCATGTGATACTTCTATAGGATTATTTGGGTCTATTTCAAATCCCCTATATCCACCAACTGCAGATTGTAATGTTAATACTCTACTTAAAAACCTTATATCTTTAGCAATTATTTCTGAATCATCTCCTGTAACTTTTACTTTAGGTCTTCCATCCCTAGATGTAATAGCATCAACTACAAGAGCTTCACTTATATTGCCGGGACTATGTAAAATGCCAGCATCAACAAGTAAACCTATAAGTCTATCTCTGTCTGCATAGTCTCTTTTAAATACCGATGTAGCTTCTTGACTAAATCTTATACCATGATTACGCTGAAGAAAACCTATATAATCTCTAAAAGAATCTGCTATGCTAAATGGTTCAGCCATAGGGTTATTGTCTGGAAATTGTTTTTCTACGTTACGTTCAAAAGAAGAAACTCTTTCATATATTTGCTTTAATAATGATTCTGATGATATATCTTTCTTAGGAGTAACTGGATTTACTTCAGCATAATTTAATAAATCAACTGTTTTTAAAGCTGAGTTAAAACTATCTGTCTTTTCATATAATAAATCTAATGCTTCTTCACCTTTTAAAACTTCTCCCTTTGCATTTACTAACCATGTTAATTCACCATCTATTGCTTTTTGTTTTATTTCTTCCCCTATTGTAATCTTCTCAGGTATTCTTAATATTCTAGTACCATCTTTTACAGATTCAACTGAGATGCCAAGTATATTCTGAGGGTCTTCTATTGTTTCAATAAGATGTTTAAATGATTCTTCAAAATTCTTTTGAGTTTTAAGAAATGTTCTTTCTAATGCTTCTTGACTTCCTTGAGTAGTATCGAACCTTTTATCTGCTTTTAATATTAAATCTCCAATTATTTTTGCATCTTCTTTAGATATATTATCTAATGGCTTTGTCCATGTCTTTAATCCTTTAATAAATGGATACATTCTATTAAAAACTTGATTAGAACCTTCTGCTGTAGCTGCGCTTACTACATCAGGTGTTAATTCAACAGATGCTACTTCATTTGAATCAGTAATAATTTCTAATTCTTCTAACTTCTGCCTAACTTCAGCAAACTTAGCATCTAAAAATGGATTATCAAACCTACTTTGCCTAAACTCCCAAGTGGGAATTGCAGAAAATCTTTCAGGGCTCATACCAAGAACTGTAAGATTCTGTCTTAACTGATTCATTTGTTTATGATTTAAGTCCCATTTGGCAGGATTAGAACGTCTTTGTACATAGGCTCCAATCAAGAAACTTGGTAATACATCATTAACATCTGGTTCTAAATCATGAGCATATGTATCATAAAATGTATGAGCATTAAAGAATATTCCACCTAACATCATCCTTCTCCAGTTAGCTCCTATATTAGCAAGCTCTTGCTTAGATGCCCACTTCATCATATCACGACCAAATTGACCTCGCCTTTGTTCTAATATTCTAACCATAGCTCTATTAGCATCTTTACCCCAAACCTTTTCTATATCATCAAATATACTTTCAGAACTAAGGTTTACCTTACTTGTCTTCCCTTTAAATATATGATTGATTATAGAAGATTGGCCATTTGCTTTAGCTAATCCTCCCAACAATGAAGACCTTTTAATTAATTGTTCTCTTGTTAAATCATCAAATGCGCCTTTTCTTGAGAAAGTAGCTTTTAATCCTGCCATAAAATCTGGTTTAAATGCAGCTGCTTTACCTCTAGGTTTCAACCAACTAAGCTGTCCAAACAATGTACCAGTTCCAACTCCCCACAATGGAGCAGTCCAATCAAAATTCCTATCTTCTACCATTGATACACCTTCAAATATTGTATCAATTGAACCAAATATTATAGCATCATCTATACTGTGGCCTATTACTTTTGCTAACCTTGGATTAGTTTCAGCCAATCCTCTTACCTTCATTAGTCCTTTAAAATCTTGCAGAGGTCTTTTGAATACATTATTTGCAAACATATCTCTTACAGCTTGGGCTTGCTCAATGCTTAAATCTTTTTTATTACGCTCTAAATATTCTTCTAAATATTCTCTTGCAATTCTATTAAATTCCGCTCCTTGAAGTTTAGGGTCTACAGATGCTTGTCTAGCAAGAGTTCTATATCCTTTAGTAACTTCTTTTACTGCTCCTCTAGAAAGTCCTCCTTCAAGACCTCTTTCTTTCATCCCCTTTACTACTTGTTCTACACTTTCTTTACCAGCTTCTTTTAATTGTTTTCTTGCCAGCACACCAAATCCTTTATGTAGAACTTTAGCACCAACTTTTAATGGAGCACCTCCAACAAATCCTGCGAATCCACCAATAGCTCCAGTCCATTTAGCAACAGGGTCTTCATAATCTAAAAACTTTTCTTCCTCTACAAGAGAACCAGGTACTCCAAACAATGCAGTATCAACAAAACTCCATAGTCCAACACCAACAGCGTTCATTAAACCAGCTTCTGGAGAATCCTCTACTGATGGTTGATACCATTCTGGGTACTCATCAGCACCCATTACATCCCATATGTTTCTTTGTTGTTGAGGAGGAGCTGCTATAGGAGATATAGCAGTTGTAGCTGCGGTGTCGCTTATTCCTAGTGATTCACGAGCTTGTTGTCTATATTTATTATAATACTTATCGAAATTGCTTTGAGGCATTATCTCATCCTGCCGGTGAGTCCACCCTGACCTCTACGACCACCCGCTTGAGAACTAATAGTTACATCACCTACTTTAAATTCATCTTCAAATGATATGTCAAATTCCTCTCCTCTTCTAATTCTTTGATACCTTTTAATATCTTCAACAGGTACACCAGTTAATTCAGAAGTTCTTTCTAATTCTTCGTCAATCCTTTCTTGCTCTCTTTCTTGTCTCATACCTAAGACAGCTTGGTTACGTTGTATTTTTTGTTCTGTAAGAAGTCTTTTTAGTTTTACAAATTCAGGCATACCAGAAAGACCAGCTTGTCTATAAGCATCTACTTTTTCTTCCGTATCATCAATTTTGTCATCCATATCCTCTTGAAATTCACCAGTAGAATCATACAAATCTAATCTTAATTGCTTAATAACACCAGGCAATGCTAGATATTCTTCCATTTCATCTTCAGTTGCGACTCCAGCGTTTGTTTTCTTTTCTAAAGATTCATATTTAAGTCTAGCTTTATCTAAAGCATCCCTTATTTCTGCAACAGACACATTAGTTGGAGACAAAGGAGGTGGAGGAGCGGGTTGAATATCCATTACAGTCTCTGGAATATCTGCATAAATACCTATAGGACTTTGTATTTCATAATCTCCTTGTAAGAACTCAGAATATTCTTTACTAATATTAGCTTCAGATATTTTTGCTTTCTTAGCTAATTGAGCTATTCCTGACAATTCTGCAGTTGCTCCTAATCTTGTAAATGCCTCAAACATTTTCATTTGTTTATTAGTAGCTGTTCCTTCATTAATAGCCATAGAAGCATCATATAGATTACTTGCCATATTAACCATAGAATCAGCATCTTTAGCATTATAATAATTGAAGACTGCACCAGCTATTTGATTTGCTTGTTCATCATATCCTTTGCCCATTTGTTTTCTAAGAGCTTTTGCCATATCAGTTATTGCATCTTCAGCCATTTCACCTTCTTCTATCTCTTGATAATATCCACCTATGCCTGTTGACTGCATAAAAGAACTAGCAATCTTTGGCTTTTCAGTTTCTAATAAACTTAAAGATGTTTTTAAATTAGCCTGAGTTAATGCAATCTCTTGCATCCTTTTAGTTTGAGCAAACTGTTGTTCTTGAAGCATAGATTTTCTTGCAGATTGTTCTTGTGAAGCTGCTAACTGCATCATAGCAAGCGCAGTATCAACTTTACTTTGCTCTCTACGTTCACCACTTCTTAATATTTCGGTGATTGACCTTAGTACATTTCCATTAGCCATAATTAAAGTCCATCTTTATATAATTTTTATCCACCTGTTAACCATCTCCCAGCTTTGCCAATATTCTTACCTAAATACCAAGACTTCCTTCTCTTTTCAGCAGCTCTTCTTGTCGCTTCAAATTTTGCTTTTTCTGTTTCCAGCCTTCCCATTTCAGCTTCATATTTACCTTCTATTTCTCCCATCCTCTTTCCTAAGTCACCTAATAAACTTTCACCTTTCATAGTCCATCTATCTCTTAATCTATTCCAAGCAAGAGATGATTGTTGTTCAACAGACCCTGCAGTCGCCATCCCAGATTGTTGTAATGCTTTTGCAGTCCCTTGAAATAAATCCTCTTGTTGAACTCCAGTCTTATAAGATTCAGTTTCTACAGCCTGTCCAAAATCAGCCATGACAGCAGCTCTTCCTTTTGTAGTAGATTCTTCAAGTCTTTGTATTGCTTCTTCAATAGATTTTAATCCTATATCAGCTTGGTCTCTTTCAGCTTCAGATTGCAACTCACTGGCTCTACCTGATTTATATCCACCTGCAGCTCCAATAGCAGCTCCTATACCAGCAATTATAAGCATTGGATTTTGTTCTTTTAACCCAGTTTGTGGATTTATCGTGCCAGAACCAATAGCATCTACCATTCTCTCACCTTCCATACCATACATATTCATTAAAGATTTTTCTTCTGGATTTACATGCCATAATTCACCTTCTGATGTACGAGCTATTTCTGTATCACCATATCTACCTTTCGCAGCTAACTTTGAAAGATGATTATTTGCTATTGTTTGTTTATATGCCATTTATTTACTATTTAAATATTTTATATGGAAACTGGCTTAAAAGTTCTTCACCAGTTTTTATTCTTGGAAATTGATTTGAATACTTATAACCACCTTTATATGGGCCAACTTCAGATTCTTTATTTACTTCGACTTCTTGACTCTCAGGCAATTTTGTTACAGCCTGTTTTGTTACAGTATTCACAGGTGGAGGCTCATTATAAATTTCTCCGCTCATTTGACCCATTTCTTCAATTGAAGTTTCTAATGGTTTAGAAGTATATATAGCATCTGAACTATATAGTGTTG
>Ga0208670_100439_pt1 | contig 11221 bp, 8 predicted proteins | sample 24BtaG_FD_184098 | JGI IMG/M metagenome (GOLD analysis project Ga0208670, IMG submission 184098) | Marine viral communities from Cariaco Basin, Caribbean Sea - 24B_WHOI_OMZ_CsCl (SPAdes) (version 2) | ecosystem: Environmental > Aquatic > Marine > Oceanic | place: Caribbean Sea: Cariaco Basin...
GGATAAAGTTTCGCTACCCGTAAGTTAGCAAATAAGCCTAGCTCACTGCGAATCTTCAATAGACCACGCTCTGGACGGATACTACGCTCAATACTATCCCATTTAGGACCGCCAACGGCGCCCAATAATACTGCATCGGCTGCACGTGCTTTAGCCAAAGTCTCATCTGGCAAAGGCACACCTGCATTATCAATAGCGATACCACCAATATCAGCAGCTTCTAGCGTAATACCTAAATCAAATTTTTCATTCACCGCTTTTAATACATCAACGGCTTGAGTCATAATTTCAGGGCCAATACCATCACCTGCAAGGGTCAATACGGTTGCCATACACTGTCTTCCTAAACTGTTATTTTAAAATTTTTATTCGCTTTTCGAGGTTATTAGCTTTTCAAGGCGGCTATCCGTTAATAAGTAACGAATGCAGTAAGGCATGATAGCCTATCTTGCTTGATTTATGCTTCAACTTCCTGAAAAATCCAAGGCGTTTTTTGCTGCATTTTTTCTTCGTAGGCTTTAATCGCATCGCTTTGCTGCAAGGTTAAACCAATATCGTCTAAGCCATTTAACAAACAATGTTTGCGAAACTCGTCTACCTCAAAAGCAAATTCTTTGCCTTCAGGCGTTATAACTACCTGACGCTCTAGGTCTGCGGTTAACTCATAGCCTTCGTTGGCAAAGCATGCTTCAAACAGCTCATCGACTTGTTCTTCAGGTAATACTATGGGCAGCATACCGTTTTTGAAGCAGTTGTTATAAAAAATATCAGCAAAGCTTGGCGCAATAACGGTGCGGAAGCCATATTCTGATAAAGCCCACGGCGCATGCTCACGGCTTGAACCACAGCCAAAATTGCTGCGTGCTAATAAGATAGTGGCACCTTGATAACGTGGCTTATTTAACACAAAGTCTGGATTGATAGGACGCTTGGTATGATCTTGGCCTGGGAAACCTTCATCCAAATAGCGCCAGTCATCAAATAGGTTAACGCCAAAACCTGTGCGTTTGATAGATTTTAAAAACTGCTTAGGGATAATTTGATCGGTATCCACATTTGAGCGATCAAGAGGGCAGACGATGCCGGTTTGGGTATTATAAGCTTGCATTATTGGTTCCTTAACAATAGGGTATCTGGTAAAACGGGTTCTGGCTTTCAACGAATATTAAAAGCTACGCACATCCACAAAGTGACCGGCCAATGCCGCGGCAGCTGCCATCGCTGGGCTTACCAAATGGGTGCGACCGCCATTGCCTTGACGTCCCTCAAAGTTACGGTTTGAGGTCGAGGCACAGTGCTCTTGTGGTTGTAGCTTATCGGCATTCATCGCCAAGCACATTGAGCAGCCAGGCTCGCGCCATTCAAATCCTGCTTCTACAAATAGCTTATCTAAGCCCTCTTCTTCCGCTTGCTTTTTAACTTGACCCGAGCCAGCAACTACGATCGCTTCTTTAACGTTGTCTGCTACTTTACGGCCTTTGATAACTGATGCCGCTGAGCGCAAGTCCTCAATACGAGAATTGGTGCACGAGCCAATAAAGATACGATCAAGCTTAATATCGGTAATCGGTTGGCCCTGCTCGAGACCCATATATTGATAAGCGCGCTCCCATGCCTCCGCCTGTACTTCATCTTTTGCCTGAGCTAAGGTGGGCACTTTTTGAGTCACATCTACTACCATTTCTGGAGAGGTGCCCCAAGACACTTGTGGCGCAATGTCGCTGGCATCTAGTTCAACGATCGCATCAAAGTGTGCGCCTTCATCTGAATGTAAGGTATTCCAGTATTCAACCGCTTGATCCCATTGCTCACCTTTTGGTGCAAAGGGACGGCCTTTAACATATTCGATAGTGGTGTCATCCACACCGACCATACCCACACGAGCACCGGCTTCAATGGCCATATTACAGACCGTCATACGGCCTTCCATGCTCATATTTTCAAATACTTCACCGGCAAACTCGATGGCATAACCGGTACCGCCCGCTGTACCAATTTTGGCAATAATAGCCAGCACCACATCTTTGGCAGTGATCCCTTCTCCAAGCTGACCATTGACTCGAATTAGCATGTTTTTAGATTTTTTCTGAACCAAACACTGAGTGGCCAACACATGCTCAACTTCTGAGGTACCGATGCCATGGGCTAAACAGCCTAGCGCACCATGAGTCGCAGTGTGCGAGTCACCACAAACCACAGTCATACCAGGCAATACTAAGCCCTGCTCTGGACCGACCACATGAACGATACCTTGACGTACATCATTGATGGTAAATTCTGCGATATTAAATTTAGCACAGTTGTCATCTAATGTTTTTACCTGAAGACGTGATACCTCGTCTTTAATACCAACAACCCCTTCTAAACGCTCTTTGCGTACTGTCGGAACGTTATGATCTGGTGTTGCAATATTGGCTGACAAACGCCATGGCTCACGATTGGCCAAAGCCAGTCCTTCAAACGCTTGAGGGCTAGTCACTTCATGCAATAAGTGACGGTCAATATAAATCAGACTTGAACCATCATCACGTTGGCTAACCAAGTGAGCGTCCCAAAGTTTATCGTATAAAGTTTTGGCGGTATTAGACTGTGTTGCTGACATGGAGTAGTCCCTTGCTGGCTTATAATGTTTATGAGTATAAATAAAAATATTGAGAAACGTAATTGTCTATGGTTTATCTATAGTTATAGTCAGGATAAAAAATTAAAGCGTTAACCTTGTTAAACCTAATAGAGTAGTATTTATCTTTGTAAAGCAATACTTATATGTGGTTGCCTTGCCATTCATTTACTTGTCTATTACTAGAATTAAACAGGTTATTACTGGTTACTATAGATTAAATTAAAATATTTAATAAAATTGAAATATTTAATCAAGTTTAATTGCCAATATTATATATAATAATGATGACTGAACTTGCTTTGTCTATTGAGATTATAACAGCTAAGTTATATAATAATAATTGATGATTTTTATCATAAACCAAACTTTATATTATAATTGAATATTTACCATTTCTTTTGATAGTTTTAGGCTGACCATGAATACCACAAATTTGACAACATTTATCACTGTAATGCAAACAGGCAGTATTTCCGGTGCAGCTGAAAAGCTTTTTATTACTCAGCCTGCCGTTAGTAAACGGATTAAGAATCTTGAAGACGAATTTAAGGTCACCCTATTCGATACACTTGGTCGAGGTATCGTCCCCACTGCTGCCGCCAATGAACTATTACCGCATGCCAAACGTTGGCTTGATGACTATGATAATTTCAAAATAAATATTCAAAACTCCCAGCAGACTATTTCAGGTAAATTGGTTATTGGTACCAGCCATCATATTGGACTACATCATTTACCGCCTGTTCTAAAACAATTTATTCAAATGTATCCGTCAGTGCAGCTAGAAGTTCATTTTGTGGACTCAGAGGCAGCGCATAAAGCGGTATTGGATGGCGAACTGTCTCTAGCCTTTTTAACTTTGCCACCTGTATATGACAAGCGTTTGACTTACCACACCCTTTGGTCAGATCCCTTATTCTTCGTGACGGGCACTCTGTCTCCTTTAGCAAAAAAATCAAATGTAACTTTAGAGCAGTTGGCACATTATTCAGCTATCTTACCGGCAGCTAATACCTTTACCAGTCAGATTACTTTGGCTGAATTTGCCAAACAAAACTTAAAGCCATATGCCACTATGACCACCAACCCTCTTGAGTCTATTCGTATGTTGGTCTCTGTCGGTCTAGGTTGGTCAGTGCTACCTCAAACTTTAATCAATCATGAACTGGCTACCATTGATATGGCCAAAGACTTAGAGCTGCAACGCTACTTGGGTGCGGTTATTAACCCAAGCTTAACGCGTTCTGCTAGTGTCGATGCTTTAATGCAGATGTTGGCGCCTATTGAATAAGTCTCGATTGGCTATTTTGCTTGTGTTGTTACCTAAAAAATGCTTTGACTTCAATAAGAGTCAAAGCATTTTTTATTCGGCTTCTTCAGCAAGTTTTTATTAGCATTATCCCCTCAATTTAAAGTCCATTCTAAATTTCTAATAAGTTTCTAATTTTAATTGTATTCGTAATCGCTAAATTTTTACTCTATAATGCAAGCATGTTGCCAAAAGTTAACCTCTTGTAACTAATACGTTAGGCATGTAAAAACTCTGATGGTTAAGGCTTATGTTTGGCTTGCGTAAGGCCTATAAAACGAAATCTTAAAACTTCTTTTAATATTCTTTTAGTTTTTGTGAAAGAACCATTATGCTACAAGTCACATAATGGTTTTTTTATGTTCAAAAAATATATTACATAAGGATTATGTTATGAATGGAATTGAAACAGGAGTGCTCATATCGCTCGCTCTATATTTCTTATTAATGATTGCAATTGGTGTTTGGGCTTACTTTAAAGCCGATAACGACTCTGCAGGTTATATGTTGGGTGGTCGTAACTTGAGCCCTGGTGTAGCCGCTTTATCAGCCGGTGCCTCTGACATGTCAGGCTGGTTATTACTGGGTCTTCCCGGTTATATGTACAGCTCTGGTGTGGTCAGTATTTGGATTGCCTTAGGCTTGACCATCGGTGCCTTTGCCAACTACCTATTGGTAGCACCAAGACTACGTGTCTATACCGAAATCGCTGACAATGCGATTACTCTTCCTGACTATTTCGCCAACCGCTTTGAAGATAAGTCGCATCTACTGCGTGTTATTTCAGCCATCGTTATTATCTTATTCTTTACTGTATACACCGCAGCAAGCTTAGCCGGTGGTGGTAAATTGTTTGATAGTGCTCTAGGTATGTCTTATAGCACCGGACTTTGGGTTACTGCTGGTGTGGTTGTTATCTATACCCTATTCGGTGGCTTCCTTGCCGTATCAACCACTGACTTTGTGCAGGGCGTTATCATGCTATTGGCTATGATTATCGTGCCTTTGGTTGCCTTTACAGATCTTGGCGGTGTTGGCGCAACAACCACTGCCATTCGCAATATTGACCCAGAAATGCTAAATATCTTTAGCGGCATGACCTTCTTAGGTATCTTGTCATTATTGGCCTGGGGCTTGGGTTATTTCGGTCAGCCTCATATTATCGTGCGCTTCATGGCCATTCGCTCTGTAAAAGATGTGCCAACAGCCCGTAGAATTGGTATGAGTTGGATGATTGTAAGCTTGATCGGTGCGCTAATGACAGGTTTTGCGGGTCGTGCTTATGTCCAAAAAACAGCCATGACCTTAGATGACCCAGAAACTATTTTCCTAGTATTTACCAACTTTTTATTCCATCCCTTAGTTTCAGGCTTCTTATTAGCGGCGATTTTAGCGGCTATTATGAGTACCATTTCATCACAGCTATTAGTGGTATCAAGCTCGCTTACTCGTGATGTATACAAGTTATTCTTTGATAGAGAAGCTTCAGAAACACGTCAAGTAATGATTGGCCGTATTTCAGTAGTATTGGTGGCAGTGGTAGCTATTTTCTTAGCGTCTGATCCTGATAGCTCAGTATTAGCTCTGGTATCTAACGCTTGGGCCGGCTTCGGTGCAGCCTTTGGACCCTTGGTGGTTATTAGCCTTATGTGGAAGCGCATGAACCGTAATGGTGCCTTAGTAGGCATGATTGTCGGTGCCATAACTGTTATTCTTTGGGTATACGGCGGCTTTGAGACATCAGCCGGTGTTCCTTTAAATGACTGGTTATATGCCATCATTCCAGGCTTTATCTTAAGCTCAATCGCTATTGTTATTAGTAGTCTAGCGACACTTGAGCCAAGTCCTCATATCAAAGCGAAGTTTGAAGAGATGGAAACCAATCTTTAATAACGGCTTGTAAATAAACTCTGATAATAAAAAAAACCTCGCACGTGCGAGGTTTTTTTATGGCTATAACTACTGCTTTAAAAACTTAATTAAAATGACTTAGTCAGTAAGATAGTGGCCTTTTTGTCATCGTGATCATCATAGTATTTAAAGTTACTTGAGGTTTTCTCATAATCAAATACTATAGTAAAATCACATAAAAAGTACTACACTATAAAAATGGCATACTCACAAGATTATAGACAATTAGCATTACAGAAACTTGACGAAGGCTACTCCATTAGAGAGACAGCCGAATACTTCGAGATAAGTACACGTACACTCCAAACTTGGAAAAAATCACCTGAAAGAAAAAGACGTGTTTTCAAGCCTTTTAAAATAGACACTGAGCTTCTTTTAAAAGACATTGAAGACTATCCAGATGCCTACCAATATGAGAGGGCCCAACGTCTTAAATGTAGTACGTCGGGTATATGTACTGCTTTAAAACGCTTAGGCATCACTCAAAAAAAAGACACTAAATCATCCGAAAGCTGATAAACAGAAGCGTATTGAATTTCTCGAACAACTCAAGCAGTTTGAAGCGACAGCTAGACCAATTATTTATATAGACGAAAGTGGTTTTAAGTCTCATGATTACAGACCTTATGGCTACGCTAAAAAAGGGGAAAAGTGTTTTGGTAAGTACAACTGGCAGTTAAAGAATAAAACAAATGCTATTGGCGCTATTCACGATAATGAGCTATTCGCTGTTGGCTTATATGATTGTAGTATTAACAGTGATATTTTCCATAGTTGGGTTGAACAGTTATTACTCGTAGAGATACCAAGTAATAGCGTTATAGTGATGGATAATGCTAGTTTTCATAAAAGACAAGAAACTAAAGAGCTTATTGGAGATGCTGGGCATACAATATTGTGGCTGCCACCTTACAGTCCTGATCTGAATCCCATCGAAAAAGCATGGGCTTGGGTCAAACAAAAACGTAAAGAATGGCAACTTGATTGTGTCGATACTTTGTTTTTTTACTTCCTTTGGATTTGTGGTGGTTTTGCTGTGAATTTACTATATATATCTTGTGTTTTTATCATCGCCAGCTAAGAATTGCAAATAACATCTGTAAAAGGTTAATAATTAATTAAAACATAGCTAAAATTGATTTGTAGTGCGATTGCCCTGCATCATCTTAATTTAGACACAAAAAACCTGTAAGTTGAATTATCAACTTACAGGTTTTGATTTCAATATACTTTTTAAGGTTGTATCAGCTGTCTAAACTGATAAAGTTACAAACTTAAAGTTATTTGTCTTGGTAAGACAGCTTAACACCTACAATGTAACCTTCGTTATCTTCGAAGTTAGAGACGATATCACCAGTAGGTAGTGAACCTTTTGCATCACCGAACCATAAGTATTTACCACCTGCAGATACTGCCCAGTTCTTAGTCACATCATATTTAGCACCCAAGCCAACACTGTAGTAGCCCTCAATAGGACCTAATGATGATGTTGGATCACCGGCACCACTATCCCAGCCGATTGATCCTGATACCGCTAAATTATCTGCTAGACGCTTACCTAAGCCCAGTTCTACAACCCATTGGTCATCACTATAGTCAACTAGAGGTACTTGGGCTGCACCACTATATACTGGTGGTGAAATCTTAAAGTCACTCCATGGTACCCAGCGAACTTTGGCCGTTGCTAATGTGGTTGGGTTGATACCCGTTTGGAAATCAAAGTTTACAGACTCCGGCGTTGTTACTTCAAATTTATTATAGCTTTCTGGATTTTGACCTTTGATTGCAAGTGCAGGGAAGTTCTCATAAGCTGCTAAAGAGTGATCAATCTCAGAACGATAAGTTAATGCCGCTTTTAGAGCAATTTCTGGCTTGCTATAAGAAAAACCTAACAGATAACCATAATCAATATCTGGGGCAACATGGGCGTTATATCCTGTAGCGCCTTGATAGGCGTTACCACGTAACTTTACATCTGCTTTTAAGCGCTGCGCTACTGGACCACCATAAATCTGAAACTGATTGTTTGCACCAAACTTCGCACCACCAATCAAAGATAGCGTGTTAGAGCGAACTTCTACATTCGTTGCTTCATCAATACTTAGAAGATTCGCAACCGCATCACGTGCACCTTCAGTTTGTGCTAAATCTGCCTTATTACCATCTAGCAGACCCTGTGCTAGCTGCTTAGTTTCCTCGGGTAAGAAAGGTGCCATCTGTTCCAGCGTCCCTTCTAATTCTTCAATCTTCCCACGAGTCGTTTCAATTAAAGCATTATATTCCTCAAGTGTAGCGTTTTCTGGCTTGCCCAGTGTCTCAAATCTATCAACTGCTTCTTCAAGACCTCCCATACCCTTCTCTAAAACGAACTTGTTAAGAGCTAAAACGCCTCCCCGTTCAGGAGTTAAATCTTCATCTTCTAGCTCTTTATCAATAGCCTCTATTTGTTTGTTAAAGTCATTAATTTTACCCTGGGTTTTTGCTATAGCACCTTCGGCAACCCCTAAAATAGCACCTACACCAACATCACCTGCTACCCCTGTAAACTCGTTATCACCTCTATATTTAGCAGCAGCTCCCCATGGCTCATCATATAATACACCAACACTGAATCTATCATTCACATCGGTTTTTACACCATAGCGGAAGAAGTCATAAGCTTCAGCAATATCACCGGTTTTATTGCCTTTGTTATCAACACCAGTAACATCAGCATCTACATAGGTATACACAGCTTCTGCATAGGTACCATCTTGAAAAAAGGCAGTGGTGTCTTGGCCTGAGCGGTCAAGGCCGGCGGCGTGAGATAAACTAGCTAAGGGTAAGGTTAAAAGAGCAAGCGTAAGCTTAGAGATAGGGAACTTTTGTGACATTTGGAATCCTCCATGAAAAATTAATACCCAAATTTCTACTCTCATAGACAACTATGACGAGTTTGAATATTTGGCCATCCTGTGCCAGGAATACGGTATATTCTAAAATCTATGTCGTTATATTACAAGTGTGTAATACAGCGTATATACTTGTATTAATAATAGTTAATATTTCATACTAAAGCAACCACTCTTTTGGCGATTTCTCACAATACAAAAAAAGCAGCCATAAGGCTGCTTTTTTATAATTCGAAAAAAATCAAGTCTTTACTTATCTTGATAAGATAGCTTAACACCCAGTGCAAAACCGTCGTTATCTTCGAAGTTACCTACGATGTTATCGTTAGGGATTTTACCTTTGGCATCACCGAACATTAAGTATTTACCACCCGCTGAGACTGCCCAGTTTTTATTAAAGTCGTACTTAGCACCTAGACCCACACTATAGTAACCTTCAATTGGACCTAGTGAAGTAACTGGGTTGCCCGCACCACTGTCCCAACCTACTGTTCCAGATACAGCTAGGTTATCAGCCACACGCTTAGCCAGACCTAGCTCAACCTGCCATTGGTCATCAGCATAATCAACTAAGTTTAGACCTTCAGGATAAACACGCTTAGTAGATTGGTTGTAAACTGGTGGGGTAATCGCAAAGTCACTCCATGGCACCCAGCGTACTTTAGCGGTTGCTAACGTGGTTGGGTTAATACCCGTTTGGAAGTCAAAGTTTACTGATTCTGGTGTAGTCATTTTCATTTTACTAACAGCACTTGATTCCTGACCAAGACGCTCTAGTAGAGGCATTGTTTCAGCAGCGTCTACGTTATGATCAATTTCAGAGCGGTAAGTTAATGCAGCCTTCAGGGCGATTTCAGGCTTACTGTATTGCAAACCTGCAACCCAACCATAATCGGTATCTGGATTAACATTTAAGTTATAGCCTGTCGCAGCTTCATAGCCCATACCACGCAGTTTAACATCAGCTTTTAAGCGCTGAGCGACTGGACCACCATAAACTTGAAACTCTTTGTTTTGACCAAACTTCATACCCACTAGACCAGTTAGGCTTTCGGTACGAACTTCAACTTTAGTCGCTTCACCTACAGTATTTGCTTCAACTTCAGCAGCCCCTAAAACTGCACCTACCTGTGTTAAAGCGTCAGTTAACTCTTTAGGAGGCTTACGACCTGCAGCGATTTCAGCTTTAACAGCTCCTTCAAGTTCACTATATTTCTGTTGCGCCTGAAGAGCATTCTCAAATTTACCACCAGAAATATGATTTACTGATGCATTCACATCACCTTGAGCAACAAAGATGTTGTTACCAGAGTAATCAGCAGCGGCACCCCAAGGCTCATCATATAACACACCAATACTGAAAGTATCGTCGATGTCTGTTTTTACACCATAGCGGAAGAAGTCATAGTCTTCAGCGATATCCTTGATCTTATTACCACGTACATCTTTACCAGTTACATCGGCATCAATATAGGTGTATACGGTTTCAGCATAGGTACCGTCTTGTAAAAAGGCAGAGATATCTTGGCCAGAACGGTCAAGACCAGCAGCAGAAGCAACGCTTGCAACAGATAAAGCAGCAACGGCAGTAACAAGAGGTTTGATAATAAAAGTAGAGCGCATTAACTTCTCCAAAATTCCATTTATAGGATGGGCACTAAGGTTTTATGATTAGGCTTTTCACGAAATGTGAAATCATAAAACAGAGGGATAGACACTAATTATTGTTGGGTTACATTTCAACCACTAAATAATTGATTACCGGCAATACTACTTAAAGAAGAAATAAATTGCAACACTTTGATATATTTATAACTCTGCACACGACAAAAAAAACAAAAAAGTCTGTTAAAGCAAAGGCATAATAGTAATTTTTAAGACGAATCAGACTATGCCAAATTTTAACAGACTTAGTGAAACTTTAACCCAAAACCTGAGCATGAACAAGGCAAGAATCAATTGTTTGAGCCTAATGATAATAGCCCTGATTACTGCTCAAAGCAGTAATCTTAAAAAAAATAGCAAGACACCTTCCTAAGGGTGGCAAGACCGACAGTCACTATCGCAGACTACAGCGATTTTTTGCCGAAGCGAGGATAGACTATGATCAACTGGCTTTAATGATATATCGACTATTTGGGCTAGGCAAAGTCACCTTAACCATTGACCGCACCAACTGGAAATGGGGTAAAAGTAACCTCAACATCTTTATGCTAGGAGTGGTATATAAAGGGATAGCCATCCCCTTATACTGGCAAATGCTAGATAAGCGAGGTAATACAAACCATCTTGAACGCTGTGAACTTATTGAGCGGTTTATCAAACAATTTGGCAAAGATAACCTTGAGATGATAGTAGCGGACAGAGAGTTTGTTGGCGAAAAATGGTTTAACTGGCTCACCAATAATCACATACCCTTTGCCATACGGATTAAGAAGAACAGTAAAGTTAAGAATCATCATGGCAAGTTGGTACAGATTAAAGAGT
>Ga0208670_100442_pt1 | contig 11180 bp, 6 predicted proteins | sample 24BtaG_FD_184098 | JGI IMG/M metagenome (GOLD analysis project Ga0208670, IMG submission 184098) | Marine viral communities from Cariaco Basin, Caribbean Sea - 24B_WHOI_OMZ_CsCl (SPAdes) (version 2) | ecosystem: Environmental > Aquatic > Marine > Oceanic | place: Caribbean Sea: Cariaco Basin...
ATCGTGGAAACCCAGCCGCTTCAGGCCGGAGCTGGCCAGCACGATGGCGTCGTATTCTCCGGCATCCAGCTTGGCCAGCCGGGTGTTCACGTTGCCTCGCAGCATCTTGATTTCCAGGTCCGGGCGGTTGGCCCTGAGCTGGGTTTCACGGCGCAGGCTCGAGGTGCCAACCACGGCGCCCTGGGGCAGCTGGTCCAGGTTGTCGTAGTGGTTGCTGACGAAGGCGTCGGTGGGGTCTTCGCGCTCACAGATGGCGACCAGCCCCAAGCCTTCCGGGAACTCCATGGGTACGTCTTTCATAGAGTGCACGGCAAGGTCGGCGCGGCCGTCCAGCATGGCTTCTTCCAGTTCCTTCACAAACAGGCCCTTGCCGCCGATCTTGGCCAGGGGAACGTCAAGGATCTTGTCGCCCTGGGTCTTGATCTTGACCAGCTCCACGGTGACGTTGTCGTGCAGCCGCTCCAGCTCGGATTTGATGAATTCTGCCTGCCACAGCGCCAGTGCGCTGCTGCGGGTTGCAATGCGAAGGGTTCGTTTGGACATGGCACTCACTGTCGTTCGGGAAAATGTGCCCCAAGGTTACCTTGTGGCAGTAAAAAAGTCCCGCCGCCGGGGTGTTTCTATCACCTTTGGGGGAGTGTATGAGGCATGACTCTACACCGGGTTAAGTGTTTCCAGTGGTAAGGCATTAAGCTCATCCCTCGCGGTACGCCAACCTGGGTAATGTTGATCCAGAATGGCGGTGAATCGCTCGCTGTGGGTGGGTTCCAGCAGATGCACCATCTCATGCAGCACAATGTAATCCAGTAGCTCCTTGGGTTTCTTCACCAGCTCGGTATTCAGGCGGATGTTACCAGCACGGTGATTGCAGCTGCCCCATTTGGTTTTCATCTTCTGCAGGTAGTAACCGGTCACCTTGACTCCCAGTTGCTGTTCCCATTTTCGGATCAGCGGCGGCACCGCCTTGTGGAGCAATTGCTTGTGCCATGCGTGAACCACTTCAGTGCGCTTGGCGTGGTCGCTGCCCGGCCGCACGGTCAGCAGGATGCGTGTATGGTTCCAGGTAACTCCGGGCTTGGTGTCTTTTTCTTCCACTTCCAGCAGGTAGCGCTGGCCCCAGAGGTACAGTGTTTCCCGGGTTACGAACTGGCGCGGTTCTTCACGTGCCTGCTGGCGCAGCTTGGCCTGCTGGTTACGAATCCAGCCGAGTTTGGTAATGGCGTAAGCGCGGGCCACATCCAGCCGGGTACTGGTTGGTGCGACCAGCGTGACCTCTCCATGGGGCGGGTGAACGCTGAGGTGCACATTCTTCACTGCCTTGCGGGTAACCCGAATCCGGACTTCGCCCAGCTCAATCACCTCAGTCATTGATAGCCTTCCTGCTGTTTGATCAGCTCAAACAGGGCCAGCGTAGCTTTTCGGTTTCTGCCCATAATTGGGTGCAGAGCATTGAGTACCTGCTTTTCACGGGTATCGTCACCCTTCCAGTTGGCCGGTGCGTGCTCGCGCATGGCTCGGTCGATCTTTAAAGTAATCTGCAGCAGATCATTTTCTTCGTCATTCTCACCGTCGCGGATTTCCCAGGTTGGAAACGCCAGCGCCAGAATATTCGGTAGGTTGTTGTAGAGGGTTTGGGCCGCGCGATTACCCTCAAGTGCATCCGGTACAGGACTATCACCTTTGCCACCCACCATGTTTTTGACCAGATCTTCAGCACGCTGCAGGAACTCCTGATAGTTCAGGGTCTCCTTGCGCCACTCCAGAATCAGGTCGTCGAGCAGTTTGGATATTTTTTCATAGAAGCGTGGATCGGTGAGCTGATCTCGGATAATGGTCTTGCGCATGTTGTTGATGATGCCTTCAGCCACCGCATTCTTTGAGAGTTTGCCCTTGGTATTGAGCTTCTTGGCAATGGCGTCGTGGACACCGGTTTCGATAATCAGCTCAACCAGCGAATAGTTGTCTACAGAGCCAAGATCCTTCGGCTGATCCGCTTGAATGTAGGTGTTGATCAGGTGGCGCATATCCGCTTCAAACGGCTTGATATCCAGCTCTTCACCGGAGTAGTGCTTGATGGCATCGCGGGCGTCGGCAAAGAATGCGGTTTCGCGGTTCAGTTTGTCGATCTCAGCGGCTGGATAGCCAGCTTCTTCCAGGTGCTGGGATACATCCGAGAAGGCGCGAATAAACGCCGCCGTCGCCTTGTAGAAGGTAATCCGCAGCGCTTCGGTGTCATCCAGCGCCTTGGGGTCGTTGATATCGCCGCAGAAGGTATGAATGTAATCCTCGATCTCGCGTGGTGCCAGCACCGGCTCGCACAGGTACATCAGGGCTTCGCGGGCCTCTTCCAGCTTGCGGCAACCTTCGTTCAGCCAGTCTTTCAGCTCCACATTGTTTTCAGCCGCACCGCCACCGCTGTCCAGATCCAGCTCATCCGAGCTGTAAACTGAGATGGCGTTCTGAACGTCACCGAAGAGATGTACAAAATCAACGATATGACCGTATTCCTTGTCTTCGCCGTCCAGCCGGTTGGTGCGGCAGATCGCCTGGAACAGGTTGTGGTCGCGCAGTTCGTTGTCGAGATAGATATAGGTACAGGACGGCGCATCAAAGCCCGTTAGCAGTTTGCTCACCACGATCAACAACTTCAGGTTGGCGGGTTCTTCCTTGAAGCGCCGTTTCATCTCTTCTTCGTACTGCTTGGTGCCAGGAAAGCCCTTCAGTACGTATTCGGTGTAAGTATCAAACTTGTAGCGCTCGTCACTGTCGGCCGGTTCACGGGAAATCGCATTATGATTCGGCTCAAATGAGGTGATGATGCCGCAGTATTTGCCGAAGCTGGTGCCCTGAAACAGACGGAAGTAATGGCAGGCATCGTAGATGGAAGCGGCAACCAGTATGGCAGTGCCCCGGTTGTTATTCAGGCGCGGTTTGAGGCTGAAATCTTCGATGATGTTGGCAATGATCCGCTCCTTGCGTTCCTTGGCACTCATCAGTTCTTCCAGCTTGGCCCAACGCTTGCGCAATGCTGCCTTCTGGTAGTTGTTCAGGTTCTTGGTTTTTTCTTCAAACCAGTTATCAATCGACTTTTGCGAGATCAGCCGCTGGGGAACATCGCGAGCTTCGTATTTGAGGTCCAGTACCACGCCATCGGCCACGGCCTGCGGAAACTTGTAGGTGTGAATATAGCGGCCAAACACCTCGCGGGTGGTCTGCTTATCCTTGCGCAGCAGCGGTGTGCCGGTAAAACCGATAAAGATGGCACCCTCCAGCCAGCGCTTCATCTGCTTATTCATGCGCCCGCCCTGGGTTCGGTGGCACTCATCCACAAACACATAGAAACGACCATGAATCGGCGGTGGTGGGCCATCCAGATCGCTTGGGTCGAACTTGTGCACCAGCGCGCACAGCAGGCGGGGCGTCGTCGCACCCACAGTGCTGACCAGTGTTGCCCGGGAGGCGATGCGTGGTGAAGGATCATCCTCGCCGACCACCCCGGCGTTGCGCATCACGCCCTCGATCTGCTTGTCCAGCTCGTCACGGTCGGTCACCACCAGCACGCGGGCTTCGGGATCATGCTCCATCAGCCACTTGGCCAGCAGTACCATCAGGATGCTCTTGCCACTGCCCTGAGTATGCCAGATGACCCCGCCTTCGCGTTCGGCGATGCGTGTCTGCGCCGCCTTGATACCGGCATACTGGTGCTGGCGCGGCACTTTTTTCAGCCCACCATCGAAGATAATGAAGTTGTAGATTAGATCCAGCAGCCGTGTCTTATCGCAGATCTGCGCCAGCGGCTGATCCAGCAAGGTGCCGGGGGTACGCTCGCTGCTGCCGGTTTCATCCTTCCACTGCACATAGAACTGTTCTGGCGTGCCGGTGGTGCCATACCTTAGGCCCTGGGAGTCGTTGCCGGCCAGCAGCAGTTGCGAGGTGGCGAAGAAGTCCCGGTTGAAGATTTTTTCCTGATTACTGATCAGTTGACGTATGCCGTCACCCACTTCGACGGAACTGCGCTTCAGCTCTATCACTACTATGGCAATGCCATTGAGATAAATCACCAGGTCCGGCCGGCGCTCATGGCCGCCTTTGAGCGTTACCTCCTCCGCCACGGAAAAATCGTTGCGTTCCGGATGTTGCCAGTCAATTAACTGAACATCCTCGTGAGGCTTGCCGGGCGACAATTGTACTTTGACTGGGTAGCGCAGAAGGTTATAAACGCGCATATTGGCCTGGTAGAGGGTATCGCTCCCCACCTCAGCTGCGGTTTGCAGCCGTAACACGGCGGCAGCAATATGCTGGTCGGAATAGCCACGACTGCGAAGGTTGGCGCCCAAGAGCTCCGGCTCTATACAGCGATTCAGCTCTCGCTTGCTCCATTCGCCAAGGTTGCCATAACCCAGCCCCCCTTGTTTAACGGGTGTCGTGAACAAACTGACGACACGGTTTTGTGTCTTGCGTTCGGGGCGAGGTACAGCGTACGTCATGGCATCCTCTCCTGTGACGGGGTGTCATTATTCCTGTTAGCGGCTCAGTCAGCGTTCCCGGGCTGCAGCTCACGTTCAATCTGTTCGATACTGGGCAGGTCGGTTTCGAGCTCGGCCGGCAGGGCTTCTTGCAGCTTATACTCGGCAATACCCATCGGCTGGCTCTTGTCGTTCAACGCATATTCGGCCACCACCTTGTTTTTACTCTTGCAAAGCAGCAGGCCGATGCTGGGGTTATCCTGATCGCCCTTGATCTGGCGGTCGACAGCGGTGAGGTAGAAGCCCAGCTGCCCCAAGTGTTCGGGCTTGAACTTGCCGGTCTTGAGTTCAATGACCACATAGCAGCGCAGCTTCAGGTGATAGAACAGCAGGTCGATAAAGAACTCTTCGCCACCCACGTCCACCAGCACCTGACGCCCGACAAAGGCAAAGCCTGCACCCAGCTCCAGCAGAAACTCGGTGACGTGGCGTACCAGTGCGCTTTCGACAGCACGCTCCTGCGCCTCTTCACCCAGATTGAGAAAGTCAAAGCGGTAGGGGTCTTTCAGTGATTCACGGGCCAGGTCTGACTGGGCCTTGGGCAGGCGTGCCTCGAAGTTGGTTACGGCCCGGCCCTGGCGTTCCAGCAGGCCGGATTCGATCTGCATCACCAGCACGTTGCGCGACCAGTTGTGCTCTATGGCTTTGGCGGCATACCCGCGTCTGCTTTCCGCGTCCGGCAACTTGTCCAGCAAGGCCAGCTGGTGATACCAGGGCAATTGTGCAAGCACCCCTTGCACAAACTCGCTATCCGGCCAGGCTTCGGCAAAGGCACGCATGTATTTCAGGTTGCGAGGCGAAAATCCTTTCATATCCGGGAAAGCATTGCGCAGATCATGGGCCAGACGATCAATGACCTTGGCGCCCCAGCCTTGCGCCGCCTGACGCTGCAGAATGTCCTGCCCGATCTGCCAGTAAAGCAGCACCAGCTCCCGATTCACCGCCAGACTTGCGCGCTGCTGGGCGTGGTGAATACGGTTCTTCAGGTCGCTCAGCCAGTCGCTGTAACCGTCCGGTGGCGTAGTCAGGGAGGTTGGCTTGTTATTCATACCAGACGCGTCCTCCCAGTCAGCAGCTCCTGCATCATGCCCTGTTTCAGCTCGGCGGTTTTGCTGCGACGCTGTTCCAGGGCATGGATTTCGGTGTCCATGTCAGAAAGTATTTTGGCAATGGCCTTTTGCTCTTCAATAGGAGGAAAAGGAACCTTCAGCTTTCCTAAAGCGCCACGAGAAATACGTTTATGCGTGGTGCCGCCTACATGATCAAGCACCATTTTGAACCAATCACTTGTCGAGAGATACTGAACAAGGTATTGCCTATCTGCGACTTCAGGGCGTGGACGGAATATTGTGACATCAACAGATGTTATAGCTCGGTTTTCGCCAATATCTGGAAAAACACATGCACGCCCTGCTGGTTCAGCAAGTCGACAAATCAAGATGTCTCCTTGCTTCAATTCTTTGCATCTCAGCTTTTCAAATGAGGCATCGTAAATGTACTTCTTGGTGGCCTTATCTACGAAAACGCCTTCACCAATATTGCCTGTTTGAACTAATCGAATACCCTGATCGGTAATGTGCTCTGCTTCTACCCAGTCTCCATCATCAAACAAGGCTTTCTGACTGTCTGCGATCTGGAGGAGAGAGCGTGAGTCCCACTCCCCCTCAAACCCCGGCAGGCGGGTTTCGCCGGTCAGGAGCTGCTGCATGGCGGCTTGTTTGATATCGCGCTTTTTGGTGATCAGGCGATCCAGCTCTTCCAGCAGAGCATCCACATCTCTCAGGGCGGTGGCGATGGCCCTTTGCTCATGTTTTGGCGGACAAGGGATACTGACGCGCCCTAACACTCTTTGATTCAGTGACGCCATCGTCGTGCCGGTTGCGTTCTGAAGAAGCCACTGCTGAATTTCATGACGTTGGAATTGATACGCTAGATATGCTGGGTCATTTCTTTGATCTGGTCGAACTGATATACCATCAGAGCCCAAGAACCAACCGGCTTCTCGGTCGGTTACTAGTGCAGACCTATCAACAGCTCCTTTTCGCCCAAATACTATGTCGCCTTTTTTAAGTACATACTGTGGTAGTCTACTTGTAACTTTCTCTGATACGAGAGGAGTGTGTTCGGAAACGCGAAATTTCCCTGTGCCGACTTCTCCGACAGATATAAGCGGGACTCCATCACCTTGTGAATACTCACTTGCTTTTAGCAAGGTGCCAAAAGGCCCAGTCTTAATGCTGGCAAAATCCACAATACTAAGCGGGTTCCAATCCTCAGGAATCACGCCTACGTCAGTCTGCTTATACCCCACCGGAACCGCCGGATTCTCGGCGACAAACTCATACCCCGGCGACACCTCCTGCACGCCCATCACGTCCTTGTTCATGCCCAGCGTGCTCCCATCTTTTTCAGATGTTCATCCACCTTGGCCGATAGAGCACCTACCCGCTGAGCCAGCTCCGGCAGCGGCATGGCATAACGGTCAGCTAGCTGGCGCACGCGGCTGGTGAGGGTCTGGGATACGCGCTCCAGCTCGTTCTGCAGCGCGGCTTCCAGTGCTGCGAGCCACTTGTCATCCACCACCAGGGTTTTGATCTCGTCCACACTGAGTTTGGCGTACTTGTCATGGGCGAGCTGATCGAGTGCGGCGTCCTTTTCCTTGATCGTTTTCTTCAATTCGCTCTGCTGCTTTTCGAGGGCGCTCCATTGTCTGAGCACCTTGGCTTCCTCGGCGCTGTCGGGGTCACCTTTGATCTCTTTCAGGCGTTTGGCAACTTCGCCCTTGTTGATCTTGTCCAGTTCGGCAAAGGCGCCGTCCTCCCCGCCGTGTTCCTCTTCCAGCTCGGTCAGTCGGCTGCTGGCGCTATCCAGCTCGGCCTGCAGGGCATCCAGCGCGGCCTGCTCCTCGGCAAAGTAGCGCGCCACGATGTAGGGTTTGGGGACCAGGTCGCAGCCCCAGCCCTTGTCTTTGGTCTGGCCCTTTTTCTTGCCGTTGGTGATCTCTTCAATAATGCGCTTGGGTTCTGCTACCCAGCCATCGGCGGTGATCTCGTAGGCATCGTCCTGCAGGGTGTCGGCCCAGTAATCCATCAAGTGCTGATAGATATCGTAGGGGTTGAGCAGAGGTGCCTGGCGGAACGTCTCCAGCAGGTTTTCACCTACCTGAGTGATCAATACCTTGGGGTTGTCATCGATATCGAACTCTTTGAATACCGGGGTGTTGCGTGTGCGCCACTGGGCAAAAAGGCCATCAATGGTGCTGCGGAAATCGGCAAACTCGGGGTGCTGCAGAATGGTTGTTTTGAGTGCGCCGGACTCCACCGCCAGATCGGCATAGCCTGGGTGGGCATTGGCAGTGAACAGCGCCTGACGCAATCCCGGCAGCGCCTGCCAGTAAGCCGACAGGCCCGGAATGGGCGGCAGAGCGCTGGCATCACCGTCGATATCGCGCACGGGAATACCGCCGTTCAGATGGGCATGAATATCGTGCAGGTCTTCCGGCTCGCTGGTGTCGATGTAGCGCGGCAGGTTGAGGTTGTAATCGTTCTTGGCATCGGTGATCTCGTCAAAGGGCACCATGCGCGCATAGCCGGGCACGCTGCTCTGCTTGTTGAAGGTATCCACAATGCGGTGGATATCCTGCTCGCGCAGCCGGTTCTTGTTGCCATCCTTGATGAAGCCTTTGGCGGCATCGATCATAAAGATGCCGCTCTTTTTATCACCGCTGATGGCTCTCGCCTGGGCATTTTCCTTGTCCAACACCAGAATGCAGGCAGGAATGCCGGTGCCGTAAAACAGGTTGGCAGGCAGGCCGATGATGCCTTTCAGGTAGCCGGAGCGCACCAGCTGCTTGCGAATTACAGCCTCGGCATTGCCACGGAAGAGCACGCCGTGGGGCAGAATCACCGCTGCCTTGCCGGTGCTGTTCATGGAGCGGATCACATGCAGCAGGTAGGCGTAATCGCCCTGCTTGGCCGGTGGTACGCCCCAGCTGAAACGCTGGTAGGGGTCATCGTCAACGGAGATGCCGGTACTCCAGGCCTTGTCCGAAAACGGCGGGTTGGCGACCACATAGTCATAGGTACGCAGCTGCTCGCCATCCTTGAACTTGGGATTGGCGAGAGTGTTGCCCTGAACGATGTTGGCGGTCGGGAAGTCATGCAGGATCATGTTCATGCGCGCCAGACCGGCGGTGCTGACATCCTTTTCCTGCCCTTCAAGGGTAATGTGCTTGCCCGCCTCGGCAGCCACCTTCAACAGCAGCGAGCCGGAGCCGCAAGTCGGGTCATAGGCCACGGTGCGGGCGGTGGTGTTGTGCGGCCCTATGCCCAGCACCTGCGCCAGAATGCGGCTCACTTCGGAGGGGGTATAGAACTGCCCCTTGCTCTTGCCGCTCTCGCTGGCGAAGTGACGCATCAGGTATTCGTAGGCATCGCCCAGAATGTCATCATGCTCGGCACGGTTCTTGGCGAAGTTGAGTTCCGGCTTCTGAAATATGGAGATCAGATCGGTCAGGCGATCCACCATCGCCTTGCCTTCACCCAGCTTGTTGGGATCGTTGAAATCCGGGAAGTCGCTGCGTGACAGACGGTCGTTGGCGTCGATCAGCGGCTGAATGATCTGGGTGTTGATCTTGTCACCGATATCGGGCTTGCCCTTGAGCTTGACCATGTCGTTGAAGCTGGCGCCAGCTGGGATAGTGACCGGAGGGGCAAAGTCATCCGAATCCGCATACTTGTCGGTGATGTACTTGATGAACAGCATAAACAGGACATAGTCCTTGTACTGCGAAGCGTCCATGCCGCCACGCAGAGCATCGCAAGACGCCCAAAGAGACGAGTACAGTTCCGATTTTTTAATAGCCATTCAGTATTCCCGGTTGTTGCTGATAGATTCAAGCCCGCATCATAACAAATGGACAGGAGTGAAGCGGCTTCACACATCAATGTTTTAGCGCTGCTCCAACCACTGGCGAACATGGGGGGCATGGCGCCGGCTGACAGTTAGAAGGCTTTCGGTTTCTTTCAGGGACAGTAGGTGCCTTCCGTCAAATGTGCGCTGCAGCCCACGGATAAAGTGCACGCCCACCAGGGTATTGCGGTGAATGCGCAGCAATTGCTGCGGATAGGCCTGCTCCAGTTCCTTCAGGGTGTAATCGCACAGGGTTTCACCCCGGGTATGGTGCAGGGTGACGTATTTCTGGTCGGCTTCGCAGTACAGGATGGTGTCCAGGTCGACCAGCTCGGTACCCCGGTGGGTGCGAACCGCCAGTTGCCCGGCGCCCTGGCCGGTCTGTCCGGCCAGGCTGCGGCGCTGCACCCGGTTGGTGCGCCCGGCCCGGGCGAGGGTCTGGGCCAGGGCTTCCTTGCGTACGGGTTTGAGCAGGTAGCCGCAGGCCTGTACATCAAAGGCCTGGATGGCAAAGTGGTCGTAGGCGGTGCAGAAAATCACTGCGGGCGGACTATCCAGCTGGCTGATCTGGCCGGCCGCCTGCATGCCGTCCATGCCGGGCATGCGGATATCCAGCAGCAGGATATCCGGTTCCAGTGCGGCAATTTTGTGCAGGGTGTCGTGGCCGTCGGTGGCTTCGCCGCACACCCGGTAACCGGGGAGGTCTTCCAGCAGCCTGCGGATCCGTTGCCTGGCCAGGGGCTCGTCGTCGGCAATCAATATGGTTTGCTGCGGTTGTGAATCCATCGTCTCACCGTGAAACAAGGCGTTTGTACTGGCTTACCGTCTGCCTGGGCAGCCTCAGTGTAACGGTATAAATGTCATTTTGGCGGCTGCGCTTGAGCACGGCGGACTCCCCGAACAGGGCCCGGAGCCGGGCCAGGGTGTTGTCCAGGGCGATGTGGTTGCCGCTGTGCCGGCTTTCGCCAGCCTCCGGGGCCGGGTTCTGTACCAGCAGATAGACAAACCGATCCTTGGCGGAAACTTCAATCCGCACGGTGCCGCCCTCCGCCCTGGGTTGTATGCCGTGGTAAATGGCGTTTTCCACCAGGGGTTGCAGGGCCAGCGGCGGGATTGCCTGTTGCTCCAGCCCGGGCTCGATGGCCCAGTCCAGTGCCAGCCGTTCGCCCAGTCTGAGCCCTTCAATGGCAAGGTAACGCTGGCACAGTTCCAGTTCGCGGCTCAGGGGGACCAGCTGTTCGGTGGTTCTCAGGCTGGCCCGGAACAGTTCGGACAAGTCCAGTACGGCTTCCTCGGCCAGTTCGGGGTGGCTGTCGATCAGGCTGGCGATGGTGTTCATGCTGTTGAACAGGAAGTGGGGCTGGATACGGGCCTGCAGGGAGGTGAGCCGGGCCTGCATTTCGGCCTCCTGCTGTTGTTGCCACTGGTGTTGCAGATAGAAGTAGCGCAGCACCATCAGGGTGATCAGCAGTGCCAGTAGCAGTTTCTTGGCGATGCTTTGCCACAGGATGCCGCCGGGCTGCGGGTTCAGAACCTTGTCGGCAAACAGGCTGAAGGCCAGCACATCCAGCAAGACGATGGTGACGATGGCCAGGGTGGCGCCGGCTATGCCCATGAGCGCCAGCCGGGGCCGCAGCAGGCAGATCAGCGCTGCGCTGGTGAGGGTGGTCCATTGCACAAACAGCGACAGCAGCCCGAAGTAGTTCCAGTCAATCCAGCCCTGTTCCGCCTGGACAATGGATA
>Ga0208670_100447_pt1 | contig 11035 bp, 7 predicted proteins | sample 24BtaG_FD_184098 | JGI IMG/M metagenome (GOLD analysis project Ga0208670, IMG submission 184098) | Marine viral communities from Cariaco Basin, Caribbean Sea - 24B_WHOI_OMZ_CsCl (SPAdes) (version 2) | ecosystem: Environmental > Aquatic > Marine > Oceanic | place: Caribbean Sea: Cariaco Basin...
TCGCTGGCTGGTGCTGACTCGCCATAAGTGGTCATACCGATGACTTTGCCATCTAGACCAACGAACTTATACCAGTAGTCCACATGCGCGGCTTCTACTGCGACGCGAGCACGGATATTGGCGGGCAATACTGACTCGCGATAGCTCGCCTCTTGCTCAACGAAGACTTCAGCACATGGCATAGACACCACACGGACGCCAACACCATTTGCGCTAAGCGTCTTGTGCGCTTCCATCGCTAGGCCAACTTCTGAACCGGTTGCGATGATGATGGCTTGTAGCTCACCTTGCTCTTTCGCCAGTACATAACCGCCTTTGGTGATGTTCGCGACTTGGCTCTCATCGCGCGCTTGATGTGGCAAGCTCTGACGGCTAAAGATCAAGGCAGATGGATTGTTTGCTGACTTAATCGCTTCTACCCAAGCCGTAGCCGATTCAGTCGCATCACACGGACGCCATGTGCGTAGATTTGGCGTGGTACGTAGGCTAGTCAATTGCTCAACTGGCTGATGCGTTGGGCCATCTTCACCCAGACCGATCGAGTCGTGCGTATAGACATGGATGACGCGCTGCTTCATCAGTGCGCCCATACGCACGGCGTTACGCGCGTATTCCATAAACATGAGGAACGTCGCTACGTAAGGGATAAAGCCGCCATGCAATGCAATACCATTGGCAATCGCGGTCATACCGAACTCGCGCACGCCGTAGTAGATGTAATTGCCATCAGCATCTTTCTCGATGCCTTTAGCGCCTTTAAATAGCGTGAGGTTCGAGCCCGCTAAATCTGCCGAGCCGCCTAGTAGTTCTGGCAATAACGGCTGCAAAGCATTGATCGCATTTTGACTGGCTTTACGACTGGCGACATCACCGCCCGCTTCTTGCGTTTGCTGAATGTAGGCTTGCGCTTGGCTAGCAAAGTCAGCAGGCAACTCACCATTTAGACGGCGTGATAGTTCTGCTGCAAGCTCTGGATAGGCTTTTTTGTACGCTGCAAAGTCAGCATCCCAGTTCTTTTGCTGCACGTCGCCTTTGGCTTTGGCATCCCACGCTTCATAGATTTCATCGTCTAGCTCAAATGGCGCATGTTTCCAAGACAGCGCATCACGAGTCAAGGCAATTTCATCATCACCAAGTGGCGCACCGTGGCTAGCCGCTAAACCTTGTTTGTTCGGGCTACCAGCACCGATAGTCGTTTTGCAAATAATTAGGCTTGGTTTAGCAGTTTCTGCAATCGCTTGCTCAGTTGCCTGCGTGATCGCATCAGTATCATGACCATCGACTTTGATAACTTGCCAGCCATAAGACTCAAAGCGAGCTTCGGTATCATCAGTAAACCAACCTTCGACATTACCATCGATTGAGATGCCGTTGTCATCATAGAAGAATACCAATTTGCCAAGCCCTAGCGTGCCAGCTAGCGAGCACACTTCATGACTGATGCCTTCCATCAAGCAGCCATCGCCCAAAAACGCATAGGTATGATGATCGACAACATTATGGCCATCGCGGTTAAACTGGGCGGCAAGGGTTTTTTCGGCAATCGCAAAACCAACGGCATTGGCGATACCTTGGCCGAGTGGGCCTGTCGTCGTCTCAACACCAGGGGTATAGCCATACTCAGGGTGACCTGGGGTTTTTGAATGCAGCTGACGGAAGCCTTTTAGGTCATCGACACTGACGTCATAACCAGTCAAATGTAGCAATGCATAAATTAGCATCGAGCCATGACCATTTGATAAGACAAAACGGTCGCGGTTGTGCCAGTTAGGATCGGCAGGGTTGTGCTTTAAAAATTTACGCCACAAAACCTCGGCAATATCGGCCATGCCCATCGGCGCGCCCGGGTGCCCTGAGTTGGCTTTTTGAACCGCATCAAACGACAGTACACGGATGGCATTGGCTAGTTTACGTTCGCTAATTGGAGCTGGCATAGAGTGTCCTAATATTCGAATCAGAAATGTGGAGCATAAGAGGAGAGTTTACTCGAGGATAGTCTGCCAAAAACGCCTGACGCATCATCGACAGACAGACGATAAAGTCAAAGTGCTATATTAACATATTTGCCATCAGGCACGCTAAAAATGCGCTGATAGAATCGTTTGTATTTAATCAGCATTTGTATCAGTTTTTTTTCAAACCAACACGAATCAAAAAACCGCGAGCCCATTGATGACCCGCAGCTTAGATAGCAATGTAGAGGGCAATTTAGAAAAACATCTCTGCATTAAACCAAAATGGTCTCAGCGCCGCCCATATATGGACGCAGCACTTCTGGAATGCTAATACTACCGTCAGCGTTTTGATGGTTTTCCATCACTGCCAGCAGCGTACGGCCAACAGCAAGGCCTGAGCCGTTTAGCGTATGAGCCAAGCTGGTTTGCTTGCCATCTTTGACACGCGTACCCATACGGCGCGCTTGGAAATCGCCACAGTTAGAGCAGCTAGAGATTTCGCGGTAGGTGTCTTGGCTTGGTAGCCATACTTCGATGTCATAGGTCTTTTGTGCGGCAAAACCCATATCACCAGTACACAGCTGTACCACCCGATAAGGCAGATTTAGCTGCTGCAAGATATCTTCGGCTTGACTTGTCATCGCCTCAAGCAAATCATCTGACTGCTCGCTAGTAGCGATATTGACCATTTCCACTTTTTCAAACTGATGCTGGCGGATCAGACCACGGGTATCACGCCCGTGCGAGCCCGCTTCACTACGGAAACATGGCGTATGGGCGGTAAACTTCAATGGCAGCTCTTTGATATCCAAACGCTCGCCGCGTACCAAGTTGGTCATTGGCACTTCTGCAGTCGGAATCAGATAAAAATCCATCTCATCGTTATTGGTATGATTGGTCAGTTTAAACAAATCCTCTTCAAACTTTGGCAGTTGGCCGGTGCCTTTTAGGCTCTCGCTATTGACGATGTAAGGCACATAAGTCTCAAGATAGCCGTACTTGACCGTATGGGTGTTCAGCATAAACTGAATCAAAGCGCGATGCAGCTGCGCCAATTGACCTTTTAGCACGTTAAAACGGCTGCCTGTCAGTTTGGTTGCGGCCTCAAAGTCGAGCATGCCAAGTGTCTCACCGATATGGGTATGGTCTTTGATGTCAAAATCAAACTGACGCGGCGTCCCCCATTTGCGCACTTCGACATTATCATCCTCTGACGTTCCGACAGGCACATCTGCTGCTGGAATATTGGGGATTTGCATGGCCGCTTGTGTGATGCGCTCTTGCAAGGTGCGCAGCTCATCTTCTGCCGCCTTAATCTCACCGCTGATGCTTTGCATTTGAGCCAGTAGCTCGCTGGCATCTTCGCCTGATTTTTTTAGCACGCCCACTTGCTTTGCACCCGCATTACGGCGCGATTGCAATTCTTCTGTTTTGACTTGCAATGACTTACGCTCGGATTCAATCGACTGCCAAAACTCCATATCAAGCGTGTAGCCACGAGTGGCCAGTTGTTGCTGTAAATCGCTTAAATCGCCGCGTAAGAGTTTTGGATCTATCATAATAGTTGCCTGTAACACTAAGAGTGAATAAGAAGTCTAAACATTATTAGTATAATTATTGGTCAGCTGATACTTATGACCAAGCTTGATAACTCAATAACTATCTTGCCATGCTGCCATATTTTTTATCAAACTATATGGGTGCCGCTATCATACCAAGACCCAGCAGATTTGACTATGCTTTGAGCTTTTTTGAGCGCTTTTAGCGTGATTTTGGGCTACTACTTTCATTATTCATAGCCAGTCATACTTACCCGAAATACATATTCTAAAGTTCAACTTACTTTAATAAGGATCATCTACCTTTATTAAAGCCATTAATATCGCCGCTATCAGTGAACAGATCCGCTTATATGTTTCATTTAAGAGCGCTTTTCGGTAAGATAAGCGCATATCTTTTTTCTGTCTTTAGCCAAGTATGGCGACGCTGTCCTGCTTTGGCGATCGAAACCCAACGCTGTTAACACAAGTATCTGAGAAACCTCTATGGCCCTGTACCCTTACACGCTCCAACCCATCGCCTTAAACCTCACCGAGGCCGAATTTCATCAAGCACAGTATGAGCTGTTTGCCAGTGCGAGTCCCTCATTTGGTTTATCCAGTTTTAAGACCAAGGAATGGGTCGTCATGGCCGTGGTCGTGATACTAGCGATTGCAGGTTTGGTGTTTGTCACGGGCTACTCTACGATTATCTTTTGGTTAATGCTGGTGGCCGTGGTGATTTATGTACTGGTGCGTACCCTTGGTTTTAAATGGTACGTCAAAAGAGAGTTTGAAAAACAAGTGGCCGATCAAGAAATGCCCGATGAGATGCGCCAGATGAAGCTGGGCGTACAAAAGCACGGACTGGTGATGGCCATGCCTGTCAATCAACCAGAGATGTTTAATAGCAATCAGATGCGCGGCATGCAGATGCGTGCAGGCCAAACTCAGCAAGCCGTCATTCCATGGTCTGCTGTCAAAAGCTGGGATGAAACCGACGATTACATCTTTATGATGTTTGAAGTTAAAGGCCAACAAGGCAGCCAGATCGTCCCAAAACGCTTACAAGCGCAGAAGTTTCCGATCGATACCGTGCGTCAGCATCTCCAAGAAGTGGTACCTGTCAAAGGCTTAAACCCTGAAAGCTTGCAACCGCCTGCTTAATAATATTTTTTAGCAGCTTATGATACAAAAGCGCTCTATACCTCTAGGGCGCGCCTTGGTTCTAAATAACCAATCACATGGTTAAAATTAATAAATTTAACTTATTTATGATGTTTTGCTATGATAGTCACCAGTAGAAGAAAAAAGGGTTTAGAAGTCCCCAAAAGGTAGCATGAGGACGGTGCCTACTTCTGATAGCAGAGACCTTTGTTTATGATACTGGCTATCAGCCGCCTCATAGGTAACTGATAGATATTGTGGTGCGAGTATCGCCGTATCATTTATATTGTTATTTTTTTGGTAAAACGGCTATATTGTATGAATGAGCATAGCCACGTAGCCTATGACTTGCTACACTCTTAGTCTTCTTTATTATCAAGCTTTTTAGTGGTTTTTTTGGTCATCTTTTTGGTGACTCAAGATTACGTACGCTACTAGGCTTTTAATACGACTTTTTATTGAACACTCAAACTATAAGGATAATATCATGAGTAATAATGCAACCAATCAGATTGGCCTAGAAAAAGCAGACATGAGCGAAGTCATCAGCAAGCTAAACGACTTACTATCAAGCTATCATATGTTTTATATCAACGTCCGTGGTTATCATTGGAACGTCAAGGGCGAGCACTTCTTTACTTTGCACCCACAGTTTGAAGAGCTATATACCAGCCTACAAGTAGAGATCGACGAAATCGCTGAGCGTATCTTGACATTAGGTGGTACGCCATTACACGCTTATAGCGACTTTGCTCAGCACACCAGCATCTCTGAAGACAAAAACGTCAAAGATGGTAACGCTTGTGTAAAAGGTGTGGTCACAGGCCTAAAAGCTTTGATCGAAGAGCAACGCGACGTGTCATTAGTGGCCGAAAAAGCCGAAGACCAAGGCACAGCAGACTTGGTCGATGAATACGTACAGCAGCAAGAAAAACTGATCTGGATGTACAACGCGTTTTTGGGCTAAGGCTATAAAATATGCTGCTTATACTTATACATAAGCACTAAAAATATAAGTACAAAAAACATAAGCATTAAAAAAGCACCCAATGGGTGCTTTTTTTTGGTTCAAAACACTTAGGCTGCTTATTTTTGAATCCACTGACGGATTTTTTCGCGCTCCGCAGGGGTCGCCTGTAGCCATAACTGCATAAAGCTATCAAGAGTATTACCGGTTTGCACAGCCGCTGGCACAGGTTGCGCGGTGCCTGTATTGACACTACTCTGGGCCGGCTGAGTCGCTGGCTGCTCTAAAGCGGCAATCGCTCGCTGGTTTTGTAGCTCGGCGTCACCTGCACCACCAAACACGCCGCCGATGGCTTTACCCAAGCCTGAGAACAGTCCGCCTTGATTACCAGCCATACCCTGTTGACTTGCGATAACTGTATTGTTCTGATGAATAGCGAGTGTTGGCTGCTTAGCATAATCTTTAGCGGCTTCGTAATCTTCTGGCTGGTTTGGCATGGTCAGACGATAGGTCTGATTGTCTGCTAATTGCGCGGTTACACTGACATTGCCTGAGCGCAAATAGTCGTGCTCATCACGGCGCAAGTTGTACAAACGGTCGTATTTGGCCGTAATCGCATGCGTACCAGGCTGCAACGTAAACTTCTTTGTGAGCGGCTGAAAGGCACTCTGCTGCACTTCTTGACCATTGATGGCAGTGACCTTGATATGATCATCGACCAACAGCGTCACGGCCGCGTGCGATAGCATAGAGACAGAACCTGCCCCTATAAGCAAAGCACTGGTGGTCAGTTTTTTTAACAAAGAGGCATGTGATTTCATAAGTGGGTCCAGTAGTCATGTGGCGTTTTAGAGAATAAAGTGGGTTGGCAAACAGTTGACAAACAATGGGGAAAAACCGTTGTTTTTTGTATGACAGCGTATGGGGTTACTCATAACATACGCCGTTATTTATCGCGCATTCAAACTTAGAAAAAGCAATCAAACCTATTAGAAGTAAGAAACACACCGCCTAAAAGTCGAGTGGCATGGTATGTTGGTCTTGCTCTGCTGTGCTGTTATCTACTTGCGTCTCTTGCGCAATATCTGCCAGCTCAGCGGCCAGCGTTTGCTCATCGATGGTACGCAGCGCATCACTGATGACGGCTTTGGAGATATTGCTGCGGCCAAGATTGGAAAACATAGGCTGAATATAATTGAGCACGTCCATCATCGCACCGATACGGTGTGGCCCGTCAGTCAGCAAGTGATCGCCAAGATTGGAAAACATAGGCTGAATATAATTGAGCACGTCCATCATCGCACCGATACGGTGTGGCCCGTCAGTCAGCAAGTGATCGATGATACGGTCGTCAAACTGCCAGCCGCGGCGGCGCAAGATAGATTGCAGCAGCGCTTGACGGTCAGCGAAGTCATGGCCATTAGGAACCTTAAAGGTCGGCGATTGAGCCAAACGCGTCAGCAAGTCCCTTAGCCCAAAGGGTAACTCACTTGCAGGTTTGTTGGCAGCAAACAATAGCTGGCGCTGCCCTTCTCGGCTACGATTAATCAGATGAAACAAAGCCTCTTGCCACTGGGTGCTTTGCTCTAGCACCTCCAAATCATCAATGGCGATTAAATCAAAGTTTTCTAACGACGAGAGGACATGGACATCTGTATGAATCAGCTCATTGAGCGACAAGCAGATAGCCGTCTTATCCATTTCTATATACGACTCACAAATAGCGGACAACAGATGAGACTTGCCCGTCGCAGGACTGCCAAACAGGTATAACTGACCGATCAGGCCGACATGTAGCTGCCTGACTGCATCAATAATCGACATCCAACCAGGACCTGCAAAATCGCTAAGACTTGCATCGTGCTTAATGTCCAGATTGAGACTTAGCTGTGCTTCTGCCATGAATCATCAACTCGGTTTGCGTAGCGCAATCACTAAAAAGGCTAAACGACTAATATTTTTAAACTGGCTTGGGTAGCTTGTGCTTTTATGAATGCTGACCCAAGCCAACCTAGGAACGATAAATACCGTGAATACTGCGCCTATATATAACATATTTGTAAAATGACTGACAAGTCCTTTACCCTTTACCTTGCATCAATCAGCATTTACGCTCATACAATCCATGTTATAACTTTTATCACTCATCATTCGGACGCATTCTCATTTTAAAATGGTGATAACCACGGGGTAAATCAAACACTAAGACACATGAATCATTGATCCTTAAACAATGTCAGTTGCTTGTGGCCTTTATACAGATCGGTTGAGCGATAATAATCATACAAATGGCGAAACAACACATTCAGGACAGCTGACACAGGCAGTGCAATCAGCATCCCGACAAAGCCTAATAAGCTTGCCCCTGCCAATACCGCAAAGATGACCCACAGCGGCGATAGACCAATCTTATCCCCCAACAACAGTGGCTGCAGGATATAGCCCTCTGCTGCTTGCCCCACCAAAAACGCCCCAACAATCAATGCCAAATAGGTCCAGTCTAACCCAAACTGAAACAAACAGGCGACAATGGCCGCGATAAAACCGATACCAAACCCCAAGTAAGGCACAAAACTTGCGATACCTGCCACCATCCCGATGATCAGACCTAGCTCAAGGCCGATAAGCTGCAACTGCACCGCATATATCGCGCCCAGTAGTACCATGACCAGCAGTTGACCTTTGATAAATGCCATCAATGCACGGTCGCACTCATGCGCTACCTGTAACACTTTTTTGCAATAGGGTGCTGGTATGGCCATCTTCCAAGTCTGCAACCGCTGATCCCAGTTGAATAAAAAATAAAAAGTCAAAATCGGTACCAATACGATAAGACCTGCATTGTTGATAAAACTCATACTAGAGGCGATGATTTGACTCATCATCGTACTGGCATCTGCAAACTTATAGTTCGTTTGCATATAGTCGACCAAGGTTTCAGAAAATCCTTTGGCTTCTAGCTCCGGCAAACGAATACGGCTGTTATTAGCAAACCATTCACGCACGACTTGATTGTACCAATTTAGCACCTTTGGCAGATATTCCCAAGCCGCTTGCAACTGATGCCATAACGTCGGTACCAGCCACCAAAGCAGCAGCACCATACCCAGCGTGATGGTGGCATAGACAATGATAATCGCCACCCAGCGCTTGATATATTTCGATAGGCGCTTGACCAGCGGATTAAACAAATACGCCAGTACAAAAGCAAAAACAAACGGAATAATGACTGGCATCATCAAATACAATAAAAAAAGCGCCACCACCATCGCCGCCACAATAAATAAGCGCCGAAAAAAAGGATCTATGGTTTGGTTTATCATGGTGGGTAACCCTGCGATTGGCTAATAAAAATAGTAAACAGTGATTGACAATGATTTTGCGTTCTATTATCGCAAAGTACAGCAAAAAATCCGTCATTTTTTGTTTCTTATATGATTGTAAGTAGTAACATGCCAGCAAAACCATATGGTGCGATCACAGGTAACAGTCACTTTTAGTCAATTCACTATAGTCATGATGTTTTATGGTTTGATAAGGGTTTTTTGGCAACCGCTGACGATCTGGCGCAAACTGATGCAAATATAGCGAATAAGTGGCAAGTTGCTTTGCGAGTCAGGGCGGTTTTTGGGTATAATGCGCCCACGACCTTCAGAGTTATCACAACCAACTCGCTTTTTGACCCACCTTCATTCCTTATAAATTTTGTGAGATGACCATGAGTAACAAGCCTTCTTTAAGCTACAAAGATGCTGGCGTTGATATTGATGCTGGCGATGCGTTGGTTCAACGTATTAAATCAGTGGCAAAAGCCACCTCTCGCCCTGAGGTTGTAGGCGGACTTGGCGGCTTTGGAGCGCTTTGTCGTATTCCGACTGGTTACACCTCGCCTCTACTGGTATCAGGAACGGACGGTGTCGGCACCAAACTTAAATTGGCATTGCAGCTACAACGTCACGACACCATCGGTATCGATTTGGTCGCTATGTGCGTCAACGACTTGCTTGTATGCGGCGCTGAGCCATTGTTTTTCTTAGATTACTATGCAACAGGCAAGCTGGACGTCGATGTCGCAGCGACTGTGGTCACTGGTATTGGCGATGGTTGTAAACTTGCAAACTGTGCACTTATCGGTGGTGAAACTGCTGAAATGCCAGGTATGTATCAAGACGACGATTATGACCTCGCTGGATTCTGCGTGGGTGTGGTCGAAGAAAGCGAGGTCATCACAGGCAAAAACGTCAGCGAAGGCGATGTTCTGATTGCCCTAGCTTCGAGTGGCGCGCACTCAAATGGCTACTCATTGGTGCGTAAGGTCATCGAAGTTAGCGGTATTGACGTGGCTACTAGCGATGAGCAACTAGATGGTCAACCTATTCAAGATGCCTTGATGGCACCGACTCGTATCTATGTTAAAGCAATCAAGGCATTGCAGGATACCCTTGGTAGCTCAGCGCTTCATGCCATGTCACACATCACAGGTGGCGGTCTCACTGACAACTTGCCACGAGTGCTCCCTGATGACCTAGCGGCTAGCATCGATACCAGCAGCTGGCAGTTCTCAGAGTTATTCACTTGGTTACAGACCCAAGGCAATATCGAGCAAAGTGAGATGTACCGCACCTTTAACTGCGGCGTTGGTTTTGTCATCGTGGTGCCTAAAGATAAAGCTGAAGCAACGATCAAAACATTGACTGACGCTGGTGAAAACGCTTGGCAACTCGGCGAAATGGTCAAACGTGAAGCCGATGCCGTGGTATACCGTTAATGTCAGATAGCCATCATACAGCTCACCATCAGCCACTACGCGTGGCGGTATTGGTCTCTGGTAGCGGCAGTAACCTGCAGGTTTTGATAGACGCCATGCAAGCAGGGACGCTACCGATTGAGATCGTTGGCGTCATTAGTAATCGCGACGATGCTTATGCGTTAACACGTGCGACCGATGCAGCCATTCCGGTTGCTGTCTTGTCGCACGTTGCTAGTGGCAAACGCATGGGCATCAAAACCTTTGAAAAGCACGCCACCGCACAGCTTGAAGCGTGGCAACCTGATCTAATCGTTTTGGCTGGTTTTATGCGGGTATTGAGTGCAGACTTTATTGATAACGCGCCTGCACCGATGATTAACTTGCACCCATCACTACTCCCGGCCTATAAAGGGCTAGACACGCATACCCGTGTACTCTGCTCAGGTGAGCGTGAGCACGGCTGTAGTATCCATGTGGTCACCGCCGAGCTGGATGCAGGACAAGTGTTAAGCCAAGCGGTCTTGCCTATTCGTCATACCGATACGCCTGATAGTTTGCAAAAGCGCGTACAAGTGCTGGAGCATCAACTATTGCCGTGGACGATATTACAAATTGCTATTGGCGGCGTGTCATTAACGCCAAGTGAGCAAGCCTCTAG
>Ga0208670_100451_pt1 | contig 11030 bp, 10 predicted proteins | sample 24BtaG_FD_184098 | JGI IMG/M metagenome (GOLD analysis project Ga0208670, IMG submission 184098) | Marine viral communities from Cariaco Basin, Caribbean Sea - 24B_WHOI_OMZ_CsCl (SPAdes) (version 2) | ecosystem: Environmental > Aquatic > Marine > Oceanic | place: Caribbean Sea: Cariaco Basin...
GCAGCTCCGGGTTTAGTTGCAGACCAAATGCAAAATAGAGCGCCTCCCGGCTTCCCAGTGCGCCCAAATCACGGAGTTCGTCCACCAGTGTTTCCATGATGTGTAGCTTGGAGAGTGGCAAGGGCGGGCCCACGATTTCCAAAGGCACAACTTTTTCAGCGGCAAAGTCGATGGCGTCCATTGCATGGGAAGCCAGTTCCCGAATGGAAGTGGGCAGCGCTTCATCAGCTAGATTGAGGTCTTTGATCGGGTCGGAATCCAGCTCGATTGTGTAATCTCCTTCGTCAGTCTTGATGCTTGTGACATAACGCGACTGGAGTTCCGGATTGCCGCCGAGCAGCCGGCTGGCATGCTCTATAAGTGCATCATAACTGAGGCCTGAAAGCTCGATCTCCACACCAACCTTACGTTCATTCCCATGGGTAGTGCGCGTGTTGGCGGGCACCTTGCTGAGTGTTGAAGAGCTCATAGTATGTCGCGGTTCCTTTGAAAACTTTGTGATTCACAATAACACAGGACGAAGCCCTTTCGCGCTTATGGCCATAAATGATCGATTACAGGCTTTACACTGGATAAAACACTGTATATAGTCAAATCACTGTATAAAAAACCAGTCATCATTTTCTGGAGTGTTCCAACATGAAACTAACCGCCAGGCAGTCCCAGGTACTGGATATTATCCGGCGATACCTTGATGAGACTGGCTATCCGCCAACCCGGGCAGAAATTGCGGCAGAATTGGGTTTTCGGTCTGCGAACGCAGCTGAAGAACACCTGAGAGCCCTCGCGCGGAAGGGAGCGATCGAAATGGTTCCCGGGGCCAGTCGCGGCATAAGGCTGCCGGAAGCCGAGCCGGATCTGGGGTTGCCGGTTATTGGTCAGGTTGCAGCGGGTAGTCCGATCCTGGCACAGGAGCACGTTGAAGATCATTGCGCACTCCAGCCTAACTTCTTCTCACCAAAGGCGGATTATCTGCTGCGAGTGCGAGGAATGAGTATGAAAGACATCGGGATTCTGGATGGTGACTTGCTGGCGGTTCACCGGACTCAAGATGTTCAGAATGGTCAGATTGTTATCGCGCGTGTGGGCGACGACGTCACCGTTAAACGGTTCCGTAAGGAAGGCGATAAGGTCTGGTTGATCGCTGAGAACGATGAATTCAGCCCTATAGAGGTAGATCTGACGGAACAGGAACTCTTCATAGAAGGATTGGGTGTTGGTGTCATCCGGCGCTCAGAATTGCACTGATATCCGCAAATGACATCTGAATAACGCAGGTAGGTGAGTGATGGAACAGTTGAGCTTCAATCATAATATGGCGTTTCAACCCGCGGCTATGATTTCTGCGCAGGCAGCTTCATCGCGTTATCGCCGACCTGAACCTCGGCGCTCGACCTCGGGGCAGGTTGAACTCGGAGGTAACGTTACTGAGATTATTTTGCCGGAAGGTCAGGTTGAAAACTTTCAGTTGCTGTTGCCGATGTTGACACAATTGAACCAGGAAAAGCGCTGGTTGGCCTGGATAGACCCACCTCAATCTTTGGTCGGAAAGTGGCAGAACACGCATGGTATTGTGACCGGGGAGATTCTGGTGTTACGTTCATCATCTGAAATTCCGGCCCAACAATTGGCTGAGTTGGCCCTCGGTGCGGGCACCTGCCATGCGGTTGTGCTGTGGACTAACAAGCTGGCGCGTGCCGCTTTTGAGTCGCTTCAAAAAGCTTCCGCGAAAGGCAACAGTCACGGAGTGGTACTGCGTCAGCGGTAAAGCGGAAGCTTAATGGAGGGTGTAGTGCGGTTGGGCGTCGCCAAAGTCGCCTTCATCGTCGCCCCAATCAATGTCTTCAGAAATAGTTCCGGTGGCTTCGATGCCGGCCGCGATCATAGCTTTTGCGATGCTCATGTCTCGGTCTGCCATCATTTCCTTTGCTTCGGGTGAGAAAGAAATACGGACCAGCGGTGCAGCATCGTCGTCAACGCGACGTAAAGCGTAGTCTCCGTTAGGCAGTTCAACGATTTCAAAAAACGATGGTGACATTCTTTAGGCCTTTGCTTGATGCGATGTATTCATGAGTAGGTCAGGAGTATTCGTTACCACTCGTTATGTCTGTCTTCTACGGTTCGGGCAAAATCGGTCATGGCCGCCTGGGTGGTTTGCAGGCTTTTGGCCGAGCGGTCTGCATGATCCTCCGCAGAAACCGCAATGATGTTGTCCGCCGAGACGCTTTTTTTAGGGGGTGGTGGCTGCGTCTGAGCCTTTTCAAGTTGTTCGAGATGGCTCCACCAGCTGGTCCGAGAGCGCTGCAGTGCATCCAAATCCTCGAGGTCTTGAGTTTGGTATGGGATTCGGACTTTAAGCTCTTCGAGAGACAGTGGCTCCGAGGTTTTCTGCTGATGATGCTGTGCGATCATGATCATCAAAGTGCTTCGGGCGCGCAGCAACAGCTCAATAACGCCCTGAGTCACGGCTTCATTTCGCGTAGCGCTTTGAGGGTTAACTTGAGCTTGCTCAATAGGTTGTTCCAGCTGTGCTAGTAAAATCTTCGCCAGATACAGTTTCTGGGAAGTCAGTGAGAACCATTGAGACGCCATAGTTGACCTGTGTTGAATTAAGCCGATCCTTTAAAGTTAGCCGCTCAGTGTATCATTTTTAAGCAGACATTTCTTCTGTTCGTGGTTTGTGCTTAGACACAAGAAACTACAAAGAATTTCTTGAAACGGTCGTTTGAATTTGGCAAAAAGAGTCTCTTGGAGCAGCGTGCAGATGCTCAAAAGATCATTGTTGGAGAAAAGGAATGCGAAACCGATTGTTAGTAGCGGTCACCATTGCTGCGTTAGGTATGTGCGGTTCCGTGTGGGCCAAGGTGGCTCCAGAGGAAGCGAAGCGTTTAAAAAACGAGTTAACACCGGTAGGCGCAGTTCGGGCTGCCAATGACGCCGGTACTATTCCGGCTTGGCAGGGTGGTTTGGCAACCCCTCCAGCAAATTGGAAAGAGGGCACGGTTGAAGTAAACCCTTTCCCTGAGGACGAACCGTTATTCGTTGTAACCCAGGAAAATCTGGAGCTGTACCGGGACAAGCTCACCGATGGTCATATTAAGATGCTTGAGCAGTATGGCCCGAATTTCTTTATGCCGGTCTATAAAACACGTCGAACGGCGGCATTTCCCGAAGAGGTTTATCAAAAATCGTACGAAAATGCGTTGAGTGCCGAACTGCTCGATAACGGCAACGGTGTTCGAACAACCATCATGACCAGCCCCTTTCCGATTCCTGAGAACGGTCTGGAAGTGATCTGGAACCACATTCTCCGTTATCGTGGCGAAGAGGTATCGTTCCGCAGTGGCTCCGCCACCCCTCAGAAAGACGGCTCGTTCAACCCGGTGGTTAACCAGTACGATTATTACTTCGCGTACAGTCGCCCCGGCGCAGATCTTGCCGATATCGACAACAAGATTTTCTTCCTCAAAACCGACACTTTGGCGCCGAGTACCTTAGCGGGCACCATCACCCTCGTGCACGAGACGCTGGATCAGGTGCGTTCACCCCGATTGGCGTGGCGCTATGATTCCGGTTCTCGCCGCCTGCGCCGGTCACCTAATCTGGCTTATGAAACGGATCTGCCGAATTCGTCGTCCTTGCGATCCGTGGATCAAAAAGACATGTACAACGGTGCGCCGAACCAATACGACTGGGAGCTGAAAGGCAAGCGCGAAGTACTGGTGCCGTACAACGCTTATAAACTGCACGATGAAGATGTTCGTCCGGATGATGTGATCCGTGCCAATCACATTAACCAGCAGCTGGCCCGCTATGAGCTGCACCGGGTCTGGGTGGTCGAGGCGAAGCGCCGCACTGGAATACAGCACATCTATGCTCGCCGCGTGTTTTACATCGATGAGGACAGCTGGCAGATTTTGGCATCCGAGGAATACGATGATAACGGCGAATTGTGGCGGGTTTCTGAAGCCCACAACATTAGCTATTACAGTCAGCCCGTGTTCTGGACTACTATGGAAATGGCGTACGATCTCAAAGCTCAGCGTTATTACATTGATGGTCTGGATGATGGCTACCCGGCCTACAATTTTTCACCGGGATACCGTCGAAACGAATTTACGGCTTCTGCGGCCCGTCGGGCAGCTCGCCGTTAAGCTGTTGCCTCAAGCCGTTGCCCGGCCGGGCAGCGGCTGCGTTCCGGTTTCGCCAGATCTCGTTTGCATCAACTTTAAGAGGTGACCCGGTGCCTAACCCAGATGTACTCCTGGCAGATCTCGATTCTTTGCAAGAGCAGCTTGAAGCAGCCCTAAACGCAGAAGATTGGGAAGCGTTGGTTGTTCTTAATCAACAGGTGAAGCCCACCGTTGCTCCGTTAATGGCGGCAATGGAGCAAGGCTTAATAGCAGCCGCACCCGTTAAACAGCGATTGGAAGCCCTCAACCGGTTTGTCGAGGTGGCTGGGCAAGGGGCCGTCAAGGCTCGCGATGAAGCTCGGGAATCGTTGCAGGGGGTCAACCAAAATCGCAACGCTGCTGCTACCTACGCTGACGTTTCTACTAATCGCTCCAAGTGACTTCTGGTTGCATTCGGATAAGCAACGACCGAAGTGTCATAAAATTGACTCCGGGCTGAAGACAGTCTTAAATACGGCTCAAATACTTCGACAGAGATCTTCGTGAATGCCTCAGAATAATAAAGTGCTGGTGCTCAGCAACGACGAAGCCAGACAGCGTGATCTGATCACCATTCTGGAATTTGTGGGTGAAGAGCAGATTGTTGCCGGTGACGAGGCGATGGCGCTTTTGCAAAGTGGAGAAGCGGATCAGATAGACTTGGCGTCCGTTGCTCTTGTTTATGGGGAAGAGCGTAATGCCAAGGCTGTGATTGCCTCCGTATGTGAGGCCACGCCGGGCCTGCCAATCCTGTTGGTAGGGGATCTCGACACGGAACAATTGCCCGAGGAGCAAGCATCGCGCCTGATTGCTCATATGGAGTGGCCACTCAATTATACCAAGTTCGTCGATTCGCTTTATCGGGCGCAGATATATCGCGATCAGTACAGTCGTGTTCCGCACCGGGGCGTGCAGCGAGGTGTTCAGCTGTTCCGCAGTTTGGTGGGCACCAGTCGGCGCGTGCAACAGGTTCGCCAGTTGATGGAGCAGGTGGCGGATAAAGATGTCAGTGTTCTGATTACCGGTGAGTCCGGTACCGGCAAAGAGGTGGTCGCCCGCAACCTCCATTACCACTCTTCCCGTCGCGATAAGCCGTTTGTCCCGGTCAACTGCGGTGCAATTCCCGCAGAATTGTTGGAAAGTGAACTTTTTGGTCATGAAAAGGGTGCCTTTACCGGCGCAATTACGTCTCGCGTGGGCCGCTTCGAGCTCGCGGAGGGTGGCACCTTGTTTCTCGACGAGATCGGTGATATGCCGCTCAATATGCAGGTCAAGATTCTACGGGTGCTGCAGGAGCGAACTTTTGAAAGAGTGGGCAGTAACCGGACCCAGTCTGCGGATGTTCGTATTATTGCTGCGACCCATAAAAACCTTGAAGACATGATCGAGTCTGGTGACTTCCGCGAAGACCTGTACTATCGCCTGAACGTATTTCCCATCGAAATGCCCGCGTTAAGAGAACGGGTAGAAGATCTTCCGTTGTTGATCAACGAGCTGATTTCCAGAATGGAAAAAGAGAAACGCGGTTCCCTGCGCATGAATTCGGCGGCGATCATGAGTCTTTGTCGCCATGACTGGCCGGGCAATGTCAGGGAATTGGCTAATCTGGTGGAGCGGCTTGCGATTATGCATCCCTATGGCGTGATCGGGGTGCAAGAACTGCCGAAGAAGTTCCGTTATGTGGACGATTACGACGAGAATCGTCCGGTAGAAGAAACGGGCATGCCATCTGCCATTCCGGCGCTTGTCGGGCTCGATTCTCCGGCGCTGCTTCCGGTTAATGGCATCGACCTGAAAGACTATCTGTCGAGTCTTGAGCGCCAGCTTATTCAGCAAGCGTTGGATGAAGCCTCGGGAGTGGTCGCAAGAGCCGCCGAGAAACTCCGTATCCGGCGTACAACGTTGGTTGAAAAAGTCCGCAAGTACGGCCTGCGGGACGACACCACCGAGTCCTGATTTCTACTTCCTTTGGGTGTCAAAGGTTTGAATGCCTTTGGCGCCACCTTCACTTCTGAATGACGTAAAGTCGTCACTTTCCTTTTCGTTAAATCTCTTATCTATTGAAATAAATAGAAAAATAGGTTTTGGCACGTTCCTGGCTTAATCGGCTCTAAATGGTACATCCGAGTGTTCTGGCCATAAGGCTGGTCTCAGGGGGAAGTTATGAGTCAGGTACAGTTTGTCGTCGAATCAGCGCAGTCTGAAGCAGCTCCGAATGCGGCTGCTGATGCGAACGATAAAGTCACATCGCTGTTTCCTCAGCAGGACAACGAAGCGGTGGGTTCGGCGCTGGAACTGTTTAACCAGATGTCCCGACAGATCACGGACTCCTATCGGACGCTTGAATCTCGAGTGAATCAATTGTCGGGCGAGCTCTCTCAGGAGTCGAGGCAGCGTCAGCAAGAGCTGGAAGAAAAAGAACAGCTCGCGGATCGCCTCTCCACCTTATTGAAAGCCTTGCCAGCAGGTGTAGTGGTTTTGGACGAACGAGGTGTGGTCAGTCAGTGCAATCCCGCTGCACTGGCACTTCTGGGTGAGCCGCTGGACGGTGAGCGCTGGATTGATGTGATCAACCGCTGCTTTGCCCCACGCAGTGACGACGGCCATGAGGTGTCGCTGAAAGATGGTCGCCGGGTCAGTATCGAGATCCGAACCATGGAAAATCAGCCAGGCCAGCTTATTTTGCTGACGGATCTTACCGAAACCCGTCAACTTCAGTCGCAACTGGCTCATGCCCAGCGCTTGTCGGCTATGGGGAAAATGGTGGCGTCGCTGGCACATCAGATTCGTACACCACTATCCGCGGCCATTCTGTACGGTGGCCATCTGGGACAACCAGATCTTGATGAAGACATGCGACAGCGTTGCGCGAACCGGCTCATGTCGCGGCTCAGCCATCTCGAGCACCAAGTCAGGGATATGTTGATTTTCGCCAGAGGCGAAACCCGGCTTGCCGAAGAGTTGCCCGTGAAAACCTTGATTGGCGCTTTGGACGCCGCTGTCGATGGCTTGAGCCTTGAGGCAGGTATTTCTGTGTCGGTCATGAATGAAGCTGATGATACCCGCAGCCTCATGTGTAACCGCGACGCCCTGGTCGGAGCCTGCACGAATTTGGTTAACAACAGTCTTGAAGCCGGCGCGACCGAGGTCACTCTGCACCTTGCCACCTCGGCAAACGATTTGAGTATTCGTGTTCAGGACAACGGGCCCGGCTTTGAGCCCGAGCAGGCACAAAAAATGATGGAAGCGTTTTATACCACCAAATCTCACGGTACCGGCTTAGGCCTGGCGGTAGTTCAGGCGGTGGTCAAGGCTCATCAAGGCGAGTTTTCAATTCAATCTGCTGGTCAAGGTGGGGCGGTTGCACTCATGCAGCTGCCAACGTTGGCCAGTCGGGTTTAAAGGACAGGTGGAGGCATCAATCATGGCAAAGTCTCATATTCTCATTGTCGAAGATGACCGTGATCTGAGGGAAGCGTTGGTCACCACGCTGGAGCTGGCCCGGTATCGGGTTTGTGAGGCTGCCAATGCAGAAGAAGCGCTCGAGAGCCTGACACGTACGCCGGTCGATATGGTGATCAGCGACGTCAACATGCCCGGTTTGTCCGGCCACCAGTTACTGGCTGAAGTGCAGCGTCTGTACCCGGGATTGCCCATGATGTTGATCACCGCATACGGCCAGATCAGCCATGCGGTTTCTGCTATGCAATCCGGTGCGATTGACTACCTTGTAAAGCCTTTTGAACCCCAGGTGTTGGTTGAAGCGGTCAGCAAAGTGGTGGGTGGTGGTCGACAAGCGTCCGGTGACCAACCGATTGCGGAAGACCCGGTCAGCAAACGCATGTTTCAGCTCGCCAGAAAAGTGGCGACCAGCGATTCCACGGTGATGATCTCGGGCGAAAGCGGTACCGGCAAAGAGGTCCTGGCGCGCTTTATTCATGAGCAGTCTCCTCGTGCAGACAAGCCGTTTGTTGCCATCAACTGTGCGGCGATTCCGGAAAATATGCTGGAAGCGATTCTGTTCGGCCATGAAAAAGGTGCTTTCACGGGCGCGGTGGCAACGTCTCCGGGCAAATTCGAGCAGGCCAATGGCGGCACCCTTCTGCTCGACGAAATTTCTGAAATGGAGTTGGGTCTGCAATCCAAGTTGTTGCGGGTTTTACAGGAGCGGGAAGTAGAACGCGTGGGGGGCAGAAAGACCATCCCTCTGGATGTGCGGGTGCTGGCAACCACCAACCGGGATCTCGGTGACTATGTCCGGGAAGGGAAATTCCGCGAGGACCTGTACTACCGTTTAACCGTATTCCCGATGCGTTGGCAGCCGCTGCGTGAACGAACGTTGGATATCATGCCGCTGGCACAATCGATTCTCAAAAAGCATTGCCGAAAAATGAAGCTGACGGGTATCAGTTTTGCCGAGGATGCACGCAAGGCGATGACTGAATACAGTTGGCCCGGCAATGTTCGAGAGCTGGATAACGCCGTGCAGCGAGCTTTGGTTTTGCATCAGGGCAATGTGATTCATGCAGGCGACCTTTGCCTTGAGATGGGCATCACCGGTGCGGCCGATATGTCGCAAACCGGTGTCCATCCCAGTGGCTCGGTCCGTGCTACGGAATTATCCGACACTTCACCTGGCGTGATGGATGAGGGCGCACTAGCCAGTGATACGAACGGGTCTCTGGGCGATGATCTGCGCCAGCAAGAGTTTCGTATGATTATTCAGGCGCTCAAACACGAGGGCGGTCGCCGCAATCGTGCGGCGGAGCAGCTGGGCATCAGCCCGCGTACGCTGCGTTACAAATTAGCTCAGATGCGCGATGCCGGCATCGATCTGGATGCTGAGCTCGCCTTGGCCTGAATTCGTTATTTTTCCTTCGTGTTGACTCCTTCCGGCACCCGTTCAGGGTGCCGCTTTTTGCCTGGCTTTCTTAACAAGCGACGTTCCTAGTCAAGATCCCGTCAAATTATTGTCTCTGTTGTTTTTGTTTTTTTATTAACGCATTGAAATAAAATGGAAAATTGGTTTTGGCCTGTGGTTTGCTTTGTTTGGCGCATAGAGTGAATAACTGATGCCCATCAGCGGTAGCCGGGAGATTAAAATGGTCCAACGTGCCGATATAAACAATGTTTTATCCGAGATTCGGAATCTGCGATCTCAGATGATGCAAAATCAGCGTATCGATCAGGATCAGTCCGTGCGTGGCCGGGTGGATGGTCCACGGCCGGTTCAGGAAACCAAAGAAGTACCCAGCTTTAACGATATGTTGGGTAAAGCGGTCAATGGTGTGAACGATGCGCAGAAACAGACTAGCGAGCTGCGCACCGCTTATGAAATGGGTGCCCCTAACGTCGATATTACCCGGGTGATGATTGCCGCCCAGAAATCGAGCGTGTCTTTCGAAGCTTTGACTCAGGTGCGAAACCGGGTGGTCCGGGCGTACGAAGACATCATGAATATGCCGATCTGATAACGGAGCACGAGCATGGCAAGCCTACCCGCAGAAACCAACGCCTCCGATCTGCCGGCCTCTCAGGATTCCGGTGCCGGCGAAACCCGCAGTGATATGCTGCTTGGGTTCAATCGCCTGAACCTGTTGCGCCAGATTGGCCTGATGGTGGGCTTGGCCGCCAGCGTGGCCCTGGGTGTTGCCGTGGTGCTGTGGGCCCAGGAACCCAACTATCAGCCTGTGGTCGGAGATTTGTCTGCCTACAATCCGCAAGATGTTACCAGCATTCTGGATAGCAACGGCATTGACTACAAAATGGATACCCGCACCGGCGCTTTGCTGGTGCCCTCGGAACAGGTTTATGACGCTCGCCTGAAACTCGCGGCAGAAGGGGTCACTGACCAGAAGACCATCGGTTATGAATTGCTCGATCAGGAACGTGGGTTGGGCACCTCGCAGTTTATGGAAACCATCAGTTACCGTCGGGGACTGGAAGGCGAACTGGCCCGAACCATCGCCAGCATGCGTGGTGTTCGTAATGCCCGGGTTCATCTGGCCATTCCGGAACGTTCCGTCTTTATTCGCGATGCCCGCGAGCCCAGTGCTTCAATCTTTCTCGAAGTGTTTGCCGGCCGGCGCCCGGAGCAGGAGCAGATCCGCGCCATCGTGAATCTGGTTGCCGGTAGCATTCCGATGATGAACCGCGATCAGGTGACAGTGGTTGATCAGAACGGTAATTTGCTGACCGGAGAAGAGTCCAACCTCAAAACCGATACCGATCGAATGAAAGATCAGTATGAATACACCAGCCGCGTTGAAGAGCGTTTGTCTCGTCGTGTGGCCTCTTTGATTTCGCCCATCGTTGGTGATGGGCGCTATCGCGCAGAGGTATCGGCCGATCTGGACTTCTCTGCGGTCGAGCGGGCAGAAGAGCTTTATAATCCTGAGCAGCAAGCCATACGCAGTGAGCAGGAACTGACCGAGCAGCGTGGTGCCGGTAACCTGATGTCCGGAGTGCCGGGTGCGCTCTCGAATCAGCCGCCTGGAGAGGCGACTGTGCCTGAAGTAGCAGGTGCGGCGGTCGATGAAGACGGCAACCCGATTGCACCTCCGGTAAACGTGCGCAAAGAAGCCACTCGCAACTACGAAATTGACCGTACGGTAAGCTATACCCGCCAAGAGTTGGGTGCTGTAAAGCGGGTTACCGTCGCGCTGGCGGTGGATGATATGAAGGTCGTTGACCCTCAAACCGGCGAAGTAACCTATGAGCCATGGCCAGAGGCCGAATTGCAGCGGTTGGCCATGTTGGTGCGCGATGCGGTAGGTTACTCGGCAGAGCGGGGAGATAGTGTGACCGTGATGAATACGCCGTTTGCGCCAGAGGAATCTGTAACCTTCGAGCAGCCAA
>Ga0208670_100452_pt1 | contig 11008 bp, 16 predicted proteins | sample 24BtaG_FD_184098 | JGI IMG/M metagenome (GOLD analysis project Ga0208670, IMG submission 184098) | Marine viral communities from Cariaco Basin, Caribbean Sea - 24B_WHOI_OMZ_CsCl (SPAdes) (version 2) | ecosystem: Environmental > Aquatic > Marine > Oceanic | place: Caribbean Sea: Cariaco Basin...
ACATATCAGTATCAGAAGCATCAAAAAGATGGGGTGTATCAAGGACCACAATCTACAAAAAGATAGATGATGGCGAGCTTTCAAGAAATTCAGACAAGAAAATCGATACTACTGAAATGTTACGGGTGTTTGGAAACCCACCAAACACTGAACGTACTGAACAAAATAAAAATAATGTTCACTGGACGCCAGTGAACAGTGAAGCTGAACAGGAAAACGTTCAGCTAAAGCACCAATTAGAGATGGAAAAAATAAAAAACGTCCACCTGCAGCAGCAGGTGGATTATCACAAGCAGTTGGTTGAAAATTATCAAAAGCAAATTGACCAGTTAAGTAAGAGCTTGGACAAAGCGAATGCTAGTATTCAGGACTTTGCACAAACTAAGCTATTAGAGATGAAAGGTAGCTTATCAGGATCGAGCATCTCTCAAGACGAAAACAACTCCAAGGACAATCAGGGAGACAGTGAAATAGTAAGTTCTGAGTCAAATTCAAAACCTGCTACTAATCAAGAAGCTATCAACACTAAGGGCAAGAAAAGATGGTGGAGCTTGTCTTTATAAATGCTCTCATGGGTAGTTAGGTTTTAACGAGCAAAACCTTTACTTGTTAAAGAGTAGCTAAGTATCACAGTTGTCATGAGCATTTATTAGGAGTAGTATATAGACTATAATCTATATTATGGTTTTATATGTGGACTGTCATCACAACCGATCTATTCAATGATTGGCTTTATCAGCAAGATCAATCGACACAAGAGAAGGTGCTTGCCGCTTTAGTGGTTTTACAGCAGCAAGGCCCAAGCCTAGGGCGCCCTTTAGTGGACACTGTATATGACTCAAAATTTACCAACATGAAAGAGCTTCGGGTCCAGCATCGAGGTAAACCACTGAGAGCCTTTTTCGCATTTGATCCGAAAAGGCAAGCGATTGTACTTTGTATCGGTGATAAGGGTAATAACAAGCGCTTTTATAAAGAAATGCTAGCCACAGCCGATCAGCAGTATGAGTATCACCTTAAAACCTTGGGGGATTTATAACATGACTAAGACATTACAAGAGCTATTAGCAGAGCGCTCTTTAGACAGCCAGGCGCGTATTCAGCAACTGGCCGAGCAGCTATTTTTGGAAAACCAACTCTACCGCATCCGAGAGGAGCTTGAAATCTCTCAAAAAGAACTTGCTCAAACTATGGGCATTAAGCAGCCCTCATTATCTGCTATAGAAAACCGTGGCAATGACCTTAAAATCTCAACCATGAAAAAATATGTTGAAGCCATGGGTGGTAAGCTTCGTATTGATGTGGAGCTGCCAACGGGGAAGCATATTGGCTTCACTGTATAAATATATTCGTCAGGTTATATAGAGGAGGATATTGGTTTTGATGCCTTTGAAACCTCAGCAATCAATTGTCTTGAACACTTTACAGTCTGTTGAATATCAGAGTAGCTGTGGCCTGATTTTAGAAGACTGGCAATAATTTTACGCTTTTCCATGTCCTTCCCCCGCCCTTTATATTTACCTTGAGCTTTAGCGCGTGCAATACCTTGCATTTGACGGTTACGTCTATCCTCATAATCCTTTCTAGCTATAGCCGCTAACATATCCAGCAGCATGTCATTTATGGCGCGTAGTACACTGTCCATAAACTCCGAGCCATTACCTTGTTGCAATGCCATATATGACGTTGGAAGCTCTTTAGACACTACAGAAAGACGTTTGGCTGATAGTTTTCTCTTTAAGGTATCCCAATCAGTTTGATTTAAACGTGCCAAACGGTCTATCTGTTCAACTAAGATCACATCGCCCTCAGAGGCATCATCAATGAGCTGCATGAGCTGTGGACGTTCTAGCGTTGCTCCTGACTCGTTCTCAATATAGAATGCTGCGATTTTATGGCCATGCTCTCTAGCAAAAGCAATAAGTTCATCTTTAGCACGATTCGCGTCTTGCTCTTTGGTTGAGGCACGAAGGTAGGCTCTAATAAACATAAACACCCAAAATAGTCTGTTATAAGTGGTTCTATTATACTAGTCTATTTTAGGTGGTCTATTAATATCTTATAAGGCGTTTTTATTGGGTTCCTCTAGGGTATACCTAAAAAATTCCCCTTAGTTGTCTGCGTAACTTCTGTTATTTATTAAACCCTCTTTCTTTAATATAGCTATCTAGTATATTTTTCATTTCAGGCTCAAATAGTTTTATATACTCATGAGCTATACCACGACTACCACTAGGATGAGGGAAACCAATCACCTGACATTGCTCGAACTTCTGAAAACTAACTTTAAACTTAGTATGATTAGATTCTTTTTGAATGATTTCTCTATCCTCCACAATCTCGCCCATAATAGCTTTAAATTTTGGCAATACTTCAGAGTTTTGAAGATAATTCATTAACTCACTACCCATAAATATAATAATTTTAGGCTTAAGAACTTCAACATGATGAATAAAGTTATCTATCTGTTCTGGTTGCAAAAACTTATTTGGGTCACTATCCTTTAATGAGTTACCTTGTGTGTATGCCCAGTTAGTTTGAACCATAGATTTTTCAAATTCACCTCCCAATCCTTCTGGGTCTAAAGGATATCCCCAAAGCTCAAACCATTTTTTAATCGCATTATCATAAGGCCATGTATTTGCAACATCCCCCCAATAAAGTGCTTTATTGGCAAAGGTATATTCGACACCTTCATTAGGTTTTAACTCATTACCTAATTCAAACTCTTTTTGGTCTTCTTTGCTAAAGCCCCACTCATAACCACAGATCATTATCCCATGTTTATCATTAAATCCATCAAAAATAGAGTTTGCCATATTAAGGTCTTGGTACATCATTAATATCTCCTTTATTATTAAATTTAACTGCTAATTAATCATAATTTAATTAATTAAAATTATCCATTGGATTAAGCATAAACTACTCTAAATCCTATAGAGTCAGGATGTTCAGTGTCTGTTGATTGATAAGATAATTCACTATCATTTACTTTTATTGCAGGCTCGATAGTGTCAGCAATATACCTAACCTCTTCTATAAGAATGTTTTGGGCGTGAAAGTCTAAAACCATGCTGTTGAAATATATGCCCTTAGGTAACTTTTCTAATGCTTTTTCTAAAACTATTTTAAGGGTTTCTTCTCTAGTTGATTCAATCTTTATAGGGCACACCTGAATAAAGTTTAATAAACCCTCTGTTTCAAGCAACCTCTTCAAATCAAACGCATCCAAAGTAAACAAGCCTTTGTCTACATCTGAGCCTAATAAATCAACAACAGCTTGCACTTCATCTGGTTGACACTTTACTATACCTTCAACGGTATTTAATGTTTCCAAACAACCCTTATCGCTATGGGTCAGTATACCTATCAGACTTATACATCCTGTTTTATCTTTCAGTTCTAAAAGCGACTTTTCATTCCATTTATCATCAATAACAATGCAAGCAAAAGCGCATGGCGTATCATTAATTCCATCTGGCTTGTATAACTTAGCTCTGATATAGCCCTGCTCTTGTATATTACTTACATAGTCCTTATCGCTAATCATAATTTAGTCCTTATATTATATTTCTTTTTTAATTTTTATCTGATTAAGCTAGCGCTCCACAACCTATCCAAAACTAATCCCTGCCGTCAAACCCGTACAGTTTAACTTGGTTATTTTAGTTGCGCAGCATCTAGAGCCCTCAGCACCCTTAAACTTCTCAACAAAGGCCGACATTTTCTGAAAAACGTTTTGTTTCTTAGTTAGATTTTCTGGGTTAAGAGGGCTTATCTTGGGTAGGACCTCATTTAGCTCAGTACCATTCTGACTGGCGTACTCACGCTTTAAAGATGCCTTTATATAGCACTTAGCTGCTTCTTCATTAAGGTTTTTAGCAATAATCATATCTTGGGCTTCGCACTGATTTCATCGGCACGCTCGCTAAATGATAAGTAGCCAGACTTGTATTTGGACTTATGCACAGTAGTATCAATTAGGTGCTCAGTAAGCACAGGATCGCCGTAGAGCACTTTCGCGTGCTTTCTAGGTACTAGGGTGCCATCAGATCCTTTCTCTTTAAGAAGGTAGTTTAAAACGCCGCTGGCTTTGCCTTTACCATGCTTTGAGAACTTAACTATCATGGCTATCCCTCGCTGACTTTTTTGAGGCCTCTATACTCGACTCGATTAACAGATGTATCTGTTCACGTATCGCTTTTATCTCATGCAATATTTGAGCATCTACCTGTCTTTCTGTGTTCACATGACGAGTTAACTGATTTAAGTTACTGCCTATACGGCCCAGCTGACGCACTAACTCTGGATCAACTGGCTTCACCGGGGTCACCCCTAACGCAAGATCTCTTAGCCAACTTGCAACTGTACTTCCTCTGTTTCTTTTTTTAAGTTCTGCAAGCTCATAATCGTTCACTCGAATAGAGATTTCACGAGTACGCTTGGCTCTATTATCCAAATTAGTAGGACTGGTTTCAGACATAATAAGACGCACCTTAAAAGATTGAAGGGGGTTTGGGGTCTCCCCAACCAGCACACAAGAGGGATAGGGTATTTTTAGCGTAGCATAAAATAGCCCCCTCTTGTGACTGCTGGCTTAAATTTTGTAAATATATCTACTATTCACTGCCTGTACCTACTTAAATATAAATGTCTGTACCTAATAAATGATGACTGGGTGTACCTATTGCTCTATAATTGTCTGTACCTATTTAATGCGAGGTTTTTATGAATAAGCGAAAACGACATATGCAGCGTTATAATGCTCTTAGATCAGCCAGAGTAGAGGCTATGCTCGAGATGCTAAATGCGATTGATCATGGGGCACCAGAATTAGAAGTTTTAACAGGAAAGGAGGATAACTATATCCTAGAAAATGAGCTTAACTCCTATAGAGCTATGAAGGTTGCTCAGTACTTTGGAGTCAATGTCAGCAAGGGGAAGTTAACTAGATTTTCTAAACCCAAGAACCACCACTATAAGTTGACTGCAAAACTTCTCATGGAATACATCGAGGAAAATTACGACGCTTTCCGGAACTATTGGGAATGGTACGTACAACCTGCAATACAAAAAGTTGAATCTGAGCATGCACAACACCACCTAGATTGAGAGCTAACTAGGGGCAGGGTTAAGGGGTTTCCACAACCTACCAACAGCAGCTCCAATAAGAGTACCTCCAAAAGGGAGCACTAAACGAGGGAGATCAAAGGAATAGCAAACTGTACTAGGGAGATCTGACCGAGAAAGCAAGGGCATCAGGGACGACAAGAGGCATAACAGGGCAAACGGGCACCCCACTTGCGAACCCCCAGAGGGGGCTATGATCTGATTATGGCTATTTTCACACCCCAATGTATTTAACCAGTTAATGACTGAACGTCTTGATATACCTAGCCTTCGTGCAATTTCACTCTTGTTTAAACCTTCCTCGTATAGCTCCTTGGCTTTCTGTCGCTTTTCATCATAGCCTTTGCTTTTAGCTTTACCACCTTTAGCACCTCTAGTCGCTTGCAGCCTTGAGAAGGCCTTGTGTGACTCTGTAAAGTCCATTTTGGCGCAATACCTAGCGATACTACGCACAATGTGCTTAACTTCATTTAGCGGTAAAGGCTCATCAAACCGTTGGTTCATCTTTTCTGCTATTGGCTTAAGATAACTTTCTATTGCACCAAAACTCTTACTCTTGCACTGATAGGCTAAGTGACGCAACTCTTCAAATAACGAGCAGTTACGCCCATAACTTGTATCATTAGCAGGCTTTTGCTTTGTCTGTTCTGCATAGAGTGGCTCTAAATCAAGATAGTCAGCAAGTTCTGTGAGCGTATAAGAGGGCTTAGCCCCTGTTAAATACGTTTCATGCTCGTCACGCTCTCCATTTACCTCATATTCGTCCTGATCTGCCCATATCGGTAGTTGATAAAAGTTAGGCTTAGCATCGTCTTTGATGTAACACGGGTTCTTGATTAAGTTCCCTGAATAGCCAGGATCAGCCCCTAACGCTTCGCATAGAGCATCTCTAACAGCTTTAAGGTAACTTTCGGCTCTAGTGCTTGAGTTTCCTCCAATACCTACAGGTGTAGTTAGCCTATACGCATAGTGGGCGTGGCCATTTTTTGGGTTTTTGATGATTACTTGAGGTTTGGGTAGGCCTGTATCTATAAAGGTAAATAAGGCCTCTGGATGGTCAATATCGAATACTAACCACTTAATCACACGAGGGTGATTGGGCTGGATAAACCTATGCTTAATCGCGTGTTTCTTACCACGAATGAAGATAGTACCTTTTTCATTGGTACAGTATGGCTTATTGGCGAGGTCGTCATAAAACTGACGTAATTCAGATATTTCTTGCCATTCACTTGGCGAGATTCTTTTGAGACATTCCATTACATTCTACGCTATTGTTTTAGAATGACAGCGTGATATAATGGTTCTTGCGACGGAAGCACTATATCTGCTATCACAGATTAGTATTCTAAAAACCCTCGATGCCTGCAAGCATCGGGGGTTTTATCTTTTATGTAGTTTACTCTTTTATTTAATTCTCTGCAAACCCCGACTTCTCAAGGCTTGATAGTATATTATCCTATCTGAATAAGTCAGCCTGTCCATGCTTACGCACGTACTCACGCATAAAGGCTCTGACTGCCTGTGATGCTGTTATGTCTTGGTTCTGACAAGCGTGTTTAAATGCTTTTAGTAGATCTTCATCAACTTTAGCAGTGAATATTTTTTTTGTTTTTGGCTCAGTCATAATTAGCACTCCATAATAATACACACTAAGTATATACCAAATAAACACCTATTAATACTTATATTAATAGGTTAACAGCCTATTTATTAAGGATTGATTATGGGTAACTTAGTTGATGATCCAACAACATACTCACTAGAACAACTTGACCAGGCATTAAAATCTGAGCGTAAAAAATATGCTTTGGCACTGCATAATGCTATAAGTATCAGTGTTTTAGATGAGCCAGTGAATGAAAAAAACGAGATACTAGATTATAAAAACGTCACGCTCTTTGACTCCAATCAAGATCTTTTTAGAAACGACAAGGTAAACAAGCTGTTTCGTGCTGTTGTGAAAACTGGTGTCGATAGACAGGCTCTTGCAGAATATGAAAAGCAAGTATTAGACGCTACAAAAGAAATATCCTACCTTAGTAAAATCAAAGCATACAGGCAAAAAGAAGAAGAATTACCAAGTGATCTTAATCGCTCAGATGATGCCCCAAAACTGCCTGTGGTATTCCCTCGTTTCGTTAATGAGGATGTGGTTAAAGTTAAAATAACCATGTATAAATCGCATCAATCAGTCCGTTATGATAGCGGTATGGTACACGTTGCGACACGTACATTACCCTTGAACAGTCCAGATAATCAAAACGAACAGGCAAAAAAAGACTTTGAGCAAATAGCCAAAGATGAATTAAATAGGTTTTTAGAAGTCGCCACAGATCTTGAAAGCAAAGGGTTTAGCGTTGAATTAGAGAATGAGGGAATACACACGCATTTATTCATTGATGTTGATACACTGCTAGAAAAATACAAAGGCGTGTTTTAAGTGGCCGTCAAATTCGTGCTGAGTTCTATACCTTGGATGATCAGGGGCTGTTACAGAAGTCAAAGCGTGAAAGCGTGGGCGTTCTACTGATACCTAATGGTATGGCCATAGACGTTTTTGAAAGCGAACCAAGACGCACACGTAACGATAACTTATTTATGGATGGTAACCCCAACGAGATTAAAGACGGCATTACAGACAATGAGTTTAGTATTTGTCGGTTATATAGAAATGAGGAAAAAAAACCGAAGAACCAAAGCCAAAAAAACTACCACAGGTATCAGTTGTAAATATAGCACTTTGCGGATACTTTTGTCAGACCAATGCCGTGAATAAAATATAAATTTTATAATCAGTAATATAAGAGATAAGAGTGGAAAAATAAGGCCTGAAACAATAAATAATATACTTAATGCTAATAGTACGGACTCTCTTTTGTTCCACATAAGTATTAATTCCCAGATTTGTACAATCAGAGGGATAACAAGTATTATAAAAAACAAAAGATCTTCCATTTTGGCATCCTAGATTTGAAGCTATCGATAACTTTTGTAATATACTAAAATTTATCTGTAATAAACAGGATGCAGACAACTTTATTGGGAATTAGGAGATATTTGACCATGAGTAAACACGTTGGCAACTACTTCGAAAGCCCCTTCCAAGGAAAACTATTAAAAGAACAAGTCACCAATCCCTAATGCCTGTCAGTTAAGAGACTTTATAGCGGAATCGTGAAATTTATTTTTTCTAGAGTCCCCTATTTATGGAGTCCTCTGGTTTTAAAAAACCATATTTCTGCTAAGTCTCTTGCTTAACTGACTGGCATTACCCCAGCAGGGGGCTTTTCCATTAAAGACAGCTTAAAACACTCTAAACCAAAGTCATTTAACGTAACGTCTGTTATGCGAAACTGGATCTTTTCCATTAAGCCGCACAATTAAAATTTTCCAAGTTTAACTGTACGGATTTGACAGCAAGGGTCAACACAACCTACACATATGTAAGACTGCTGCAATAAGGATTAAATCACATAGAACACTAAAAACGTTCATGCTACATACATTTGTTTTAGCCGTGCTTATAGTATTTATATCAACTGATTATTAGTTAAGAAGTTGATGAGTACAAATTACTTAATCATAATCCAAGGAGTATGGAAATGAACAGTGAAACTTTAAAAGGTGAATGGAACCAACTTAAAGGTAGTGTTAAGCAGAAGTGGGCAGATCTAACTGACGATGATTTGACTCATATCGAAGGTAGCCGCGATAAGTTGGTAGGACGATTACAAGAACGTTCTGGCCGAACTAAAGAAGAGGTGGAACGTGAGGTTGATGATTGGCGTCGTGAGAACGACTACTAGCAACTAGTATTAATTTTAAAATATAAAAACAATAAGATCATACCTTAAATATCGCTCCTAACCGCATTTTTTAAAATGCGGTTTTTTTGTATGTCAATTTCTTATAAAACTAATGCCTAACCCTATTAATAAAATAGTAAGGATAGCTATGAATAGCATCCTGATCTGAACCAGTTGTATTTTTTCTGCAATCTTTATAGCATCTTTAGTATTATTAAATTTTTTAAGTTTGGTCGTTTGTTTTTTCTGGCGCATATTTTTATCCCTTTATAATTTTACTTCATATCTTATGGGATATGAGCTATTCCATTTTTAGTTTAGGCTAAACCTAAATTTATGCCCCTTTATTAGAGGCTATAACAAAGTATAAGGATGTTAATTGAACCCTTTTTAGGTAGTTTTAGTATATGGCTTTCGGTGAAATTGGACAACCATCTAGAACAACTATGATACTGTACTAGGTATACATCAAAGGACATCATTGAACAAAGAGAGGCTATGTGAACATATCAGTATCAGAAGCATCAAAAAGATGGGGTGTATCAAGGACCACAATCTACAAAAAGATAGATGATGGCGAGCTTTCAAGAAATTCAGACAAGAAAATCGATACTACTGAAATGTTACGGGTTTTTGGGAACCCACCAAGCACTGAACGTACTGAACAAAATGAAAATAATGTCCAATGGACGTCAGTGAACAGTAAAGCTGAACAGGAAAACGTTCAGCTAAAACATGAATTAGAGATGGAAAAACTAAAAAACGTACACCTGCAGCAGCAGGTGGATCATCACAAGCAGTTGGTTGAAAACTATCAAAAGCAAATTGATCAGCTTAGCAAAAGCTTAGACAAAGCGAATGCTAGTATTCAAGACTTTGCACAAACTAAGTTGCTAGAAATGAAAAGCAGTTTATCAACAGATCCGCAGCCTCAATCTGAACCAAAAATAGAAGATACTCCAGTTGATGGTCCTCAAGATCCAAAATTACCTAAAGAACCAGCGACACCTCAATTAGACGCAAAAAAAGAAGGTAAACGTGGTTGGTTCACTTGGCTGAAATAAATGAGCTGTGGCCAATCAAGTTTTAACTAGTAGAATTTTTCAACTCTTGTGATACATTAGAAATCAATTGCCTTGAGCATTTTACCGTCTGTTGAATATCTGAGTAACTGTGACCTGATTTCAGAAGGCTGGCAATAATTTTACGCTTTTCTATATCCTTTCCCCGTCCTTTGTATTTACCTTGAGCTTTAGCACGTGCAATACCTTGCATTTGACGGTTACGTCTATCCTCATAATCCTTTCTAGCAATGGCCGCTAGCATATCAAGTAGCATGTCATTTATAGCGCGTAGTACACTGTCCATGAACTCAGAGCTATTACCTTGTTGCAATGCCATATATGACGTAGGCAACTCCTTAGACACTACCGAAAGACGTTTGGCTGATAGTTTTCTCTTTAAGGTATCCCAGTCAGCTTGATTTAAACGTGCCAAACGGTCTATCTGTTCAACTAAGATCACATCTCCATCAGAAGCATCATCAATGAGCTGCATGAGTTGTGGACGTTCTAGCGTCGCTCCTGACTCGTTCTCAGTATAGAACGCTGCTATTTTATGGCCATACTCTCTAGCAAAAGCAATAAGTTCATCTTTAGCACGATTGGCATCTTGATCCTTGGTTGAGGCACGAAGGTAGGCTCTAATAAACATAAACACCCAAAATAGTCTGTTATAAGTAGTTCTATTATATCAGTCTATTTTAGGTGGTCTATTAATATTTTATAAGGCGTTTTTAGGTGGTTCCGCTAGGGTATACCCTAAAAAACTTCCGCCAGTTGTCTGATTAAAATCTCCCAAGTTTAAGTGTACGGGATTGACAGCAGAGATCAAATTGTTTTAGGAGTGTCACTGTGTGTCTAAGGCTTCCTAGGTAGATTTTGGCAACTTGAGGTTTGGTAAATTCTAACGTACGGATTAAAACCACCTAGCTAGCCGGATATCCCTTGCCTTACTATTTACAGGTTCGGGTTCACAATAATTTTCACTGCTGATTCATTGTTGTGAAT
>Ga0208670_100455_pt1 | contig 10977 bp, 21 predicted proteins | sample 24BtaG_FD_184098 | JGI IMG/M metagenome (GOLD analysis project Ga0208670, IMG submission 184098) | Marine viral communities from Cariaco Basin, Caribbean Sea - 24B_WHOI_OMZ_CsCl (SPAdes) (version 2) | ecosystem: Environmental > Aquatic > Marine > Oceanic | place: Caribbean Sea: Cariaco Basin...
GTAACCTCTGATTCCATAACCTGTCAAACCAGTCGGAAGGCAATATATCCTGCTGCCATTCTTCAACTGGATGATATGCTTGGTTGGTCTCCTTTTGCCGCGGCAAATTTCTGGCTTGTGGTTGTCTGCCATGTAGCCTAAGGTCTTCTCAAACAAGAGTTGTGCTTGCCTCTCGGTTGAGGCTACGATCATAACTAGCTTATCTCTGTTCTTTATTGCAAAGTTTGAAGCTAGGATAGATATGACAGTGGACTTGCCAACCTGGCGTCCTGCTCGGATAGCTAGGTTGTGCTTGCCTTCTGTGGCTAATACCTCTTGCTGCCAGTCGTCTAGCTCTAGTTTCATAGTAATTCAAACTTTACAGTCCATTTGCCTTTAAGGAAGTCTAGCTGATCTTCTATTCTCTTCCTCTCTGGATCAGATATATAACCTGCTTTTGCTTGAATGAATGTAATTTCCTTATTCTCTCTGTCTATCTTGCAAACATCTATAGGGGAGTGAGACCCTGCGGTGCGGAAGGCTATGTGGCCATCTCTCCTTGCTAGATTTACTAGCTTGAGTTCCTTACGATAACCTTTAATATAGTACTTATTTGGCATCTAGCACCGACTTATCAGTCAGAGAGTTGCATCTATGACAGGCTTCGTAATCTCCCTTTCTTCTATTCCAACAATAGTAGATGTTGGTATGGTCGTAGAAGGGACACTTTAGCTTGTATAGCTGTATGACCCTGCCTGATATTTTGTGTACTTTAGCTTTTCCCATAACCTGTATTATATGTCGTTCCATGCATTCTGCTTGCATTTGCATTTAGGAGGGACTTTGTCACACTCCAAGCACCATAGTGCAATGTTTACATTCCTGACAATCTTGTACTCACCTAGGCCGCACGATTTGCAGGCTATCGGCATAGAGGCTAATATGTGATTCTCCCAGCTCTCGTTAGACGTGCCTCCGGCATCGCGATTCTCCCAAGTGTGTGAACAGAAGGAGCATCTCTGGCAGACTAGAGCGTTGGTCATACTAGACCTGCGTTGTACTCGTTGTATTGCTCTAGCACAAATTCAGCCCACTCTTCTTCTTTTTCTTCAATAAACACTCTAACAAGCTCCTCCATATGTTGCTCTTCAAACTCTATTAGATCAGATCCGTTAGTCATCTTGATCTACCTCGAAGTCTCTATCTAAGTTCAGCTTGAATAAACCTGAACTTGTCAAACTTTGTAAGTGGCTCTTAATCCACCAAGGTTGCATTGTACCAGTCTTTCTCATGATTAGCTTTGCAAGGTCTCTTCTACTGATCTTTCCTTGCATGGTCTGGGCAACCTCTTTTTGTATCTCTAAACCCATTTCATATGTAAACTTTCCCATCTTACCTACCTATCAACTTACTTATATATATACTTATCTATATATATTATATATAGAGTAAGAAATCTATTAGAACGTTTTTGTAAAACATATATATAATTAACATATATGTATTTCACAAATTTGAGTATAGAAAGTAGTCGGACATATATATATATATATTTAGAAAATTTCGTGGAAGAACGTTCAAAAACACACTACCGCGACGCTAAGGGTCGCTGGTATTGGTATTTTGCTAGCCAGGCTACACATACATAGCTAGTAGGCAGGGTGGCAAGTAGTTAGTGGCAAGATAAGATAGCAGGTATAGTTAGTATAGTTACCACTGTATAGGGACAGTAGTAACACATAGCTATATATAACCAATAGCTACATAACCAATAAACAGGCAACCCACCACCATCAGCATCACTTGCTAGCTGGGGCTACATATACTAAGAAAGGATAGAATTCGACTGGAGTGGTAGACTTGCTCTGCAAGTCTATAACGTGGGCTGTATTTATACTTTATGGCTAGCTGACTGACCAGCTAGCAAGTAGTACTAAACTACTATAAAGCACCATCGAGTATGACCTCGACAGTACTTGAGTCCGTCTTTGCGACAGTCCACCATCCCGATTCTGAGATTAAGCAAAACAGGGAAAGCACCAATGAGCTCTGAACTCTGCTACATTAAACTGTTCGTGTAGTTGGTGCTGACTCGCCTCGTTCCCATAGCAACGTTTAGAACGCTCCTCATCTTCCAGCGAGCCACGAGATGAGAATTAAATAAATAAAAACATAACCATACACCAAGCTATGACAGCAAGCAGCATATTAGATATATCGTGTTGATCCATGTTAAGCCTCCACAAAGACATCAAAGTCTTTAGCTACACCATTGACAGTTGGTATCACTCCCTTAAACACAATCTTAACCTTTGTACCAATGGTTACTTTGGCCATCTTCTTCTTCAGGATAGCCCAGCTACTAACAGTTACAATGTGGTCATCACCCTTATCAATGTCATACATCTCTCCATACTTAGAATCTCTTGTATTTACGAGTGTACCGATAAGCTCATCTCCTTCTTCAGGATGCCAGAAGCCTCCTGACTCTACTTCTTTCCATTCTACCATATTGATTTCCTCAATTCCCAGTGATCATCCATGCAATCCACACAAAAGTTCATATAGCTCTTTTTGTGTTTCTCACACCAATTCACACCGACATCAATTGTATTGTTTTCCATAGTAAACAGTATAGCTACATCTATATAAATCTAGTCTGGCTACCTTTTAGTAGCACTACTCACTGAACTTTTTCTTCATTTCTTGGAGTTTGGCAATCTTGCCCTGCAGGTTTAGGATAGTTTGGTCTATTTGTGCCTCAGAATATAATTGTGATCGAGTCTCTTCCAAAACTTCTGTGACCTTTACACGATCCTCTGTTTCAGTCTCAGATATTGGGACTGCTACTTTCTCCAATGTTGAACTTTTGATTTCCATGATTATTAATTTGCTATTCTTAGGAGTTTAAATCCTACTCCACCACTATCATCTGCACCGACTGTTACTTGTTGCATTGTGCCATTATCATCATCATAAAGCCATAAGCTAGTTTCACTTGCGCCTAAGTCTGCAGGGTCTTCTACTCTCAAGCCCTCTAATGCGCCAGCAATTAAGCTTAAATTATCTGCTGAGTGTCTGCCTATTCCAGTGTCTGCGTCATCTATAAATGTAAATACTGGATTTGTTGCGCTAGGAACTTCATTAACACAAGACCAACAGTTGGTATTTGTTCCTTCAAATCTATTGCCTGTAATTCTGGCTACGTCAGTAGTTCCATAAGCAAAGTTTCCTGTTGTTCCAGAAGTATACATATGTATTTTACTACCGATCGCCAATAATGGATTTGTTGCGTCACCGCCGTTTGTATCTCCACTTACTTTTAACGTGCAAGCTTCTGAAGTTGTTACATTTTCAATAAGACTTAACCAATTAACCGTTCTTGCTGAGCCTGCGTCTACTTTGATTAAAGCTCCTGTTGTTAATGTGTCAGAATCTCCTCTAATTTTTAGGGCTGATCCTGTTGTTAGACCTACTGCGTCTATGAATACTCCTGTTGCTGCACCAACTGATGCAACATCAAACTCCCAAGCTGTACCAGAACCTGTTACATCAGAATCATATTTTGATCCAGATCTATTAAGAGTTAAAAATTCAGTTGTTCCTTCTCTGATATTTATATCCTTCCCTGCTCCGACATCTATTCTTATTGAACTATCGCTTTGATCTAATTTTATTAGTGGTTGAGAATTTCCTTCAATACCTATAAATAAATCATCTCCGGTTGCAGCTCTGATTGTTGCTTGAGTACTACCAGAACCCATTGTTAGAGTTCTTCCTGCAGCTGCGCTATCATCAAATACTGCAACTTCTGCACTATTTACTTGAAATATAATTTTCTTGTTTGCTGCTTGTGGATTATTAATAATTAGATCACTTGCGCTTTCTGAAACTTCCATCTCAGCAAATTCTACTGCGTCTGGTGTTGAATTTACTCTTAAAACTTTGTTTCCTGAGCCTGTGAAGTTTGCAGGTGTGTCAGATAATCCTAAGAATGTTCCGCTAGAAGTTCTAGCGTCTCCATGTTCTAGCAATCCCTTAGACTTGTAACCTTCAACAAAAACTGTGTTAGATTTAGGTGGGGCAAACATATTCATTATCTTTCTAGAGCTAGCCATAAGATAATTAGAATTTAAAAATATAAAAAGGTTGGGTTTATGCAATCAACCCAAACGCTTTCAATCTAGCAATTATGTCAACAACCGCTGCTCTGCATTCTGCGTCTACTGTTGCTCCACCTGCTGGATCTGCGATAGTTGTCTGTTGTGCTACTGGTGTACCTGATATACCGAACTTCTCTGCTCTTAGCTCGCCAGTAATAAAGAAGGGCTTGACTTCATCTCCCATTATGCTGCTGCCCTCTCTACTTTAAAGACTGCAAACTGGTTGTTTGATTCTGGTATAGGTACAACCATTATGAAGTCTGTAACTGCTGCTAAGTTCAATGTATCTATGTGGGTCTTGATTGCTGCAATACCTGTGCAAAGTGTTGGTGTGCTAGCTGTCAAGTCGCCAGCTGCCATTACTTATCACCTTTTTTAGTTTTTGCTGGCTTAGGTAATGTTGCAGCATATGCTTGTATGTCTTCCATGATACCTGGCTGGCTATTGATCCAATCTTCTGTCTTGCCATCTTTCTTGAAATGAGCTAAAGCCTTTAGGCTATACCATTTCTTTCCTCTTAGTGCGCTACCTTGATTTGACATTTTAAGCCTGTGTATTTGTGATAGTATATAATCCTTGAGGGTCTGTAATTTGTATGTGACCGATTTCCCATGATCTAATGGTAAAGGCTATGCCTTTATCTTCTATCACTGCACTTGTAAGTGGAACTGCTCCTCTCCAAGTAGCTGCTCTTTGACCGAATACAATCATTGCTTCGTCAGCTGTTACACTGTTAGATACAATTATCTTCAAACCTGCAATCATACCAACTACACCGTTTGACACGACGTCAGCTGTCTTAAAGCTAGGGTTGTTTATAACTCTGGTATCTCTTAGTAAACTAGAGTAATCTTTTGGTGACAATAGTAAGTAACCATTGCTCAGTACATCATAGTTGTTTTCTTGCATTGCTGCAATTCCTAGTAAGATGTCTCCAATAGCATCTCGGTTAGCTATTGTTGCTGAGTCCCATGCATCTGCTGATGCTACTACTCCTGATGTTCCTGTAGCTGCTGTTAATTGTGTGTAAATATAGTCATCTACTGCACTTGCAATTGCTCGTGCTACTCTAAGGATTGTTCTAGCTTGTACGTCAATAGCGTCTGTTAGTTTGTCTTCAACTGAAACTCTACTTTCTGCTGCGAACTTTACGTGTGTTCCTTGTACTTTGGTCCAACTTGGATCAACGTGTGGGAATGCTGCTAGTCTAGCTACACCTTGTACACTAAATGTCTCTCCGTTAGCTGTTAGTTCTGCTGCTGTTTCTCTGTAGTATGTTTCAGTCCATGCGCTAGAAGTTGTTAGAGTTAAAACTTGTTTAAGTTTAAATTCTTTAAGAGCAAATCCTTTGACTGCTCTGTCTATGTTCTCGCCTCTTATGTCTGCTTGTCCAACTGTATCTGCCATTTTATCCCCATCCTCCGACTAGGACTTCAATAACTTCAGCTGCTGCTGCTGTCTGTAAAGCCATTCCGACGACCTCACCAGATTTTTCTACCTGGTCATCGTCTGCTGTTGCAATTAAGTTTGCCCCTGCAATCTTTACAAATTCCCCTGCGGTAATACCTGCACCAGAGTCCTTTATATCCCAAACTGCGTGTCTGGAAACTGCAAGTCGAGTCTGACCATCATTAGCTACTTTTTCAGCAAGTGCAATTCCTAAAAAGATATCACCGTCAGCTGAACTAGCTGCACCTGTGTTTGGGTCAGATAACTTTAGAATTGTTCCTTTCTCTATGGTCGCTCCGTCGGCAACTGTGACCTCTAATTTTCTATCTTCAAGGTCTTGTACTAATACTGCTTCGTTTGCCATATAATAAAGACCTCTGGATATATTTAAGTTTTGTTGTTTTTAGCTACTTCAGAGTGGTGCTTAAGTTCCTCTTGAAAGGCTTTGAGAGTTATCTGGCTCAAAGCTTTGATAGTCTCTGCTGTTTTTATAGAAGTTTCAGCTGCAACTATCTCTTTTTCTATATCTTCTCTACTTAAAACCATCTTCTTTGAAAGGATTAACCTCTCCTTTTAGTAGCTTATCAGCGTATTCTATTGGAGTATCAATCTTTGCTGGAACTGGTGGTATTCCTGCTTCTGCTGTTCCACCTAGCTGTTGTAGTGCAAAGCGTTTATCTGCTCTGTCGTTCTCTGCTTTCATTAATTCTACTTGCTTCTTCATTTCTTCTGCCGCTTTAACAGCATCTAAAACCAAGGATGGCTGTTGCTGCGGTTGATCAACCTGCTCAGCAGGTTTTACCGTTGTTTTAATTTCTTCTGTCATTATTATAATAAGTTATATAGGAAATCTTTGAACAAATATACGAATCCAGCTGATGTGAATGCTATAATTGCTAATGCTGCTAGTCTTTCCAATACATTTAATCGTTGTGCTCCATCTACTTCTGACATTTTAGATTACCTCCTATTTTATTTTTGGTGCTGGTACTACATACCCTGCGAGTCCAGCTATAATGATCATCATAAGTCTCTGTAGCTGTCCGTTGTATCCTAGCACTAGAGCTACACACTCGACTGCTGCTAGTGATAGTATCGCACATATTACTACATATTCTTTTGTTAATTCCATGATTATTAAGTTATTCTAGGTGCTACTAGAACTTTTGTAGCGTCAGGTGCTAGTATTGCATCTTGCAATAAACTCTGTAGTCGTGGAACATCTGACTCTAATACTCTTTCAATTTCCCAAAGTTCATCTTGTCCTTTTGCTAGCTCCTGTCCGAAGCTACCTGTTGTAGCTTGTTTTAGGTAAGCTCTTTGAGTCTGTAAATTCTCTACTCCTCTTGTAAATTCAGCTGTTGCTTGTATTGGTGATCCTCCTTGATTTACAAAATTGACAGCATCCGTCATAATCTCTTCTTCTTTCTGTCTGACTGTTGCTCCCTTCTGTATAGCTTCGTCTCGGTTAGCTTGTATTCTATTAGATGTACTTACTACAGCCGATCCAGCTCCTAAAACTGCTCCTCCTACAGCTGCTACAGGTACTGTAACTGGTGCGGCTGCTCCTCCTGCTAAACCTGCAGCTGCTCCTGCAGCTCCTCCTGCAGCTGCTCTACCAGCTACATCTACACCTAAACCAATAATATTCTCTTCTGTAAGACCGAAGGCTGGGGCTATTCTCTCACCAGGTAGATTTTGTAATGCTGCTATTTGTTGTTCAAATAAGCGTCTTCTATTTTCTGCTAGAACTTCATTAAATCGCTCTCCCTGTAATTCTGCTAGTCTCTCTGTTTGTGGTGATGGTCTAGCTATTCCTGATGGAAATGGATCTAATGCTCTATGCTCTTCTGCTGATAATGTAAATGTCTCTGGCACTCCTGACGCTCCTGTTTGAGTGACAGTAACTGTTCCATCTGGGTTTGGTTGAAAATGACGTGTTGGGTCTATAGGTGCTTCTGGTGCTGTTGAAGTAGACACTCTTGATTGTGCAAAAGGGTCTGTTGGTTGTAGCAGTTGTTGTCCTGCAAGTGTTGTTTGTGTTGGTTCTTGTTCTTCTTTTGGTTTCTTTCGTCTAAATCTATCTAAAAAGTCTACCATTATGTACCACTTCCCATACTTATTGTTGCGTCAGCTGGCTGTAAATCTACTTGCTGATTTTCTCCGTCTTTTTTAGTATCTGAGATTAGCTCATTCTGTAGGCTTGCTGGGAACTCAAAGTTTATTTCTATAAATAACTGATTCCACATCTGTTCTTCTATGTCTAACTGCTCATCTTCTACAGATTGTTGGAAAGCCAAGTATGCTATCTTGGCAGTTGATTCGGTGAACTCACCTGAACTTCCCAAGATGATCTGTGGTATTCCAACAACCTGGAAGAAATAGTTGCGGAGATGCTCTCTCCATGGCAACGGGTTTAGAGTTGCGTTAGAAGGGACGGCTACTAGCTCAAAGTCTACTGTGCCTTGTGGAGTATACATATCTTCACCTTTGTTGGTCATCTCATCTACTTTGGCGATAAATTCATCTATTTTAGTTTGATTATCAGTTGATAGTTTGAAGTGTCTCATTGGCTTGACGTGTCTGTGCATCAGCTTCTTCATATCGTCAAAGCTCTCATTGTTTGCAAGGATTATATTTTCAATCGCTTCAATATCGGAAACTCCATGGATCTCGTCTGCGACTCGCTTGTTTGTCAGGTGGAATATCTTATCTGGGGAGTACTTCTTGTCTGGTTGGTCTGTCTTGGAGATTTGCTCGTATCTTATGATTATACCTTTCTTGTTGGTGACTATCTTCATTGCTCCTGGGTCTAATGGTTTAAGGTTAATTAGTTGACCAGTCTCTCTATCTCGTATAATCTCTGCAAAGGCGTCTCCACCTATTCTTCTATTAATTACTAGATTCTTCATAATTGAAGTAAATGTATCTATACCCATTCCTTTAAAATGTTCTAAAGTTATTCTAGTTCTTGAATCTGATTTGTAGCCTTTACCAACAGTCCATGTAGCTCTTGTGTCTATAGCTATCTTTACTTCAGGGATAGTTTTGTAGTAACCTAAGTATTGAGACCACTTACTATTCTGCCAAGTAGTTTCTTTCTGACCTCCAGCTGCGTCTGTATTGACTGTGTCGACTGTTACGTCGTCTACTGCATTGGTCATGTCGCTACTTGCTGCTGAGCTTAAATCCATATCTCCCATTATTGTTTAACTGCTAGAATCGGCAATATTGCTATAAAGTCTGAGTCTAGCCCTCCTACTGCTGCATTTTCTGGATCGTGATAAATTGTGTAAACTGCTGTTGCTCCTGCTCCGCCACCATCTGCATCGGCAGTTGGTTCTACTGAAATTCTTACATAGTCTCCTTTCTGGAATCTTGTTTTAGGAACATCTATAATAACAGTCTCTCTTTGGGTTTGTGTTCCACTTGTTGCCATACTTCTACTTCGGACATTTGCTATCTCTGTCTCTGTTGTTCCATCCCATTTTCTAAGTTTAATTGTAGTGTATCCTGTCCTTGTTGTAGCTGTTCCTGTAATTGAGTGAAGGAATGTAAAATAAGCTTTTCCTTCTAAGATAAGTAATTTGTCTACTATTATGTCAAAGTCCCAAGACTCTGTGTTAGGGTCTACTCCTCCGATTGTTCCTGTTACATCTGAACTTAGAGGTTCAGAGAATAAAGGAACTCCTGATAGTGCGTTCTCTACTGCTGCTGAGTCTGTAGCCCTGCTAAGGTACAAGGTAACTTGTGCTCCTAGCACTCTCTCTACAAAGTTAAAAGTAACCAGTTCTTCTGCGGATGTTGAGAAGGGGGTTGGGTATACCATTAAGCTGCACTGACAAAGTCTGTTCTGTCTTTCTCCTTTAATTCTGCTAAACACTTCTGTACTCTGTCCCATAATATGTTTAGGTGAGTTTGAGCTATAGCTAGCGTGTCAAATCCTGTAAGATCGTACTGGACTACATATATAGCTGCAAGGTTAGAAGCACACTCTTTCAAAATACCTTTAACATCTGCGTTAAGTGCAGCATAAGTATCTGAATAATTAACTTTGGTAACTGTATTAATGTATGACTCTGCTTGAGTCATAAAATCATTAATATAAGCTTCTACGTTAGCGGTTGCTGAAGCACCGACAGGGACTTTCCTCTGGACTTCTGCTGTTGTTGCAAATATTCCAGTATCAGCCATTACTTCTTAGACCTCCTTAATAAGTCAAGCTCGATAGCTTCCTTCAAAGTCATAGAAACTTCGACCATCTCACCTGTTACAGGGTGTCTATGCCAAGCGTTGACATTAGATGTTCCATCTTCAGCCATACTAATTAAAGCGGATCCAAATATTTAAAGCTTTGTCTTTGGTGCACCAAGCAGCCCTGATCAGCGCTTCGGCTACGTGGGTGTAATTACCAAATATCTTGATTCGGGCGTCCTTGTATTCATACTGGACTGACTTCAAGGACTGGAATATCTCTGGATCATTGAACAATGATATAGAACCTTGTTCCATAAGTCTAAGTAGATTTGTGTAAAGATCCTCCTTGAGGAGTCTCTTGCGCCGATCGTCTGAGTCAATGCTTTTTGAAGCATTGTCTATTGAAACTACCTTTCTTTTGGTCTGATCGTCTTCTAGTAGGGGGTCAAACACTCCAACACCTAGTCCTCCAGTGTCTATGTAGATTCTCTTATAATCATACTTAGAATCTAAGTGTTTTATTAACCGAACAGTAGCAGGAAGAAGGGTCTTAGTGGTTATTTCCATGCCAATTTGGAAGAGGGTTTGGTCAGGATTCCTTGCAATACTGAAAAGAACTGACTGATCGCCTCCCATTCGTGCTACGTCGACACCTAGGAACTTTGCATTGTTTGCAATACTGAAAGGAAATGGTTGCGACTTTTCAATAGTCATACACTTCTTGATCAGCTCATCTGGGAAGAACTGCCTTAATTCATCTACAAACTCCCCAAGGTACTCTTGAGCCCAGACTAGATCTGTCTTAGCCTTCTTTTCTGACTCTAAAAACTCTTTAGTGTGTCTAGGACAGTCGGTCGATCGAATATGCCAGGTTTTATAGCCAGAATCTTCCTTGAAAGCGTCATAAAAGAATCCAGTCTTCCCAAAAGGGGTAGAAAGTAAGATAATCTTACCTTTTGAGACAGATAAGCTTGGAGTCATAGCGTCAAATACCTCTACAGGGATAAATGCAGCTTCATCAGCTATAAACAAGTCAATTGTGTAACCTCTGATTCCATAACCCGTCAAACCAGTCGGAAGGCAATATATCCTGCTGCCATTCTTCAACTGGATGATATGCTTGGTTGGTCTCCTTTTGCCGCGGCAAATTTCTGGCTTGTGGTTGTCTGCCATGTAGCCTAAGGTCTTC
>Ga0208670_100460_pt1 | contig 10908 bp, 9 predicted proteins | sample 24BtaG_FD_184098 | JGI IMG/M metagenome (GOLD analysis project Ga0208670, IMG submission 184098) | Marine viral communities from Cariaco Basin, Caribbean Sea - 24B_WHOI_OMZ_CsCl (SPAdes) (version 2) | ecosystem: Environmental > Aquatic > Marine > Oceanic | place: Caribbean Sea: Cariaco Basin...
AGACATAATCGGTAATTTTGCCTTATTTTATATAAAAAGTTATTTAGTCATTATAACAGTAGGGTCAATCTAACCACTATAGAGTTAGCGTATCGTATAAGGATATCGTATAGGATATTGGGTGATTAAAAAAGGTAGGAAAGGTTCTATGCGTCAACTGATGACGCCAGATATTGTATTTTAGAGAGCCTCAATTTTATAAGCTTTTTAATTGAAAGTCTCTTGATTTTAAAGGGATACTTAAGCACAGTATAGTTCAGCCGTTATCAATCAGGGCAATCGCACTACAAATCGATTTTAGCTACATTTTAATTAATTATTGACCTTTTACAGATGTTATCACCAATTTTCGGTCGCAAATAATAAAAATACGAGATACATAAAAATATTTTAGTTATAGTTTCTAACTATTTAACACATTTTATTTAGATAGCCTAATTTAAAGCGGCTATTTTCTATAGTGCGATTGCCCTGCGTTATCAATATATTAGTTGTCATTTATAAGATAAATAGTGTATTTTAGATAACAAATTAACATAAGATGCCGTTTAATTGTTCTTTAACAATGAAATGTGCCATTACATCATACAGTTTAAGCAAATTAAGCATAGCTTTAGGAGTACCATAGATTATGGACAATCAAACCACTCAATTTCGTCGCAATGAAAAACCCTGGTTAAAAACTTACGAAAAGTTTGGCATGCAATACGATATTGAAATGCCACCAGCCAATACCTCTTTAATTGAAATCTTTGAAGAAAGCTTTGTTAAGTATAATGGCAGAATTTCCTTTGTCTGTATGAATCAAGAGCTATCATTTGATGATTTAGATACCTACAGCAAAAATATCGCCGCTTACTTACAGTCACGGGGCCTAAAAAAAGGCGATAAAGTGGCAGTAATGATGCCCAACATTCTACAATCTCCAGTTTGTATCCTAGGCGTTATCCGTGCCGGTTTCGTTTTGGTGAACGTCAATCCTCTCTATACCACTCATGAGCTTGAACATCAGCTAAAAGATTCAGATACCAAGGCCCTTATTCTCCTAGAAAACTTTGCCAAAACTTATGCTGATATTGCTAGCAAGACCGTGGATCATGTGGTCGTTGCGTCTATGGGCGACCTAATGAGTCCGGTAAAAGGCTTTATCGTGAACACTGTGGTTCGCCATGTTAAGAAAATGGTACCTGCTTACAATATTCCAGGCAGCGTTAACTTTAAAAAAGCGATGAAAGTTGGGGCTAAAAAGAAATATAAACGTCCTACCGATATTGGTTTAGAAGATGTGGCGGTGCTGCAATATACTGGGGGTACCACAGGGGTTGCTAAAGGGGCAATGTTAACTCATGGCAATTTAATTGCTAACCTGATTCAAGCCGATACTTATATCGGCGATGCTTTTGACAAGTATGAGGAATTAAATGAGCAGCCGGTTATTATGACCGCTTTACCGCTATATCATATTTTCTCATTTACGGTTTGCTGTATGTACGGATTGCGCAAAGGGGGTATTAACTCATTGGTGCCCAACCCACGTGATGGCAAAAGCTTGCTTAAAGCTTATAAAGATTATCCACCGGCCTTCTTCCCAGCAGTTAATACTTTGTTTAACGGCCTAATTAATAATGAAGATTTCCGATCACTAGATCATAGTAAGCTTGAGATGTCTATGGGCGGGGGTATGGCTGTACTAACAGACACCGCTAGGAAGTGGAAAGAAGGGACGGGCAACGTTATCGTTCAAGGTTATGGTTTATCAGAGACCTCTCCAGTTGCTTCAGCCAACCCTATGGGTCTAGATGAGTTTCCTGGTAATATTGGGGTGCCATTCCCAGCGACAGATATGGCCGTTCTAGATGAAGAAGGCAACGAAGTTGCTATTGGTGAACGCGGTGAGATTAGCGTGCGCGGCCCTCAGGTGATGAAGGGCTATTGGAAACGTCCAGAGGCAACGGCTGAAGTTATGACCCCAGATGGTTACTTCCGTACCGGTGATATCGGAGTAATGGACGAAGAGGGCTACTTCAAGATTGTTGACCGCAAAAAAGACATGATTATCGTCTCAGGTTTCAACGTCTATCCAAACGAAGTAGAAGACGTCATGTCACATCATCCCAAAATCTTAGAGTGTGGGGTAATTGGGGTTGAAAGTGATAAGAGCGGCGAAGTGCCGAAGATCTTTATCGTGGCTAATGACCCAAGCTTGACTGAGCAAGAAGTTCTAGATTATGCCAAACAGAATCTAACCGGCTATAAACGTCCGCGTTTTGTTGAATTTGTTGATGAGTTACCCAAATCAAACGTAGGTAAGATTTTACGTAAGGATTTACGTGCTATTGAAGAAGCAAAGAATAAAGCCTAGTTTTAGTACAAAATAACTTAAAATATCATACTTTATGTTTGGGTAGTTACCGAGTACAATAAAAACTCAATGGGATTAATTAAAAAAGATACGAGCAATTGGCGTGTCCTTTTTTTATGTGAAAAAAAGAAGAAAATGGATTTGTTATACAGGCTTAACAAGCTTACATAAGCAATCTCCGCTATTTACAAATGCCAAAAACATAAATGTAGGGTTGATGGTTATAACAAAGTGGTTATAAAAAAAGTACTATAAACCGTAATCACCTTACATTTTTACTCAATTTTATTGTCATAACTCTTTATTAGATAAAGGGTTGTTTTTAATAATACATTTATTAAATAATTATATAGGTAACGAAATGACAACAGCATCTAACCCTACCAATCAAAACGACATAAGTGAACTTCACGGTATTTTCCCGACCTATCCTGACATTCCTAGTGACCGCCCTTGGCTCGAGTCGTATGAACGTTATGGATTAGCTTCTTCGATTGAAAAGCCTGCGGATGATACCTCTTTATTGGAAGTATTTGAACGCAACTTCGCCCGTTATGGCAATCGTGATGCTTACATCTGTATGGGTGCTAAGCTGACTTATCGTGAGTTAGACAATCGTAGTCGTCAAATCGCTGCTTACCTACAGTCTTTAGGGCTTAAAGTGGGCGATAAAGTAGCGGTTATGATGCCTAATATTTTGCAATATCCTATCGTTTCGTTGGGTATTTTGCGTGCCGGCATGATTTTGGTCAACGTCAACCCGCTATATACCAGTCGTGAACTTGAACATCAAATGCTTGACAGTGGGGCTAAGGCGATATTTATCGTTGAGAACTTCGCTAAGACTTTTGAAGACGTGAAAGACAAAGGTGATATCGAACACGTAGTCGTCTGTAGTTTAGGCGATATGCTTGGTACGGTAAAAGGCCTAGTGGTTAATACTGTGGTACGCCATATCAAAAAAATAGTACCAAGCTACTCGTTACCAAACAGCGTTAAGTTTAAAAAAGCTTTGGACTCAGTGTCAGCACATCAGTATAAGCGTCCTGAGTTGGACCAAAGTTATGTGGCGTTATTACAATATACTGGCGGTACCACAGGGGTGGCCAAAGGAGCCATGCTGACCCACGGTAACCTTACTGCCAATATGTTACAGATTGACACGGTTATGAGAGCTGCTTTTGGAGACACCAATGGTGGTGAGGTTCTGTTAGCTGCCCTGCCTTTATACCATGTGTTCTCATTTATGGTATGTGGTATGTACTCTATGCATGCAGGCTATACGGCGCTACTTATTCCTAACCCACGCGACTTAGAGGGTTTGATTAAGGATCTAGACAAATACAAGCCGGCTTATATTCCTGCTGTAAATACCTTGTTCAATGGATTGGTCCACAATGAGAAGTTTAAAAAATTGGATTTCTCTAATCTAAAAGCATCTATTGGTGGCGGTATGTCAGTACTACCCAGTGTGGCTAAAGAATGGCATGACATTACCGGATTGCCTATTGTAGAGGGTTATGGTCTATCTGAGACTTCACCTGTGGTGAGCTTTAACCCAATGAATATCTCTGAGTTTACAGCTAAGATTGGGGTACCTGCACCAGGCACCGATATCATCTTAATTGATGATGAAGGCAATGAGATGCCAGTGGGTGAGCGTGGTGAAATTTGTGTGAAAGGACCACAGGTTATGGTGGGCTATCAAAACCGTCCTGAAGACACCAAAGAAGCTTTCACTGAAAATGGTTACTTCAAAACAGGCGATATTGGTATCTTAGATGAAAAAGGCTTTATCAAAATCGTCGACCGCAAAAAAGACATGATTTTGGTATCTGGTTTTAACGTTTATCCCAACGAAATTGAAGAGGCTATGGCACAGCATCCTGCAGTATTAGAAGTAGGTGCTATCGGCATTCCAAGTGACAATCGCGGTGAAGATCCTAAAATATTTGTGGTGAAAAAACCAGGTACGAAGGTAACCGAGCAAGAACTGATTGATTTTGGTAGAAAACAATTGACCGGTTATAAGCGTCCTCGTATTGTCGAGTTTGTCGACGAACTACCTAAGTCAAACGTCGGTAAAATCTTACGTAAAGAGCTTCGTAAAATGGAAGGTTTAGAGTAGTTTTCGACGACGACTAATACTTGCTATTGCTTAGTCATCACGTTACGATGACCGAACTTATCAGGGGCAGGGGGCTTATTAAGCTTTACCTGCCCTCTCAAATAACCACTGAATCAAAGATAAAGGATATAACTTAGCAATGCGTATAGATAACCGCGAGCTGGATCAACTGCGTACGGTCACTTTTGAGCGTAATTACACCAAACATGCTGAAGGCTCAGTATTGGTTTGTTTTGGCGATACCAAGGTACTTTGTACCGCAAGTGTTGAATCAGGCGTACCTCGCTGGTTGAAAGGCAAAGGACAAGGTTGGGTAACGGCAGAATATGGTATGCTACCTCGTGCGACTAATACCCGCAATCAGCGTGAAGCCGCTCGTGGCAAACAGTCTGGACGTACCCAAGAAATTCAGCGTTTAATCGGCCGTAGTTTAAGAGCGATGGTTGATCTGAACAAACTGGGTGAAAATACCATCTATCTAGATTGTGATGTATTGCAAGCAGATGGCGGCACCCGCACCGCGAGTATCACTGGGGCGGCTATTGCTTTAATTGATGCATTAGAGTCACTACAACAAAAGAAAAAACTGAAAGCAGATCCCTTAGTCGGTTTGGTCGCTGCGGTTTCTGTTGGGGTGAAAAATGGCGAAATTCTGCTTGATTTGAATTATGAAGAAGACTCAAGCTGTGATACGGACTTAAATGTGGTCATGACTCAAAAAGGCGAGTTTATTGAGATTCAAGGTACCGCTGAAGAGAAGCCTTTCACCCGTGCTGAAGCCGACAAAATGCTAGCGATGGCTGAAAAAGGCATTGCTGATTTGATTAAGTTACAACAAACTGCCCTGGGCTGGTAAACGATTATTAGTCCATAGTTAGCTCAGTCAGCCAATAGGATACACAAATTATGCTACAGGTTACGGATAATGGTGCCAACATAACGTTGTCAGGCAAAGCAAGTGGTCAGGGCAATGGCGTATTTTGGTTCAGTGTGGCTTTATTGGCTGGGGCATTGGGTGTGGCAATCGCTATGAGTTTGCTGCCAGAGCGTCTTGCGATAGGCGCTTTGGCATTATTGGTCGTGGGCAGCTATGTGTTTAATAGACTGCTTAACGCTCAAAAAGGGACTCAAAATCACATCAACTCTGGCTTAGTAAAAGTACAGCCAGGGATGTTTGTGCACAATCAGTTTGGTAAAACCCAACAGATTAGCGTAGGGGCCAATGAAACTGTCAGTGTTAATGGCACCTCATTGACCATAACGACAGCAGAGGGCAATACCAAATGTCAGGTATCTGGCTTTGATACCGAAAAAGAAGCCCAAGTAATGCAGGCCATCTTGCAAGGTCAGCAGTTTGGCAAACGTAATGCCAATATCAAGATGCAGTCTTCCTAGTCGCTTTTACAAAGTTCTTTGTTATCGTACATTTACAGCTCTCTTTGTTTACAGCTCTCTGAGTTGCGTATTCTTAGAGATAGGCCTTTATAGCAGGGCCTTCTTGTCTATTATTTCTCTCAAGTACTCCTCTCGATTATTTCTGTGCCTTTCTTTCTCGCCTCACCCTCTCAAAATTTATAACTGTCTCTAATTCCTTGTAAATCTTATTTCTGTCCAATATCGATAACACTGCTCTAAATAAGCGGTGAGTTAGCCATGAGCGTTAATAAGTATAAGGCTAATCTAATAGGGACAAGATTAAAAGGTAGGCTAATAGGTATAGGATAGTCACAGGCAAGATAAAATGTCGCAGGGTTAACCTTGCTAAGTATACTAGAGTAGTCCTTGCCTTCAGCTGCCTTACAACTCATTTGCTTACTTATGACTATATCACTTGAGTTAACGAGTTAAATTGGTTTATATTTGAAAGGTCAGACTTTTAGTGTCAATAAATTTACTAATAGCTTCAATAACTTAGCGGTTATTACCCAGTCGTCTAAGGTACTAAATGAGACAACTTAAAAACGCTAAACCCTCACATTGGCTTGATATTAAGGAGGACGACATGGATGTGTCCACTTTTAACATGCATAAAAAATCACGTTTCTCGTTTTTTCAATATGAAGTACAAACGCTTAAATCTACTTTGGCTAGACGTTTGGTTGGGATTGCTGCAGCCAGTATGGTGATGTTGCCCAGCTCTCTAGTGCATGCTGATGATTTAGCCGACCTTATCCGTCAGAAGAGCCAAACTTTTTACCAACCTAGCCCTGCTTATGGCACGAGTTCTAGCTTTGGTTCTGCACCTAGTTTTGGTAGCAGTCCAGCTTTTGGTCAGCCGGGTACCGCTAGTTTTTATCAAAGCTATGCTTCAGCCCCGAACATCAGTCCCGAATATATCGATACCTTATATCGTGCTGAGCAAATAGCCTCAATGCCTAGCCAGCAGGTATTGCGTACCGTACGCCAAATGGCACTAGACAATAAAGAGATCATTAAAGGCTCTTGCTGGGATTATTTGAATGCGGCATTTAATAGGGCGGGGGTAAGAAAGGAAACTGTATTTAAGGGGGAATATCCAGCCGGACCTTTTATAGATACCAGTCAGATACAGCCGGGCGATTGGCTGTATTATGTCAATCATAGTTATAACGATATAGAGCACAGCGGTCTGTTTGTGGGTTGGCTCAATCGCGATACCAATGAAGCTTTAATTTTAAGCTACGCCGGTGAAAGGCGAAATGAGCCGGCACGTTATAAAGTCTATGATGTCTCGCATACTTATAATGTGATGCGGCCCAGTTTATAGGCAAATAAACTGGGATTGGTGGGTAAGTGAGCAGGCAGGTATGGTAGTAGTGGTTTAGTCGTAGTGAAGCTTAGTGAGCAGACTTAGAACGGCTTGACGATAACTAATACCACTACTGCAATTAAAATAAACACCGGCGCTTCATTGAACCAACGCCAGAACACATGGCTTTTATACTGCGGGTTTTCGATAAGTTTGTTACGATAGACCCCGCATAGGCCATGATAAGCGGATAATAAAACCACCAGTAATAGCTTAACGTGTAGCCAGCCCTCATTTTTATAAACTTCCCAGCCCAGTATCAACATCCATAGGCCGAAAAGCCAAGTGGCAATCATCGCGGGGGTCATGATACCCCGAAATAACTTACGTTCCATGATAACAAAGCGGTCTTGACTCACTTTATCTTCACTCATGGTGTGGTAAACGAATAGTCGGGGTAAATAGAAAATGGCGGCAAACCAGCACACCATGGAGATAACATGTGCTGCTTTTATCCAATTGAAATAATCTGCCATAGTTGCTGCTCTCACTTACGGATTGGTTAATCGTTAAAATATCACACCGAGTATTTATAGCTCTTATATAAAATAACCTATCTTTCTATAAAATAATGTGTCTTTTTCGAACTTGCTAAGCTTACTAATTGAATCTGCTAACTGAACCTAATAACTAAACCTACTGTTTGTCACACTTGTGCTTGTTCTCGTTGATAAGCTGACTTCTAGACTTATTATTGCTTATCATTTATCGTTTATGACATATAGCTCTTTTGGCCACTCAACGCATCTATCACTGCTAAGGCAGGCTTGGGCGGCATTGCTTTCAATCCTAACATTTTCATTAATCGATCATCATTGGACTGGCTAGCATTACCGGTGGTCAATAATTTATCACCATAGAAGAAAGAGTTGGCCCCTGCCATAAACGCCAATGCCTGCTCTGAATCAGATAAGCTTTCTCGACCGGCTGAAAGACGAACATAGCTTTTGGGGCAGCAAATACGGGTGACGGCTATGGTTCTTATCCATTCTAGTACTGGAAGTTGACCCTCACTCAACACCTTATCACCCAAAGGTGTGCCTTTAATCGGTACGAGAAGGTTTACCGGTATAGATTCTGGGGGTATAGGCATGCTAGCCAATTCATAAACCCAATCAATACGGTCTTCGCGGCTTTCGCCCATGCCCACAATGCTACCGCTACAAACATTGATACCTGAGCGGCGTACATGGTCAATGGTGGCCAAGCGTTCATCGTAGCTGCGGGTACTGACCACTTGATCGTAATAGCGGCGCGACGTGTCTAAATTGTGGTTGTAATAGTCGAGTCCGGCCTCTGCCAACTGCTCTGATTGCTCTGCGGTTAACATACCTAAGGTCATACAAGTCTCAAGCCCTAATGCTTTTACCTCTTTAATCAGATTAGCAATATAAGGCATGTCTTTGGCACTGGGATGTTTCCAAGCGGCACCCATACAAAAGCGAGAAGAGCCTGAAGCTTTGGCTGCTTTGGCCGCGGCCAGTACTTTATTAACTTCTAGTAGTTTTTCTGCTTGCAGTCCAGTCTTGTCACGGTGATGACCCGATTGTGAGCAATAGCCACAGTCCTCAGGACAGTTACCGGTCTTAATAGACAGCAAGGTACTTATTTGAACCTCATTGGCAGGGAAGTGTTGACGATGGACGGCCTGAGCTTGTAGTAATAAGTCCATAAAAGGCAATTCAAACAATGATGCCACCTTCTCACGACTGATTTCATGAGAAATGTCACTGCTGACTGTAGAGGGGGTAGTGTGTTCTTCGTCTGATTGGGTCAGGTTATCCTGCGCCATAAATTGAGTAGACGGCGTCATTTTTTTGTTATTGTCTAAGCAAGCGCTGGTACCAGGCTCCATAAGTTTCACCAAGGTGCTCATACAACAATCCTTTGTAAGTTAGCATTTATAAAGTAGAAATAGTCCCACTAAGGGACGTATCTTATTAACAGTAACCTAATTGTATCATCTAATTGCTCCTAAATAGAGCAACAAAAATGCCTAAGTAGCATTAAGCCACTTAGGCATTAATATCAGTCAAATCAATTGACTGTAAAATTCAGCCAGCAATTAATGCCAAGGTCAAATTTTATTTAGAAAGTTTTTGTTTGGCCATACTGAAGACTTGTGAGGCTAAGCCCTGTGCTTTCTCGGCTAGAGGACGTGCTTTCTCAGCCAATGGACGCGCTTTTTCTAGGAGAGGCTTAAGCTCTTCAGGCACAGCAGGAACAATATGTTTGGCCAATTGGTTAAACCACATTAGTAAGCTGTAATCGCCTTCCATTTTTAGGTTTTTGTCTTGAATGGCCGTCATAAATGCTGCAACGTCACCGCCTGTTAACAGCTTAACACCGGTCATCGAATCTTTAAAATCGATGCGTAAGCTAGGCTCATCAGCCTTACCGCTATGTTGTTTGAAGCTACCGTTGTCAAAAACATAATAACGGGCAATATCATCCGCTTCACTGCCAAGCTCGATGGTCACTTGACGGTCTTGCAAGATTTGCTGAATATTTGGGTCATCACTTTTAGCCAACATAGAAAGACGATAACCCACTGCGGCTAATAGAACATCTAAAGGGTTAGATTTAACATTTAATGCAGGTAAAGAAAACATAATTGAGTCCAAAAAGTAAGAATGAAACGGTCATAAGCTTAAAATTATCTACCTGACTAGGCAGGCTGATTGGCCAAACAAACTGATTGACTAAACAAGCACGCTAGCTAAGCAAGAGATTTAAGGCCACACTACAATAATAACGCTATTGTAAGCCATGTTGAGGCTAATTTATATTGCCAGTTGTAAGCCTTTTGCAAGTCTAAGTAAATAGCCTATCTGCTTAATGCCATTATTAAATGAAATTTAAGTTTGAAATTATGTAAACGATTCTCAGTATTAAATTTTTGTTTGCGATCTGCAATAAAATAGCGCCTCATTTTAAATGAGGCGCTATTGAAAAACAGTTTATTTGGATAATTATTTTGGCTATTTTAGTTGCGAAAGCGTGGCTTATAATTATTATAAATAGGAGTATGTTCGATATACTTTTCATGAGGGGTACGACCTTTGGCCTTGGCCGCTACTGATCTTGAAATAGCACGGCGACCTAAAGATTCAACCCCTGTTTTTTGAGTGTCTAAGGTTTCAACAAATTGCTTATAACGATAGCCTAGATAAGAGCCAACCACGGCTAAGCTTAATAGTATTGCCGTCAGATAGCCATAACCGCTGCTCATTGAGGTCACATTAACTACGATAGACTGCATACCTTCGATGATTACCCAATAGCCCATGCCGCCCAGTAAATAACCTAATAGGTAGCGACGACCCGATAAAAAGGTGGCTACTATGCCTACAGACAGAAGCATATAACCTAAAGTAGACCAAGATAAAGTACCCGATAGCCCAGGCGTGCTGGTAGCCATAATGGTGAAAGTTGCCATTTTGTTTTGCCTCATGAACGGTCAACAGATACAACACAATATCTGTGTGTAGGAAGTCGATTGTTTCGATTGGTTGATAGTTATTATGCCGATGTTTTATTAAAATACAAAGAATATCTAGAGAACTTACGACAATGATTGTCGTATTGTTTTGACAAAAATTTGACACAGGCGTCGAGGCTAGACGCTGC
>Ga0208670_100462_pt1 | contig 10827 bp, 6 predicted proteins | sample 24BtaG_FD_184098 | JGI IMG/M metagenome (GOLD analysis project Ga0208670, IMG submission 184098) | Marine viral communities from Cariaco Basin, Caribbean Sea - 24B_WHOI_OMZ_CsCl (SPAdes) (version 2) | ecosystem: Environmental > Aquatic > Marine > Oceanic | place: Caribbean Sea: Cariaco Basin...
CCATTCTGCTTGAACCTGATGGGGTGAGTGATGGCTCTGACAGCCAGCCCCAGCTGACCGCGCTGGGCAGCGAAGGAGCCTTTGTGGTGACTTGGTATGGGCGGGATGCCGGTGGGGACAATAGCATCTTTGTACAGCGTTTCGATACGGATGGTGCGGCAGTGGGCACGCCCATCCTGCTGGAGCCCAATGGCGTAGCCGATGGCCCGGACTATAACCCACAATTGACCGCACTGGGTAATGAGGGCGCCTTTGTGGTGACCTGGTATGGGCGGGATGCCGGTGGTGACTTTAGCATCTTCGTACAGCGCTTCGACACGGATGGTAAAGTAGTGGGCACGCCCACCCTGCTTGAGCCCGATGGCGTAGCCAATGGCTATGATAACAGACCACAACTGACTGCACTGGGGAGTAACGGTGCCTTTGCCGTGACTTGGTACGGCCAGGATGCCAATGGGGATTACAGCGTCTTCGTGCAGCGCTTCGACACGGATGGTGCAGCGGCGGGCACGCCCATTCTGCTTGAGCCCGATGGCGTAGCCGATGGTCAGGACCAATACCCACAATTGACCGCGCTGGGCAGTGAGGGAGCCTTTGTGGTGACGTGGTACGGCGAGGATGCCAATGGGGATTACAGCATCTTTGTGCAGCGCTTCAACGCCGACGGCACCCCTGTTGGCGCCTCTAACCTGATTCGCAGCAGTGACAGCATTTCAGTGAGCAGCACTGAAACCGGCACAGCCTACCTGGTCCACGACAGCCTTACCGTCAGCAGCGTAGAGGACATCACCTCTGGCGCCGACGACCTGTGGAACAGCGTTGCTATTACCGCCGCCAATACCAGCACAACACTTGCAGCGACTGGACTAAGTGATGGTGAATACCGTGTCTACACCGTAGACGCGGCTGGGAATCTGTCATCAGCGGCTGAGACCACCATCACTATTGACAGCACCGCACCGGAGTTCAGTTCAGAAGCGACAGCTGCAGCTATTGATGAAAATAGCGGAACCGGTCAGGTTGTTTACACAGCTGATGCTACAGATATCTCCGTAGTGAATTACAGCCTGAAGGCGGTTGGCGATTACACCCGTTTTACTATTGATGAGACGACAGGGCAGGTCACTCTGACCGATGATCCCGACTTCGAGACTCAGGAAAGCTACAGCTTCACAGTGGTCGCAACCGATGCCGCCGGCAACAGCAGTGAACAAGCGGTGACTCTTGGTATCAATGACATTGCTGAATCCAGCCTGGATACCAGCATTGTGGTGTTCGATATGGTTCAGGGCGTGAGCTCGGAGCACAGCGGACGTAACTTCCAGCCTGATGTCAGCTATGAGATCTATGTGCGCGTCGACAGTGACGGCCTAAGCTTGAGTACGGCAGGGAATGGCCCAGGAACCTGGGGCACCTGGAACAGCCCGGTAAACCTTGGAAGTGATGACAAGATTATCGTTGTGGGGGATGGGAGCCCGATAATCGCGGGTAATGGAGTGGCGGTGGATCGGCTGTGGGCCAGTTCCAGCTGGGTGGGTTGGGTAGGTGGAAATGCAAGCGCTGTAGGAGTGTCCGCACCCGGTGACCTGTACCGAGGGTATTCTGGCAACTGGTCAACTGTTCAGCTGTGGTCTAACGGTGGCTGGGCATCAGCGCCGGGAGGATTCACGGGAAGTGGCTACCGCTTAACGGGTGCCATTCTGGGGGACATGTACTTTACCAATATGCCGTCTGGCATCCTCACCTCACAAGGCCTGGTGTAGGGTGATCATTGTATGGCCAACCTGAGTACCCTCCGATTTCTGGCGGAGCAACAGCAATACGCCGCGCTGCGTCAGGCCTGCCTGGAGGAGGCGGAGGCCGCACCGGCCAATCGTGTCCTGCTGGCGCTTGCCTGTGCCCAGCTTGGTGAGCATGTCATGGCTGAGGCTACGCTAAATGCGCTGGATGTGGCCGACCTGGACCGCGCTTCCCGCATCGACCTGGGCGCGGTGCACCTGGCGCTGGGTGATCTGGAACGGGCATTTGCCTTGCTCAGTGCAGAGCGGAACCATGGCGAGGGGGACGTTCAGACCAACAGCCTGTTACTGGCGCGTCTGGGGTTCTGTCATCAGGGTCAGCAGCGGCCGGAGGATGCCATCGGGCTTTTTCAGCGTAGCGTAGAGCTGGTGCCCCGTATGCCCGTCTTCCTGAGCCTGTTGCACTTGTGTGTGCAGCAGCAGTGGGCGCAACAGGGCTGGACAACTCTGGCACAGGCAGAGCGGCACTGGCAGCAGGTACGGGATGACTGGCCTGAAGACGCACAACTGTTCTATGAACAGCAGCAGCGGGGTCTGCGCCTGGATTTGTGGCTGCTGGACGGCGCCTTTGAAGCCGCCGAAAACTGGCTGGAAGCGCAGCGAACTGTGCGAACCGAGATAGATTGGTGTGGCCTGCTGGGCGGTTACGCCCGTCGACTGCAGCAGCGCGACCGTCATGCGCAGGCGGAGGAACGACTGCGCGCCGGTCTGGTTTACTACCCCGACAGCCGCATTCTGCTGCTGCAGCTGGTGGAACTGTCTCAGCTGCAGGGGCGGACGGCGCAAGGCATAGCCTTGCTGCGCAGGGCTATCCGCGCGGCGCAAGCCGCTGACGAATCGACGACGTCCCTATGGTTTCAGCTGGCCACGCTGGCGCTGCAGCACAATCCCGCCCTGAGCCGAGAGGCTATCGAGAGAGCAGCAACGGAACTGGATACCCTGCCTGCTGGACGCCTGTCAGCCGATCAGCACAGAGTCCAGCAGTTCCAGCTGGCCTTGGCCCGAGCCGAACTGGCTGCTCACGAGCAGGCTTTCGATGTTGCCGAAAGCGGCTATCGTGACTTGCTGGCTCAGCAACCCAATCATGCGCAGGTTCTGCAGAGCCTGGGCCAGCTGCTAATGCAGCTGGGCCGGCTTGATGAGGCCGTAGACTGCTTTGAGCAAGTGAAGGCCATCGACCCGGCCCGTGGCCATGCAGCCTTGATCAACGCGCGTCGTTTCCCAAAAGACGATGCCACACTGGAGCAACTGGAAGCCATCGCCCGTCAACCCGGGCAGGAGGGCTCGGTGCGGGTCAGCCTGCTGCTGCAGCTCGCGGTCGCCTGGGAAAAACGCAAGGACTACGAGAAGGCGTTTAAGCTGGCCGAAGAAGCCAACGCCGCCAGTCGTCGTCTGCTGACCTATGACCCACAGGCTCATCGACAGCGCTGCGCGCGAATCCGTCATGCCTTCAGCCGGCCTCTTTACGAGCACCGCCCGGCGCACGGTTCGGACAGCACCCTACCGGTCTTTGTGGTGGGTATGCCTCGCTCAGGTACTACTCTGGTAGAGCAGATTATCGCAGGTCACAGTCGCATTCATGGTGCTGGTGAACTGGGAGTTATGCCCCGCGTCATTACCGGGCTGGAGCGCTGGGAGCGGCATACCGGCTCGGGTCGAGCTTATCCAGATTGCGTGGACGATCTCGATCCAGCGGTGAGCCGGGGCATTGCTGCCAACGTGATCGGCGAGCTACGGGAATACGCCCCCGAGGCAGATCATGTGGTGGATAAGCTGCCCCACAACTTCGAAAATATCGGACTGATCAAATTTTTGTTTCCCCGGGCGAAGATTATCTCGGTTCGGCGCGATCCGCGGGATATCGCCGTTTCCAACTTCTTTACTGACTTTGCCGCCAAGCACGGCGGTATGGGTTTTGCCTATAACCTTGACTGGATTGGCGAGCAACTGGCCGATCACAACTTGCTGATGCACCACTGGCAGGAGGTGTTCCCGGGGGAAATCCTGGAAGTCCGCTATGAGGATGTGGTGGCAAATCCGGAAGCTGCCGCCCGGAAAATGCTTTCCTACATCGGCGTGGAGTGGGAGGCCCAGGTTCTCAACTTCAACGAGCTGGATCGCCCGGTGAAAACCGCCAGTGTCTGGCAGGTGCGCCAGCCCATCTATCATAGTAGCCGCGAGAAATGGCGCCGTTATCAGGACTTTCTATCGCCCCTCATAGTTGCCACCAACCGTAAAATTCGATGGGACCCTATCGAAATGGTTTCGCTACCCGAGCCCGGCTGGTTAAATCGCGGGGTGGATTTATATAAAGAGGGGGAGTTAGATGAAGCCGAACGCTGCCTGAAAAAACTCCTTCATTTCGTGCCGGAGCACGCGGCGGCAGGGTTTATGATGGGGCTGATTTATTGCGACAAGGGCCATTTGTCTGATGGCATAGAACGGATGCAGAAGGCGCTTGAGGTTTGCCCCTGGAACCGACGTTGGCGGAACGACCTTGCTAAGGCGTTGCGATTTGCAGGGCAACCAGACGAGGCCGAGCGGTTGTTTGATGTCAATGCAGGGGAGTCTGACGTGGCGGGCGAGCCTGCAGCTGAGGTGGTGGTAGATGGATTGACGCAACTCGGCAGTAGTTCCGGAGGTTTTTGAATGATATTTGGATTGTGGCAGCGCCCGGTCTGGCAGGGATTGGGACTGTCTCTAGCTTTGTTGTCTGCTCCGGTCATGGCGCAGGATGATGGCCTGAGAGAGGCCCTCCAGGCCACCATCAAAAACCACCCCGCCGTTGCGGGAAAGCAAGCTGAGGTCGAAGCCAGTGAGTCGGGCCTGAGTGCTGCACGTAGCCAGTGGCTCCCTAACTTCAGCGCCCAGGCTTCTCACTACACCAGTAGTGACCGTTCCAACAACGGCACCGACGACCTATCCAACCCAGCGACCCTCAGGTTACGGCAACCTCTGTTAACGTTTGGCCGTATAGGTAACGACGTTGATGTGGCGCAGGCGCAAGTCAGCGGAGAAGAATCTGATTTTCTTCGTGTACGCCGTGATCTTTTAACAGAAACTGCGCTGGCTTATGTGGATGTCCTGGCGGCCCGAGCTCGGTCTGAAGTCGCAGCAAGTAACCTTGGTCAATTATTTGAATTGCAAGGGCAGATTCAACGGCGCGCTGCCGGCGGTCTGGCTTCGGATGCGGACGCGCGTTTAGCTGCAGCCCGCTTGAGCCGCGCCAGAGTATCCGAGGCCCGATTTCAGGGAGAGCTTTCCGTCGCTCTGAATGTGCTGCATTCCTTAACCAGAGAGCCAGTGAATGCTTCTGAGGAGATTCCCAAAGCCTTTCTGCAACTGCCCCCTGCCCGACAATACGAACGTAAGGTTCTGGATAACAGTGCCGAGTTGCAACGTGGTGAGTGGAGCGTAAAGCGGGCAGAAGCGGAATCTAAGCAAGCGATCACCAGTTCAATGCCAACCGTCTACCTTCAAGCCGAGAAGTTTTATGACCAGCCCGGATTGCGAGACGATAACCAGGTAAGTATTGTGATTGAGGGCAACCTGGAAGGGTTGGGGTTTGGAACTCGCTACCGCTCACAGGCAGCCAGTTCCCGCAAGGAGGCTGCCCGCCAAGACCTGTTGGTTACCCGAATGGAACTGATAAGAGACGCTCGAAGGCTCCGTCAATTACACGATCTGCAACTGGAAATAGAAACCTCTCATCAGGCCTCTGTGCTGGAGTTGCAATTGTTGATTGATTCTTACCAGCGGCAGTATGAATCGGGTAGCAAGAGTTGGCTGGACGTCCTGAATATTCAGCAGGAGCTGAACGATCAGAGGCTTGAGTTGGTTCGTACCGAGAGCGACCGTATCCGCTATGCCCTTGAGCTCCAGGCCATGAGCGGCGAGCTGGACCATTTAATTAAGCCGGAACTTACCGATGACTGATGCCAACAATCCAGCCGGCGAGGCACCGCCACTCAAGCACAATCTGGCCGCTCGGAAAGTCTGGGCAGCGATGTTTCAGCAGAGGGGATGGCTGGCCCGGGTTATTGTGGCTACCTGCCTGATTAATATTCTGGCGGTAGCAACATCCCTGTTCGCCATGCAGGTCTATGACAGGGTAGTGCCAACGCTGGCCTACGCCACCTTGACGACGCTGGTGGCGGGTATGGCCATTGTTATCTTGTTGGACTGGGCCTTGAAAACATTGAGAGCCCGGACTCTTGATAGCCTGGCTAGCGCCATTGACCGACATCTTTCACAGGAGGTCTACGAGCACCTTCTCCGGCTAAGGCTCGATACACAACCGCGCAGCCTAGGCACCCTTGCAGCGCAGGTGAGCAGTCTCGAAGCAGTCCGCCAGTTTTTCTCTTCAGCAGTCGTGTTTGCGTTGGTGGACCTGCCTTTTGCAATCATGTTCCTCGCATTTGTTGCGTTGATTGGAGGTAAGGTTGCTTGGGTTTATGCGCTTTTACTGCCAATAGCACTGATTCTGGGTTTGGGTAATCAGTGGCGTGTTCGCCGGCTCATGCGGGATCAGATTCAGTCTTCCAATGAACGGCAAGGCCTCCTGGTAGACAGTATTCGTGGCGCCGAAGCAATTCGCGCCAGTCACGCCAGTACGGTGTTTGGAGAGCAGTGGCGGGAGATGACTACCAACATCAACCGCTACACCCTTCGCCAAAGAGCCATCCATAGCCTGACTACGGTTACCACAAGCAGTCTGTCGATGTCGGCCTATGTGGCCGCCATCGTTGTTGGAGTCTGGCAGATTGAGGCGGGCTTGCTGACCATGGGCGGGCTGATTGCTTGCAGTATTCTCGGTGGCAGGATTATCGCGCCGGTCGCTCAGAGCAGCCAGTATCTGGTTCAGTGGCAGCAGGTGTCACAGTCACTTCGGTTGGTTCACGAAGTCTTGAAGCTTCCGACCGAGCGACGCCGCGACCAAGTGCTTTTGCGACCCACGACAGTGCCAGATCAGCTGGCTCTGAGGGGTGTTCGCTTCGCATATCCGGGTAGCCCCGTCTCTCAGCTTGATGTTGAAGATCTCACGGTGAAAGCTGGTGAGCGGGTTCTTCTGGTGGGCCCCATCGGTAGCGGTAAGTCGACACTTCTGAAAGTTCTCGGTGGATTACTACCGCCATCAGAAGGGCGGGTCCGGCTGGGCCAAGCCGATCTCTGGGAGATTGATCCTCTGCTCGTGTCCGAGCAGGTCGGATACCTGCCTCAACAACCCCAACTTTTCCGCGGTACCCTGCGCAGTAATCTTCAGCTGGGAAACACATGCACCGACGATGAACTGCTGGAGGTTTGCAAGGGACTAGGAATACAGGCTATCGCAGACAACAGTCCACAGGGGCTGGACCTTCCTATCAGTGAAGGTGGGGAAGGGCTGTCTGGCGGCCAGCGGCAGCTCGTAGCGCTTGGGCGCCTGGCATTGGCCGGTCCGCGTATCTGGTTGCTGGATGAACCAGGCGCTGGGCTGGATCGTGAGACGGAAGAGGGATTTTGGCGTTTCTTGGGCCGGGTCATCGGAGAGGATGACATCCTGATGGTGAGCACTCATCGCCCCATGCTGGCAGCGTCACTCGCCAATCGGGTCATTGTTCTTGGGGATGGCCGGATCCAGCGCGATGGTCGGCCGGAAAGTATCCTGCCCGGCCTGTTGAGCCCCCCACAGCAGGGAGTACCGATACGGCCTCAGGGAGGTGTGAATCTTGTCTGACGCACAGAATACAGATTACCGTCTGGAGCATTACCACGACGCCGGTCATGGAGGCGTCGTCTACCTGATTCTGGCTGCCGTGTTGGTATTTATTGCTTGGGCTAGCGTTTTTACGCTTGATGAGGTTGCGCGGGGGAGCGGTGAGGTGATTACCCCAAGCCGAATTCAGGTTATCCAGTCCGTGGATGGAGGAGTACTGGAAGTACTCAATGTGCGGGAAGGTGATACGGTTGCACCTGGTGATGAGCTGGCACGACTGGACCCAACGCGTTTTGCGGCATCGGTAGGTGAAATCGATGCACGGCTTTATGCATTGCGCGCGAAGGCAGCCCGTTTACGTGCCGAAGTGGTGGGCGAGGAAGCCTTGGTCCTTCCGGAGAATGTCCGTGCAGTGGTTCCTGAAATAGCAGAAGTGGAAAGTGCATTGTTCAAGCAACGCCGCGAAGGATTGATAGCTGAGCTGAAGGTCCTGAGAGAGGGCGTCGACCTTTCTCGACGAGAACTCTCGCTGGTCTCGGCGCTTCGGTCTCAGGGGGATGCCAGCGGAGCTGAGTTGCTCCGGGCCGAACGGACACTGAACGAAGCTGAGTCTCGGCTGATCAATCGTCGTAATCAGTATTACGAGGAGGCGCGCCAAGAGCTGGCGAAAGCCGAAGATGACATCGCCCAGACAGAACAGCAATTGATCAGCCGGCAAGAGGAGCAGGATAACAGTATTTTCAGGGCGCAATTGCCCGGTGTTGTGAAGAATATACGGGTGACCACCGTCGGCGGGGTGCTAAGACCCGGTGACGAATTGATGCAGATAGTCCCTGCTGAAGATAACCTGCTTCTTGAAGCGCGAATCAGCCCTTCAGACATTGGTCGCGTGGTTCCGGGCCTTTCAGCCAATATCCGGCTGGATCCGTTTGACTACACCATTTACGGTACCGTCAAAGGTAAGGTGACGTATGTGAGCGCCGATACCATTAAAGAGGAATCCGAGAATGGCACCGAAATTTTTTATCGGGTGCACGTAAAACCCGATTCTTTGCCGGTGAAAACCACCACGGGAGAAAAATTGACCCTGTCGCCGGGTATGACCGCGCAAGTGGATGTTCGAACAGGTGAGCGGAGCCTGATGAACTATCTACTCAAGCCCATTCGTAAAACGCTCTCGTCCGCATTCGGGGAGGAGTAGCATCAGCGAATGAGTTCGCGACTCTTGAGAAATTCCAGAACTGTGTCGACGCACTGGTCTACTGGCATCACAGAGGTATCCAGCATGACTTCAGGAGCTTCCGGCATTTCGTAAGGGGAGTCTATGCCGGTGAAGTGACTGAGCTCTCCCGACCTGGCTTTTTTGTAAAGGCCCTTTGGGTCGCGCTCTTCGCAAACATTTAAGGGGGTGTTCATGAAGATTTCTATGAACTCCCCGGGGGGCAACAGGCCCCGCACCATTTGCCTATCGGTGATGAACGGCGAAATAAAAGCACTCAGCACAATCAGTCCGGCGTCTGTAAAGAGCCTGCTGACCTCTCCGACTCTGCGAATATTCTCAATCCGGTCCTGATCGCTAAAACCCAAATCATTGCACAAACCGTGGCGAACATTATCGCCATCCAGAAGAAACGTATGATATCCGCGTTCGTTCAATGCCAAGTCCATAGCATTAGCGACGGTGGACTTGCCCGAGGCGCTCAATCCAGTAAACCATAGAAGACAAGGTTTCTGACCTTTACTATTGGCCCGGTTAGACCTCGTAATTTTGTGGCTGTGCCAACGGATGTCGTGTGGCCTAAGGGTTTGCGACATTAATCATTGTCTGCGATGGCAATGTGTGTGGGCTGGCCTGGCTGCCAGTTCAGCCGGGATGCTTTGGTTTTCAATGCTATATTTTTTTAACCCAAAATCCGAGGACTTTAGTTCGGCATTAGCGTCGAGACACGTTCTGCGACTTTAAGTCTTGTTCAGCTGTTGTCAGAGGCACAGATAATACGACTATTGTCCTACTTTGATAAAGATACCTTAATAAGGATTTGAGTTCGTTGGTCTGGGGTTGGCCTCTGTCCGTGGCAAATTCGCGTGGTAGCCCACTCCGGTTAATTTACAGTGTTGATACGATTTTGATTTTTGCTAACTGCAGGAGCTACCCCTCAAATAATGGCAGTCAATTTCTACGAGAAAGGCCAGCTCTCCTCAGGCTTCTGCGGATGGAGGGTGGTTATCACCATTCGCGGCAAACGCTATCAGAAGTATTTTTCACTGAACCGCCCGAGTGAACACATCCCCGAAGAGCTTTGGTTTCGCTATCAGGAAACACGGGCCCGATACTATGAGGCCCGATGGCAGGCACGTTCCGCCGCGGTTCAGTACCGGGATTTCATTTCTAAGAACCATTACTCTACGCTGCCGCACCGAGGCGTAGGCTTTCAGGGGATCACACTCGGCATCGGGCGTGGGAATCGCTGCAAGCAGGATCAGTGTTATTTCTCTGTGAACCTGCGGGGCAGGGCGGTGAAGGTGTTTATTACCGAAGACCGGCCTTTGACGGCGGCATGGCATCAAGCCGTGGATGTGTGGGGAGCGGGGTTTGAGATCCGCCCGAAGGATATCGCTGCAAAACGAAAGTTGGTTCCGGCTCCTTATCAATTCAAAGCACTGCGCAAGCAGATGAATGAAAACGAAGGCGCCGACTTTTCGGCGTCCGTGCTGCACCATGTATACCAGGAGCAGCGCGAGGCGATTGAGAAACAGAAGGTTGCCAAGGTGGTTGATAAGCCAGCAACTCAGGACGAGTTGCTGGCGTTTTCGGCGAATCTTCAGCGGGAGATTGAGGCGTATCGAAAGTCTTAACCCGGGAATGACTCGCAAACAATCCGGTCCCGCCCGTCTTGCTTGGCCTGATAAAGTAACTCATCCGCTCTCTGCATGGCCTCTGCCGGGCTTTGTTTTTCGTTAAATATGCAAAGTCCTGCACTGAAGGTGATGGCGCCGGGCGCTGAGTCGACGGCGATCAGGTCATTCTGCCGGAGGGCTGTACGAAGCCGTTCGGCGGCCAGAAGAGCATTGTCTACTGTGGTTCGGGGCATGAAGACCGCAAACTCCTCGCCTCCCCAGCGTGCCAGGATGTCACTTTGTCGAAATACATCGCGACAGACATCCGCAAAGCCGGTGAGCGCCCGATCTCCAACGTGATGGCCAAATTGGTCATTGATCTCTTTGAAAAAGTCCAGATCGATCATCATCAGAACGGCTGATGGAGCGCCCTGTTGAATCCGAAGAGCCTCCCGCTCCAAAAGCTGTTCGAAAGAGCCTCGATTGAGTAAGCCC
>Ga0208670_100464_pt1 | contig 10799 bp, 6 predicted proteins | sample 24BtaG_FD_184098 | JGI IMG/M metagenome (GOLD analysis project Ga0208670, IMG submission 184098) | Marine viral communities from Cariaco Basin, Caribbean Sea - 24B_WHOI_OMZ_CsCl (SPAdes) (version 2) | ecosystem: Environmental > Aquatic > Marine > Oceanic | place: Caribbean Sea: Cariaco Basin...
AGAGTACTGGTGATAAAAAGATTGTTTTTAATATGCCACAGAAAAACTAACTAGGAAATCGCATGGAAACTGTTACTGTTAGTTCAGAAGAGTTTAAATCAACTGATCTTGATAAGGAAAAAACTTCATCCCCTAAAGGTTTAAAAACTGTTACTGTTAGTTCAGAAGAGTTTAAAGCTGCTGATCGTTATGGAGATATTCCTTCTTTCTCACCAACTGGTGAACGTATAAGTGAATTACCAGAGAAAGATACTACAGATCTTTTAGGGTATGGTTACGCTAAATCTCGAACACTTACTGGTGAAGCGGGTAGATGGCTGCATGATGTAGCTGTAGGTGCTTTAGATTCTGATATGACTATAGAAGAAGTTCGTCAGGAACGTGAAGCTGAAAGACAGGAAGAGATTTTTGAAGATTATCCTTGGGCAAGAACAGGAGAGTACGACACCAATCCTTGGGTAGTAACAGGTGAAATAGGAGGAAGTCTTGTAGATCCTCTTACGTTACTTCCGGGCGTTGCTGCTGTCAAAACAGCACATACAGCTTCTACAGCTTTAAAGGTAGGAAGGGCTACTTTTACTGGAGGTAGTGAAGCTTATTTATATAGTACATTATTACAAGAGAATACTGAAGGAAAAGTTGATCAAAGTGAAGCTGCTACTGTAGGTTTATTCGGTGCTGCTTTTGGTGGTTCTGTTGGTTGGGGTTCTTTAAAGCTAAAAAGTTGGTACGATAATTATAAGAAAGTTCATGGTAAAGATCCTAATGTAATTGAGATACAAGATTTCTTATTGGCTAATGAGATAGAGTTTAGTCCAGTAGAAAAAGGTGGTTATAATATAGGTGCTGTACCGGAGACTTTAAAAGAGTCTGATAAGAGTATTAAATATAAAAGAATAGGTGGTACTTACGATTATTTAGGAGAGCTTGAATATAAAGAATTAAATTCGATTAATAAACAGATTGATGAATTGCATTTAAAGACTCCTTCTGAAAGGTGGGATGAAGTTAAAAGGTTAAATGAAAACCACAACCAAGCTGAAGAAGCTTATCGTAATGGTAAGATGGATGTTGAAGATTGGGATGCTCATCGTGCTTCTTATAATACTAGAGTCATAAGTACGTTTGAGGATATTTTAAATAAGTCTGCTGATATTAAAATTAAAGGGCTTGAAAATATTTTTGAATCTTCAAAGAAAGCTGATTTAACCGATCACGCACTGACTCAAATAATGAATGTAGTTACTCGTCCTATTTTCGGGGGAGGTGCTGGATATTCTTTAGGTATGATACAAGGGGATCCGGGAGATGAAGTAAATTATATGTTGATTGGAGCCAGCTTAGGTGCTCTACAGAAAGCTGTTAGATCCAGTAGACGTATAGATAATACCACTAAGAAAAAATTAGATGCTCTTATTAATGTTAGTGGTTTAAGACATATACGCAATATATATCATAACTTAAGCTCATCTACTCATGCTGCACATTTAAATAGTAGACAGGGACAAGCACTTAAGGTTTGGTCTAGAGCTAACTTTCATCAACAAGTAGAGTCAGGTGCGGGTAAAGGTAAAGGAGCTATTAGAGGTACTAGAGAAGCAAGTGTAGAAGAACGTGCTACACTTGCTGAAGGTGCTTGGATGAATGCTTTATTTACAGATGTATTTAAACGTACTGATTCTTTAGCTGATAGAGAAGCTGCTGTACGTGTTATGTGGGGGTTCGGTAGTAAGGAAGATAAAGCTAAACCTGAAGTACGACATATTGTTAAGGGTCTTAAACATTTCTTAAGTGAATTTCAAGAGTATCATCAGACTGCTGGTATTAAACAAGGAGCTGAATACACTAACTTCTTCTTCCGAACTTTTAAGACTGCTGAAATTTCTATGGATAAGGAAGGGTTCAGTAGGGATGTCTATAAGATTTTCTTAGGTAAAAAGAATCCAAAAACTGGTAAATATTATACAGCTAAAGAAGCTCGTAAACTTACTCGTAACTATGTGAAAGGAACGTCTACTCGTAATAAAGCTACTGGAGATAAAGGAAGTGATGATTTTATCTTTGATGGTATTCCTTTACTTCGTCACATAGAAACCCAAAGACAGTTAACAGGCACTTACTTAGATCGTGTTACTGGTAAAGAAATGTCTGTAGAACATGGACTACAAGATTGGTTAGTAATGGATCCTGCTGTAGTATTACGAGATGTTATACCTCAAAGTACTAAAGCAGTAGAGTTTGCACGTACATGGGGTCCGAATGGTGAGTTAATTAAAGTTATTAAAGGAGGTATACATTCACACCATAATGCAATTGGTTTGGGTAAAGCACAACAAAGAGAAAAGAGTTATGATTTACAACTCTTAAGAGAATCTATTGATGCTATGTTTGGACAACATGGTGAGTCAATCAAAGCATCAGGCATAAGAGAAGCTTTTGCTTGGCTTAATGGTGCTGTAAATATGAATATGTTAGAAACTGTATCTATTGCTAACTTAGGTGATTTATTACAGATCTGGCAGAACAGCAGTCTTAAGTCTGCTTATCAAGCTATGCCTAAACCTTTTAGTAAGAGAGGAGCTACAGCATTAAGAGCGAAAGATGAGACAGGTTTAGCTAAGACATTAGCTATTGATGTGAGTGATGCTCTTAGTAGAGAACTTAAAACTATGATTGGTTCTAATAGTGATACTGTTTTATTACAAAAAGGACAAGAAGGTTTCTTTACACTTACTGGATTACGTGGTGTTACTTCTCTAGCTCGTAGATGGGCTTTTAATGTAGGTACTCATGAAGCTTACAATCTATCAGTTAAGTACGCTAAACTTTCCACTAAACAATTAACTAAAGGTAAAGCAAAACTACTTAGACAGAAGTTAAACTTCTTAGGTATTACACCCGATGAAGCTTTGAAGATAGGTAAAGTTAGTTCTTATGAAGATATAATGAATTCTAGTGATTCAGAAATATTAACTTTAATTAAACAAGCAGGATTTAGAACTGCTGAACGTGATGCTAAAATACCTACTGTTGGTAACCGTAGGTTATTTACACAATCGAACAATGAAGCTGTACGTATGTTAGGTGGTTTGTTATCTTGGGCACAAGCTAAAGGTACTCAAATGAATGGTCTCCTGTCTCGCATAGAAGGAGGAGATAAAGTTTTAGCTGTTAAAGTTGCTGCTATGCTTCCTGTATATGCCAGTCTTATGGGATTCCGTAAGTGGTTAGAAAGCGGTATGGAAGGTGGAGTAGATGGTCTTATAGAATCTACTCCAGAAAACTTAATGGCAGAAGGAATGTTGTTCTCAGGTGCTATTCCTTGGCAAGTAACTACAACCTATTCTCCATTAGAAGGATATACTAAAGACAATCCCTTAGCTATGTTTCCAGCTACTAACCTTTTAGCTAAAGCTTCTAAGGCTGTACAAGGAGAAGGTTACTGGAGAGATACTTTACCACTACCTAAGTTATGGAAATTAATGTTTGGTGATCCTAGAGAAGAACGACAAACTGTTCCTTCATATGGTTTACCTCAGAAGGAAAGTAAACCAACTTATTCCACTGGTGGCTACGTATCGGAGATGAGTCAGTTAGGTTTTAATGAAGGAGGTGTAGCATCCTCCAGAGAAGCAAATGCTACGTTAAGTGACCAACTAATCTCTTTAGGTAAGAAGGGTGGAGAGTACATTGATGAAACCATAGACAGAGCCAAGACTCTTGTTACTCCTTCGGCATGGGTGGAAGCACTTACGACATTCCCAAAAGTAGATTTAGAAACTGAAGAGTTACCTGAGTATGATATGGAAACTATAATGAATAGTTTACCTATCACAGGTATAACTAAGCCAGCACATATGATGCTGCTTAAGATGAAGAAGAATCCTAATCTTACTATAGAGAACAGGATTAAGGCTCTTAAGAAACTAGGTAAAGCAGATAGGAAAACAGAAAGTAAAGAACTGTTAGATATCTTATCAGATATTAAAGTTGATTATCCTGAGATGGCTAAAGGTTATCAAGCTCAGATAGCTAAAGTAATGAATACTCCAACTCCTAAAGTAACTTCAAAAGATATTGCTGAACAACTTAAGAAAACTAAAACAAAACCTAAAAAATCTAAACAACCCACATCAGAACAAGCTAACATTGCTCATGTGCCTAACATGTCTCAAGCAACCTTTGCGAAACAGGTAGCAAAGTTTGATTCTAAAGTAGATGACATCATTAATAATGGTACACGAAGAGAAATAAATAAATTACTCTATGAGCAGGTAGGTAATCGTAAAGGTACTGAAGCATTTGCTATAGACAAGTTCCATCTTGCCTTAAAGAAGAGGGAATATCAGGAGAAGCTTGCCAGAGATCGTGCCTATCGTGCTCAACAGGAACAACGTAAGGTATGGAGAGAATCTAGGGATGAGATCAGAGGTAAACCTAAAGATAAGAAATCTGTTGGTGGTCTGTTCTCTCAGTTTGCTGGTGGTGGTGCTGTTGAACAACAAATGCACAAACTCTTACCTAAGAAAACTGGTGAAGATCTAACTAAGCAAGAACAAATAGATTTACATAAAGACTTAACTGGACGTACCCCTAAAGAACAGGAAGCTTATGATCGTGTAGAATACTATCATCAGAATCCTGAAGCTTATGAGAAGGAGGTTAAGGCTACTGGAGAGGGTGTAAGAAGAGGTGTATCTACTGTCTTATCTTTACCGGAGATAGCTTACGATATAGGTGAGTGGGCAGTAACTAAACTACCTAAAGCTTTATATGGTAAAGTAACAGAAGATGAGTGGGGTGATTGGACTCCAGAGATGAGAGCATATGAGTGGGCTAAAGAAGCTTATGCTGATGATGTAGCTTCTACTCTCACTATTGGTGAGATAGATCGTAAATATGAAGGAGAGACAGCAGGTGAGAAGGGTGCATTAGGTGCTGGTGAAGTCCTTACTGATGTTACCACTCTTCCTGTCCCCATGTTCTATGGAGCAAAGGTAGGAGTAGCTGGTAAACATCTAAAGAATCTAATCAAGGAGGGAGGTAAAGATGTTCCTCACGACCCTCAGCGTAGATTAGCAGGTAAGGCTGCTGTAGCGACTCTCTTAGGTGGTAAGTTGGTAGGAGATATGGTAGAGGTAGGGAAAACTACAAAAACCGCTAAGGAAGCTACTGAGGCAGTCTCAAAGGGTGTTAAAGCTTTTGATGTTTCTAAAGCTAGACGTGAGTGGTGGAATGAGACTTTTCTTTCAGGGAACAAACTAAAAAGAGATACATATAACTACCCCGGTTTTGAATATGATTTAGACAGAGCCGTTCTTGAGTTGAGAGATAGATACCCTAAAGTAGATAAAGCTTATCGTAAAGAGCGTGAAAAAATTGATCAGACTTTTGATGTGTTTGATGGACATAAAGGAGCTGAAAACCATAGTGAAGCAATGTTGGATTTACGTATAGCTGTAGTTAGAGATGCTCCTGAAGATGCCTTGGATATGATAATTACAAATATGAAGTTAGATCTTAGATCTCTGGGAAAAGAACATCTTCATGATAGACTTTCCGCAAATTTAAAAGCTACTGAGAATGAGATGCTGGAAGTTATAGACTACATAGAGAGGATGAAAGTTTTAAGGGATGAATCTGTATTAAATAAACAATTACAATATGAAGGTAAGTTAAGACCTAATGGTACAACTATAGCAGACCAAATAGGTACTTTACTAGGTAAAGGCAGTACCTCAACCAAGTTAAAAATTTCTGATGTAGATTTTAATGATCCGAAGTATAATATATTACTTAAAGAATTTGGTGATGATGTTAGAGATCTTGTTAAGAAAGGTTATAGTGAAGAGAAAGCTAATGATATCGTAGGTAAGGCTGGCTTAAGACATATTGAGGAAGTTGATGCAGGTGGTGATCCTAAGAATTATTATAATGTTTTAGAGGATGAGATTAAGAAAGCAGACATTAAAGAAATTACAAAAGATCAAGCAGCTAAAGAATTGATGGGATACTTTGCTGGTGGTGTTATCAGTAGGGCAGTAATGCCTCCTCCAGCTTCCTCAGAGGCTCATACAGACGACATCACAGCTAAGAGAGTATGGGAGGAGATGGGTGAGTTAAGTCCCTCCTATAATCTTCTGAGGACGTTACAGGACGTATATCGAAGTAAGCGACATGATGTACGTGAGGACACTAAACAACCTTCACCAGCTACGGATAGGGAGCGTAAGAAGGGAGAACAGGACTCTCCTAATGTAGATCCTACAGAGACAGGTAGGGATACTCTAAAGAAAGCTAAAGAATCTTTAGGACATAAAGCAGTAGCTGGTGGTGTTAGTGCTCCAGATCCAGATGAAATTTATAGACCATCTAAACCTACTACATATAGTACCCCATTAGATAGTCAGATGGGTAAACTTCTAAACAAGACTGAATCACTCCCACCTACACCTATTGATTCCTCTAGTCCATATCCTACTGATGATGTGGATGATCCTGAGTATGTATCTCCTTTCCCTACTGATGTACCTGATACTTCCACTATGAATATAATTAAGGAGAAGGGAGGTAATTGGTTAAGTGAAGAAAGAGAAGGAGATCCTATTAAACATGAAATTAAAGACTTTAAAGAAGAATACGGATTTACTGATGATGAGTTAAAAAGACAGTTAAAACACGCAGAAGAATCGTTACGTACCCTCAACTATGAGTCAGCAACCTCAGAATTTACTAACCTTTACGGAGCGGACCAAGAAGCAACTGTTAATTATTGGGAACAGGAAAAAGAAAGCTTAGAAGCACAGTTAGATTTTAGTAAGTGGGCTGATACTAAACTATATAAGTATCTAAAGAACGAATATGCTACAGAACAAGATCCTTTACGTGCTTTAGCTGAAGATGGTTTCATTATGTCTCCAGTAGCTAGTATCAATTTAGATTATGGACTATCAGAATGGAATAAAAAATATGATGAAGGAACTCGCTTAGAACATTTGGAAGAATGGGGAACAAAACCAGCTAAACTTAAAGGATCAAGAGGTGTGGCTGTTTCTGACTTAGCTAAGTATTGGGAGAATTTGTCTGATACATCAATTTTGATGGCAACTCCTGATGAAATAATTGAAACATCCAAAGTATTTGGAACACAACATGAAATTCCTGATTGGATTTATAAAGTAAAGGAAAAAAATCCAGAGGCTCCTATATATTCAATTCCTGAAGAGTTCTTTATTGGTAGCGGTTGGGAACATTTAAAAATAGAAATAATGGCTGCAAGTAAACCTACTTCTGGTCTACCTCCAGCTCTTCGTGTGGATACAGGTAAAATACATAAGATGAGTGTACCTGAAGTTGTTAAGCGTGTACATGATATTAATGTATGGCGTATGGAGAATCTTTCGGAAGCTGATAAAAAGAAAGCATTCAATAGAGCCACCAATATTTTAGATGATTTCCAATATGAAAATGGCAGTGGTTGGGTAGAGTTAACTACAGGTTTTAAAGAAGGAGCAGACATACCTTATGAAGATGACCCACTACAAGAAGCATTAGATTACGAAGGAGATACGCTTGGACATTGTGTTGGTTCTTATTGTCATAAGGTTCACACTGGACAAACTAGAATCTTTAGTTTAAGAGATAAGAAAGGAAAACCTCATGTTACTATTGAAGCTTCTTTAGGTATGCCTCAAGATGTTGAGAGGCAGTTTGATGCTACTTTTGATTCTATGTTTGATGAATATAAAGATGCAGATGGGGAGTTAGGACGGGGTGATTATTGGAGACAAGTAGAACGAGAGTGGATTGTAGATAATCCTGATGAAGCTACTTTCCAAATACATCAAGTGAAAGCTAAAAGTGATGCAAAACCTATAGATAAATATATAGATCATGTACAGAATTTTATTCTAAGTCAAAACAATCCGAAGTTTGTTAACAGTAGAGATAGTTCAGCAGGTGTTGGAGATATGGACAACACAGATTTAATAGTTGCACAAGAAGCAGGAGGTTTAAGTAAAAGCACTATTCTAGCCGTACTTGATCACTTCTTATTTGAAGAGGGTTTCTTTTCAAACGAAGAATACCATCAATATATGGCTAATATAGATAGTGGTAAGTCATATGATATTAATGGTTTAACTGTTGCTCTTTATGAGAGACTTCAGGAAGGGTCTTCAAGTATTCTTACTAAGAAACAATTAACTGAGGTAGTTCATGAAGTTATTGGGGGAGAAGAGGATGAAGCTCCTAAGAAGTACGCTAAAGGTGGTATAGTAACCAATGAAGAACTACGGGAAACCCGTACCCTCATGGCTAAAGAAACATTATAAGGGCAAATGATAATGGAACTAACAGATATAGTTTTAATTCTCATCAGTATAGTTGTAGGTATGTTATCCTATTTCTTCAATAGATTGGCTGGAGACTTGAGAGATCTGGAGGATAGGATGAATGGGTGTCAATCAGAATTCCCCACTAAATATGTCTTGAAGGATGACTATCATAGAGATATTGATGAGATCAAGTCTATGCTCTCGGATATATTTGAAATACTAAGGGCTACAAAGTGACTTATGTTATTATATTCAGTATTGTTGTACTGGCAAATGGATTCAGTCTATCATCAGATAATAAATCATACGGAAATACTAATGGTTTAAGTAGTGGAGTCCATATATGTTTCCCTAGATTGGAGAAGTGTTAATGTTTGGTCTACCAATAGAAGCAATAAGTATGTTAGGTTCCACTATCTTAGGTGCAGTAATGAAGCTATGGGGTCAAGCTCAAGCTGACAAAGCAGATACTCATAAGATGTTAATGGCGTATAACGCTGGAATCACTGAAGGAGTCAACGATGCTAGAGGATATCAAAACCCTAATGCTGCTTGGGTTAGGAGGTTTATCGTCATCATGTGTCTTGCTCTTGGTGCTGCTATTGTACTCCTTGCTCCAATGACAGGTGAGGTTACTAATGTACCTGTTCAAGTAGAAGAAGGATTTAAGTTTTTGTTCTTTGACTTTACTAATACAGTAACAAAGTACATACAATTGGAAGGATATGTAACACCTGAATGGTTACCTGTGGCAATCATGAATGTTATTGGGTTCTACTTTGGCAGTGCTAGTATGACACGTAAGTAACTTTAGAAAGCCCCTAGTTCTCTCTCAAGGTGTTTGATTAGTTTGTCTATCTTAGTTCTAGATTCCCTAACTAAAGCATAGTACATATGTTTGTTAGGGTCTTTCTTAAATACATTAAGTACTTGTTCAAGAGGTAAACCACATATCTCAGTCACAAGCCTACCTTTCCTATCTAAGATAACTTTAAAACCTACTAATATAGCTTCGTTATCACAACTGTCTCCTCTCTTAGTCATAGTTACTACCTTTTTCTTTATTGTTATTGGTGCTTGAGGAGGGAGTTGAACCCTCATGTCCATCACAGACGAGGGATTTTAAGTCCCTTGTGTATACCAATTCCACCACTCAAGCTTTACTGTTGATCTTAAATTTAAGTTCCCTACTTGATTGCATATGTATAACAGTAGCATCCTCCAAAGGTGGCTCAGGTTCATCAAACTTCTGACAGTAACCTATAGGTAGCCTCCCTATCCTGGGGTTTAACTCTGTAGTATTTAATGTTTTCTTTAGGGATATCTGATCCCATACTTGCTCATCTCCATCATGATAAGAGATCCACTCATCCACTAGCTGATGTGTTAAGGGATTGTTAGCCCAATATAAAGTACCTGAGAGTAGACGAGTACCTCTGAAGTGTACAGCTAAATCGATAAAGAACTTAGGGGCATCATCAAATAACTTAAGGTGACCATTCAGACGTGCATCAGCATCCAACCAAACCACAGGTGTATTTAACTCCTGAAGTTTCTCCTTGATGAAGAGAGCTTTCTGTTGACAATTCAATTCCCAACTATTAAGTGAGTCCCTGTGTTCTATATGAGAAGTATCGTAACCAAACTTCTCTACAGTCTCAGCCAATTCCTTAGCATCCTCTTCGTATTCGTCTGTGTAGTAGCTGATTATAGTGAACATTACTTATCCTTAATCTTCTTACTGCCAAACAAAAAGTCTATCTGCCCAACTAACCCAAGTACGTTTAATTTCAACCATACCCCACTCCAATAGCAAATCACTAGGTTTTATATTGCGGTATCTGTTCCACAATTGATTCTCTTCTATAAGAATAACAGGTTTATTTTTTAGGATAATATCTTTTAGATTTTGTAAGACTATATTCTCCATACCTTCAATATCTAGTTTAATAAAACCTATACCTTCTAGAGGTAATGAAGATGCTGGTATCATTTCTATAGTACCTTTACCTATAACATAATTAGCTCCTGAATTACGAAACCTTTTTTGTCCCATACTTATCTTATCTTTCTTATCTCCTAAAGCTACATTATAAACTTCCACATTCTTGTATGGTTTAAGATTTTCAGTAGTACATTCATATGTTTCTGGAGTAGCTTCAACAGCTATAACTTTATTAAATTTTTCAGCTAACAATAAAGAAGCTAAACCATAATGTGCTCCACCATCTAAAGCTAAATCCCAATTGGTTACATATTTTAATGCTGTAGTAATATGATCTAGAGGATGTGTACCACGTATGAAAGGTACAAAACTTTCTCCATCACACATCATTAAGTTTCTAACTTTTTTCATAAGTAAGTAATCCTTCAATTACTTTATCTAAAGTTGGTTGCCAATTCTCAGGCTTGTCTGACTTCAATAGTTTTACAGTAGGATACCACAAGGCTTTATCTCTATCA
>Ga0208670_100471_pt1 | contig 10732 bp, 8 predicted proteins | sample 24BtaG_FD_184098 | JGI IMG/M metagenome (GOLD analysis project Ga0208670, IMG submission 184098) | Marine viral communities from Cariaco Basin, Caribbean Sea - 24B_WHOI_OMZ_CsCl (SPAdes) (version 2) | ecosystem: Environmental > Aquatic > Marine > Oceanic | place: Caribbean Sea: Cariaco Basin...
TTCTTTGAGGGGTCTGACAGTAGCGGTAAGTCAAAAGAAGGTACGGGTCTGTTTAGTGCATTATCAAACACCACTTCTGTTGGTTTACCAAGTCTCATGAAAAACATGATAAGTAAGCCAGCAAAGACAATCAAAGGAATCAAAAACCAAACCTTAAATTGCGATTTACTCATGATTGGGTCAGACATTTATAACATCCTTAATACCGTTTATGAATCTATGAACCCATATATGGGCCTATGAATCAGTTACCCTGTCATCGATAGCGGTTTTAACTGAATTACCGCTATCAATCTTAGCTAGTTACTCAATTATCTAAGATTTGTTTAGACGATAACGACGATCAAGCATACTAGTAACAGCACCTAATGCCATGATAATTGCACCTAACCATAACCAAGCAATCATTGGCTTCACATAAATACGTACCGCCCAGTTGCCCTTAGGATCATTATCATCGATAGGCTCACCCAAAGCGACATACAAATCTCGGAAAAATGTGGTCTGAATGCCCGCTTCTGTCATTGGCATACGGCTTACCACATAATTTCGTTTCTGCGGATATAACGTTGTGACGAATTTACCGTCTTTTTCTACCTTGATTTCGGCTTGTGTCGCATCATAGTTTTTACCACGTACTTCATCGAACTCGACTAGAGTAAAGTCATAATGATTTATTTTAACCGTATCACCGACAGTCATTGCTACGTCTTTTTCTACACTTAACGCGCTGGTCACACCGACGCCCATAGCGACGATAAGTAGTCCAATGTGAGCAATTTGCATGCCCCAATAATGTGCTTTTAAGCGTTTGATACCTTGACCAAAGCTGGCAGCATTCTTGGTCTTATCTTTAACATCATAGATAATCCAACCCAACACCCACAGGCATAATAAACTGGTAACAATAATTTGTAGGTTCAGGCTCTGAGTGAACAAGTAAGTAACTATCGCTGCCAATAACGCACTACTTACCAGAATAGTTAAGCTGATGCCCAATAAAGGACGCTTATCCTGCTTCCAACGCATATTAGAGCCCATACCCATGGTCAATAATATCAACCAAGTTAAAGGAACAAATAACGCATTAAAGTAAGGAGGGCCTACAGACACCTGACCTAAGTTAAATGAGTCAGCAATAATGGGATACAACGTTCCCAGTAGTACCACAAGAGTTGCCACTAAAATTACAATGTTATTGATAACCAATAGAGTTTCACGAGACTTTACCCCGTAATTACTCTCTACTGTTAGACGCCAACCGCGTAGAGCGAAAGCAATTAGACCTGCCCCAATCACGATCCCTAATATAGCCAGGATAGCCAAACCACGAGTCGGATCTGCGGCAAAAGAATGAACTGAAGTGATGACCCCTGAACGTACTAAGAAAGTGCCTAACAAACTAAGCGCAAAGGCAAAGATAGATAGCATAATGGTCCAAGCTTTGAACACACCACGCTTCTCAGTTACTGCCAAAGAGTGAATCAAGGCAGTACACGCTAACCAAGGCATTAATGAAGCGTTTTCTACAGGGTCCCAGAACCACCAACCGCCCCAGCCTAATTCGTAATAAGCCCACCATGAGCCCAAAGCGATACCTAGAGTTAAGAAGCCCCAAGCTGCTAATGCCCAAGGACGAGACCAGCGAGTCCACACTGCATCGAGTCGACCTGCCCATAAGGCGGCCATACAAAAAGCAAAGGGAACGGCCATGCCCACATAACCCATATAAAGCATAGGCGGGTGAAAAATCAGTCCAGGGTCTTGTAATAGTGGGTTTAGATCTGCGCCATCTACCGGTACATTTGGTAAGGTTCTCTCAAAAGGAGATGAGGTAAAGATCAGCATAGCCAGCATCATTAGCTGCACAGCGGCTAAAATTACCAATACTCGAGCCCGCATATTTAAGGGTAGACCGCGGCTAAACCAAGCCACCATGGCTGACCAACCGGCTAGGATGGTTACCCATAATAAGAGCGAGCCTTCATGACCACCCCAAGTTGCTGACAGCTTGTAGTACCAAGGCAATAACGAGTTTGAGTTCTCGGCCACATAGACCAAGGTAAAATCGTTATAAAAAAATCCAGCCATAAGCGCCAGAAAAGAAACCAATACCGCGACGAACTGCGCCCAAGCTAAGCTCGGTGCCAAACGTTGCAAATGGGTTTGATTTCGTGCAATACCAAAGGTGGGTAGTACCACTTGCAATAAAGCCAAAATCATTGATGCAACTAATGCAAAATATCCTAGCTCAGTAATTACCATATTTGCTCGCCCTAATACTACTATGCTGTTGCTTATACTGGGTAAAAGCCTTTCAAACTGCCTCTACTGTAATAAGCGTATAAATATTTATTAAAACTTAATCTTTAAATCACTGTGTTCTATACCAGGGGTTTATAAAGACTGCTATAGTTAGTGCTTCAAATATGAGCACGACCCTTCCCTTTCATCAGTACCTAGATTCGACCAACCCGTATTTGTATATTGGTAAATTAGTAGATTTTATGTAGACACGATTTATCATCTATTAAGTTTTTTATCTCTTTACGAATAAAGCCACTCAGACTACAGAGTGGCTTCATATTATAGTATCTATTACACCCTATATATTCACATAGGATTCAATGTATCTATTATATAGTGTCAAAGATTATATAAATAGCGTTAGCTGATGATATATTTTAACATCTTATCCACTGACAGGGAAAAATACTAAAACTAAATGCAGCCAACCTGCTAAGAAGCCAGTGACCCCGCCTAATATAATTAACGTGGTCTCATCTTCTCTAAAAGCTGGACGCAATAAATTTTGGAACTCAGAGGGCGTTAACGCTTTAATTCGCTCACAGAATAAACCATAGATTTTACTGGCGCGACTTTCATTTAATTCAGGATCGCGAATGGGCACCATAGTGGCATCAATTGATTTATCAATAATGGTGTTCTTCAATTGTCCAAATTCACGTCTGCCTAAGCCCACTCTTAATGTTGTGCTCACGACTGGCGACTCTAATACTTCGTATAAATGGTCTTTCATCAAGTTACGAGTTTCAGCCGCCTTGGGTCCATACATCATTTCATTCATGATGTTCTCTAAGGTAACCAGCTCTTGAACCACAATTCCTGCAAATACTTCCGAGACTTCTGGCTGACGCTTCATAAAGCCCCCTTGCCAGTTATAAGTATCGATTCGAGGTATAACAGGCACGATAAATGGAAAACCTTTCACCCGTTTAAAGAGTCTTAAATATTTGATAGGGTGAGGCTCTACTGGATTAAATACCATCCAAATGGCAATCCAGTTGGTTAAGAAACCCCAAATTGCGGCAAAAAATGGCACTGTCCAATGCTGAGGAACCAGCAAATAAATAAACATTTGCACAATACCAAAGATAAAACCAATCAAAGCGCTAATGTGCCAAATAAAATTAATTTCTTTTTGGCCCACTTTTAAAAACATATTAACCATCAAACGGCGGTCATTTTCCATAGTACGAACGATCATTTCCCGCATGTCCACCAATTCTTCGACATTATGGGTCAAATCAACCACCAACTCTCTCATAATGGTGGGCAACTGCTCATGTGCATAGCTATAAATACGACGTTTTAGCGCATAAGGTAGATTGCTCCATAAAGAGGCTGAGCGTTCGTTCATAATCTCATCAATAAGGTGCTCAAGATTGGCATCGACCGTCTGAGTAATGAAATCAGCCATTTCTTCAGGTTCCATCGCCTGAAAGAACTCATCTAAAGACCCTAGTTTTGATAAGGTTTGGTCAACGATAACCCCCGATATTTTTCCTGCTTTGCGAGGCACGATACCTTGCCAGCCTATGCCTTGAAAGCCAAAAGGGAAATTAGGAATTTTTATACCCCAAAACTTAATGGGATAAAATAGCATTTTCAAGGCCATCCACACATGCGCCCAAGTAACGAATGCCGTTACAAAGGGAATGGTCAACATCGCAAAAAATTCAGGATGTGCGCTTAAGACTTGCCAAATAGAAGAGAACATGTTGGATATATCACTTATACTTAGGTTGAGGGAACCTATTTCCATGTTGTTTATAGTTAGTGTGCAGGATTTTAACACACTCGCTATAGATTTACTTAAACCGTCTCACCAGTCCTAGTGAGACCTGATAATAGCTTGATACTTATCTATACTGCAATAGCGGACTGCTAATAAGGCAAGCTTTAAAACGAAACACAATACCCACACTATTTAGCAACGCCTCCTTCTTCCTCATATTTATCTTTTTAAATTCAGTCTAATAAACCTTTCGATTCAGATAAATTTGTCCAAGTCTTGCAGAGTCACTCTTTAAAAATGATTAGGAAGATAGCTCTTCGAAAGTGGTTAAAAGCCATTAAAAATCATTGGCTAATAGAATGAGCTTTGATTTGTTATGATATAATTACAAAATTGGCCCTTACTTCTTTATGCCTACCCTTCACGTGACACGCTGTCTTCTTTTTTCATCCTGCTAAGTATATAAATTTAATGAAACAACCCATCTCCTCAGATATCCGTCAAGAAAATCGCAGTTTTTTAAACCGCATTTTATTTGCCGCGTTATTTATATTCTTAGGCCTAGCCGTTCTTTTGGCTCGCTATTGGTATCTACAAGTATATTCATATGATAAATATACTACCCAAGCCGAGAACAACCGGGTAAAACTCATTTCCGACCCGCCTTCTCGTGGCTATATCTATGACAGAAACGGATATTTATTGGCCGATAATAAGCCAGTATTTACCGCTATGCTGAGCCCAGATGAGGTTGAGAACCCAAAGCGTACTCTTGAATTACTGGCACCGGTATTTGAGTTATCAGATGAAGACATCACTGACATCTTAGCGCGCATAGAGCAAAGTAAGAATGACCCTGTTACCATTAAGATTGGCATTAATGACCAACAAATGGCACAGTTTAGCGAACGTAAACCTTTCTTTAAAGGGGTTAGCATCCAAAGCAAGTTAACGCGTAGCTATCCTCACGACGAACTGTTCGCTCACGTCATTGGTTATGTGGGTCGAATCAATGACAAAGAGTCAAAAGAAATTGATAAGGAGCGTTACGCAGGGACTGACCTTATCGGTAAAATTGGTATCGAAAAATACTATGAAGATTTACTGTTAGGTAAAGCGGGGCATCAAGCGGTCGAAACCAACGTTCATGGCGAAATCCTACGCAAACTTGAAAGTACACCACCAACGCCAGGCAATGATATCTACTTAAGCTTAGACTACGGTCTGCAAAAAGTCGCTCAAGATCAGTTAAATGGGAGACGTGGCGCTATTGTCGCCATTGACCCTCAAAACGGAGATGTTCTGGCCTTCGTCAGTAACCCAAGCTTTGACCCTAATCCTTTTGTGTCAGGCATTTCGTTTAAAGACTATGGCAACCTTCGCGACGACCCAGACCAACCGCTATATAACAGGGCGCTACAAGGTATGTATCCCCCTGCCTCTACCATTAAGCCTTTTGAGGGGTTGGGCGCTATCCACTATGGCCTTATGGGCTGGAATGACTCTATTTATGATCCAGGCTACTTTACCTTGCCCGGTGACAGCCACCGCTTCCGTGACTGGAAAAAAGGCGGACATGGTACCGTTAACCTAACCAAGTCTATCGTGATGTCGGTGGATACTTACTACTATAAGCTGTCTTATCAAATGGGCATTCAGCGACTCCATGATTGGATGGTACGCTTTGGGTTTGGTAGCCCCACAGGTATTGACTTGCCGGGAGAAAAATCAGGGGTAATGCCGTCACCAAAATGGAAAATGGATACTTATGACAAAGCTTGGCTGCCAGGCGAGACCATTTCGGTAAGTATTGGTCAAGGTTATTTTCTAGCAACACCGCTGCAAGTGGCCAATGCCACTGCAATGACCGCTAACTTAGGCAAAAAACTAACACCGCATATGTTGAAACGCTCAGAGGGCGCGGCGGAAGTTCACCCCATCGATAGACCGACAGGACAAATCGAGTTCAATGGGACTGAAGCTGACTGGTTAAAGATGCGTGATGCCATGGAAGAAACGGTTAAAAGAGGCACAGGCCGAGGCATTTATACCCCTCGTTATCGCATAGCGGGTAAAACAGGTACGGCTCAAGTTAAGTCTATTGCGCAAGGTAAAAGCTACAATAAATCTGCCCTTGATAAGCGCCATTGGGACCATGCTTGGTTTACTGGATTTGCGCCAGTTGATGACCCTCAAATCGCTGTTGCTGTCTTAGTAGAAAATGGTGGAGGCGGTAGTCATACAGCCGCCCCTATTGGCCGAGCGCTTTTTGATTACTGGATGCTACGCCGTAAAAGCGACCCAATCGTGCCGCCTTCTCCTGAAGAGCTGGAGATTATTAGAGCACAAAAAGCGGAAGCGAAGGCGCTTTTAGATGCTGAGCGTGATGCAAAAGAAGCGGCAGAAAAAGCCGCAAAAGAGGCCGCTGAAAAAGCATTGAAAGAAAAACCTGCTGCAAACGTCGCAGTAGAATAGACAATCTTATTTGTAACGAGCTTTGTCTTAAACTTGATAGGCTCTACTTAACTAGAGACTCTACTTAAAAGGCTATGTAATAGGCTATGGCAACGAATGCGAAAAGAAAGCGTCAAAATCAATCTTTTAAAAGCACAGCGCCTTCTAATAGAGGGGCGTCTAAAAGTGCAGCGACAGGACAGGTGCGCATCATAGGCGGTCAATTTCGACGTCAATTTGTGCCTTTCATAGAAGCGGAAGGCCTACGCCCTAGCCCAGACCGTTTGAGAGAGACCCTGTTTAATTGGATACAGTTTGAGCTGCATGACGCCAATGTTTTAGATCTCTGTGCAGGCAGTGGTGTTTTGGGATTTGAAGCCTTGTCTCGTGGCGCTCACTGGGTAGATTTCATTGAGCTACAGCCTAGCCAAGCCAGATTGATTGAACAGACCGCACAGAAGCTTAAGTTATCTTCTGCTAGCTTTAAAATTTCTGTCGGCGATGCCCTTAACATCATCCCTACTCTCAATATGTCGGTGTCAATGGCGAACGAGAATAGTACCGATTCGAGTTCTGAAGTTAATGCTGATGCTTTGAGTTATCATTTGGTCTACCTTGACCCCCCTTACGATCTTGATTTATGGGTACCGATGCTCAAGTTATTGATCAAACATAAACTGGTGAATTCCGAGACCCTGTTTTATTTAGAAGATAAGCGGGAACTTTCCCAAACTTTGCAAGGATTGTCCTATAATTATAGAATTCTTAAAGAGACTAAAGTAGGGCAAATCTTCGCTAATCTGATTCAAATAGAACTATAAATATTTGGTCTAAAGTTTATTTAGCGAAATAAAGCACTCTATTTACATTCTTATATTGCTTTTTTTGTGGGCAATGACTACAATGTGCGTCTGTTTTTTGAGAGCCCCGTTTCCCCCAACACTCTCAACGACAGTGAAGCAGTTTAGCTGTTTCACAGATAACTGCTTCACTCGATAACTTAAGGTTTAATCATGAAAACACAAAGTGCAAAGCCCGCTGAGGTCACTCACGACTGGTATATCGTCGATGCTGAAGGTAAAACTTTAGGTCGCCTTGCCACTCAAATTGCTGCTCGCCTACGCGGTAAGCATAAGCCTTCTTTCACTCCGCATGTTGATACTGGCGATTATATCGTTGTTATCAATGCAGACAAGATTGCTGTAACTGGTAAGAAAGCCCAAGACAAAAAATACTATCGTCATAGTGGCTATCCTGGCGGCATTAAAGAGACTAACTTCACTAAGTTAATCGCTCATAAGCCAGAAGAAGTTCTTTTGAAAGCCGTAAAAGGTATGTTACCTAAAGGCCCTCTTGGTTATGCTACCATTAAGAAGTTGAAGCTATATGCTGGTACTGAGCATCCACATGCCGCCCAGCAGCCTAAAGAACTAGACATCTAATCGCATAATCAGGAGTAAGTTATGGAACGCAATTACGGAACTGGTCGTCGTAAAACGTCAACTGCCCGCGTCTTTTTATCAAAAGGTACTGGTAATATCGTTGTAAACGGCAAACCACTTGATGAATACTTTGGTCGTGAAACTTCACGCATGGTTGTTCGTCAACCACTAGAATTACTTGATTCAGCTGAAACCTACGATATCTACGCTACTGTTAAAGGTGGTGGTATCAATGGTCAAGCCGGTGCTATCCGTCATGGTATCACTCGTGCGCTAATCGAGTCTGACGAAACTCTTAAGCCTGCTCTTAAAGAAGCTGGTTTCGTTACTCGTGACTCACGTCAAGTTGAACGTAAGAAATTGGGTCTACGCAAAGCGCGTAAACGTCCTCAATTCTCTAAGCGTTAATTTATTGGATAGGCAGACTTGTATTTGCTTATTTGATGTTAAAAAAACCCTTGTTGACTCAAGGGTTTTTTTATTTTTACAGATGCGAATTTATTTTATTACTAAAATAGCTTAGAATAGACACAATTAGTAATATTAGGCAAAGCCAATGTAACCCAACATTTATTATTAATGACAAATAACACTATGGAATCAAATGTTATTGTCTTCTTATTGCATTGGGTTTTACATACCAGTATGAAACGTACTGAGATACTTATATACTAAGTCTCGTCGTTTCATGACTTTTATCTGGAGGAAGTTTTTAATGAGCCATGCCGAAGGCGTCAACATAAAACGCCGTAGAGTTCTGATCGCTTCGACTGCCGCTATAGGCGCAGTAGGGGTTGCTTCGGTGGCCACACCATTTGTGCGCTCTTGGTATCCAAGTGCGAAAGCCGAAGCTGCGGGTGCTGCCGTGACACAAGACATTAGTGCTATCGAAGATGGCCAAATGATCGTTGTTAAATATCGCGGTAAGCCAATTTTTGTCGTTAAACGTACGAAAGAGATGCTGGATAACTTAGAGAAGGTAACCCCTCAGCTAAGTGATCCAAATTCAGATGCTTCTGTACAACCTGAATATGCCAAAAACGTTACTCGTTCGCGCGAGCCTACTGTATTAGTTGTAGAAGGCGTTTGTACCCATTTAGGGTGTGCCCCTAACTACCGTCCTGAAGTAGGTGCTGCCGATCTAGGTGGTAGTAGCTGGTTCGGTGGATTTTTCTGCCCTTGCCATGGTTCGAAGTATGACCTAGCTGGCCGTGTCTACAGTGGTGTTCCTGCTCCGTTAAACTTACCAGTACCGGAATACAGCGTAGATGGTCCTATCTTAACTGTCGGGGAGGCATAATCATGAGCTTTGGTAAAAGAATGATGGGTTGGGTTGATGCCCGCTTCCCTGCTACTGAGACCTATGAATATCATATGTCAAAGTACTACGCACCAAAAAACTTTAACTTTTGGTATTTCTTTGGTGTGTTATCAATGATTGTGTTGGTCAACCAGTTAGTAACTGGTATTTGGCTAACCATGATGTTTAACCCAAGTGCTGAAGGAGCTTTTGCTTCTGTAGAATACATCATGCGTGATGTTAAAGGCGGTTGGTTAATTCGTTATATGCACTCTACGGGTGCTTCTGCATTCTTCGTAGTGGTCTACCTCCACATGTTCCGCGGTATGCTCTATGGCTCATATAAGAAGCCACGTGAGCTTATTTGGTTAATCGGTATGGGTATCTACCTGTGCTTGATGGCGGAAGGCTTCTTCGGTTATCTGTTACCTTGGGGTAACATGTCATTCTGGGGTGCTCAGGTTATTCTTAACTTACCTGCTGCTATTCCTGTTATTGGTGACGGCCTTGCTGAATGGGTTCGTGGTGATTACCTAATCTCTGGTATTACCCTTAACCGTTTCTTCGCTTTACACGTTGTGGCAATTCCACTTGTGTTAGTCGGCTTAGTATTCATTCACTTAGTTGCGCTTCACCATGTGGGCTCTAACAACCCTGATGGCGTTGATATTAAGAAGCTTAAAGATAAAAATGGTATTCCGCTTGATGGCGTACCTTTCCACCCTTACTACACTGTGCATGACATGGTTGGTATCGTGGTATTCTTTATTATCTTCTTTGCCGTAGTATTCTTCTTCCCAGAAGGTGGTGGTTTCTTCTTAGAAAAACCAAACTTCGAAGTAGCTAACTCATTAAAAACACCGCCACACATTGCACCAGTTTGGTATTACACACCATTCTATGCAATCTTACGTGCGGTACCTGATAAGTTAGGTGGTGTTATTGCTATGGGTGGCGCAATTGCTATGTTGTTCTTGTTACCTTGGTTAGACCGTTCACCAGTTAAGTCAATTCGTTACAAAGGTATTCTATCTAAGATTGCTTTGGGTATCTTCGTAGTTAGCTTCCTAGTATTAGGTTACTTAGGTGTTGCACCAGCGACTCCAGTTAACACAATCTTAGGTCGTATTTTCACCATCTTGTACTTCTTATATTTCTTATTGATGCCGATTTATACGTCAATTGAGACATGTAAGCAACCACCTGAACGCGTTACTGGAGGTCACTAATGAGTGCTTTAACTAAATCATTGACCGGCTTAGGTTTTGGTGTGGCTATGGCATTTGCTGCCACATCAGCACAAGCTTCAGGTGCTAGCGGTTGTGGTACATTTACCAATGCCGAAGGTGTTGAAGAGCATTTAGCGTGTAGTACTGCACCTATCGACTTTAATAACAAAGGTTCATTACAACGTGGTGCTACCATGTTTATGAACTACTGTGCCGGTTGTCACACTGCTAAGTATGTGCGTCACTCTCGTATCGCTCAAGACTTAGA
>Ga0208670_100472_pt1 | contig 10718 bp, 8 predicted proteins | sample 24BtaG_FD_184098 | JGI IMG/M metagenome (GOLD analysis project Ga0208670, IMG submission 184098) | Marine viral communities from Cariaco Basin, Caribbean Sea - 24B_WHOI_OMZ_CsCl (SPAdes) (version 2) | ecosystem: Environmental > Aquatic > Marine > Oceanic | place: Caribbean Sea: Cariaco Basin...
AACATACGGCAGAGGTTTATATGCGTAAGCTAGCCCGTACTGAAGGTATCCTAGCTGGAGTTTCTTCTGGTGCCGCTGCTTGGGCAGCGATTGAAGTTGCTAAAGAGATTAAAGACACTCAACCTGACGCGGTTATAGCATTTATCGTTTGTGATCGTGGCGATAGATATTTATCCACTGGTTTATTTACCGCTGAATAAGCAAACTCAGACTAAATTGGCAGTTTGCAGTGTGTGCAGAGCGTCTTCAATAAGTATTGAAAATGCTCTGCACTGTAAATAACAATATGGCCGATAGGCGACACCCTCATATAACGTGACATAAACACAGTAGATTCACTATGACTGACTTTTTAAAAAATCCTGTTTTGGTATTCGATATTGAAACCGTCGCCGATATCGAAGGCGCGCGTCGCGTTTATCCGCAGTTGGCCAATTTGAACGATGAAGATGCGTTAACAGCTTTGACAAGCTTGCGTATCCAAGAGTCAGGCCATGATTTTATGCGTTTGCCATTGCATAAGATTGTGTGCATCTCTGTGTTTTATATCAAAGAGGGTCAGTTCTCTTTATTTTCATTAACTGCTGAAACTCTCACAGAAAAAGAAATTTTATCCACCTTTTTCCGCGCCTTTAAAGACCTTAATACGTTGCCCCAGTTGGTCAGTTGGAATGGGTCAGGCTTCGATATTCCAGTATTAATCTATCGAGCGATGCTGTATGACCTCAGTGTTCCATTATTGTTTGAGGAAGGCAATCGCATCAACGCCATGCGCTATGATAACTATGTCAATCGCTATCAAACCCGACATCTGGATTTAATGGATAGATTTAGCCAATATGGTGGCAGTCGCCGCGAAGCAATGAGCATTGTGGCTAATTTATATGGCTTGCCCGGTAAGCGCGACATAGATGGTAGTCAAGTAGGTGAAATGGTGGCACAAAAACAGTGGCAACAACTCTCTATTTATTGCGAATCTGACGTGCTAAATACGTGGTTGATTTACCTACGTTGGATGCGCCTGACAGGTAACATTTCTTCTGCTGACTTTGACATGTGGCAAGCTGAAACCCGTGATTTCTTGCAAAATAAACGTGATGAAAACGATAACGTTCGTCATCAGGACTTTTTAGATTATTGGCCAGTTAACTAAAAACCTTTCAGTTTAAACGGATACTAAACTCTCTTTATAATTATAGTGGCAACATTCATCTAGGCTATTGAATTTATATATTCTATGTAGCATTATTTGTTACTTAAGACATAGTTCTGTAACAATATTGAATAAATGGTTCAAAGTCATAAATAACCACGTCAATACCTATCAGAATTATTTTCTGTTATCAAATCATTGGATAAATGATTGTCTTTAGTTTGTTAGTCAACACAAAATGGAGTTTAGTGTGAAAAAACTATCTTATTTAGTCTTCGGACTTTCCGTTCTCTCTTTAACAGCTTGTAATAATACTGATAAAAATCCATCTGCTTCTAACAATTCAGAGGGCGAACCTTCTCGTCCTGAATGTATCGCTCCAGCAAAACCAGGCGGTGGATTTGATCTTACTTGTAAACTGGCACAATCTGGTTTAAAAAATACTAATTTGTTACAAAAACCTATGCGCGTTACTTATATGCCAGGGGGCGTTGGTGCAGTAGCTTACAATAAGATTGTCAGCAACGACCGTGCTAACAATGATGCCATCGTCGCATTTTCGACAGGTTCAATCTTAAATCTATCGCAAGGTAAATTTGGTAAATTTACCGAAAAAGATGTCAAATGGTTGGCTGCAGTAGGAACAGATTATGGGGCTATTTCAGTCAGTGCAGACTCCCCTATCAAGAACCTAAGTGACTTAGCAGATGCCCTTAAGAAAGACCCTAAATCAGTAAGTTTCGGAGCAGGCGGTAGTGTTGGTGGACAAGACTGGCTACAAACCGCTATGTTTGCTAAAACAGTAGGTATTGATCCCAATACTATGACCTATGTTGCTATGGAAGGGGGTGGCGAAGCCGTAACTGCGGTTTTAGGTAATCACATCACAGCTGTAAGTTCAGGTCTTGCTGAAGTCATGCCTCAAGTCACCGCCGGGAAACTGCGTGTTCTAGCTGTATTCTCTGATGAAAGATTAAAAGGTAATTTAGCCGATGTCCCAACTGCTAAAGAGCAAGGTTACGATGTCGTATGGCCGGTAATTCGTGGCTACTATATGGGTCCTGATGTTAGTGAAGCGTCTTATAAATGGTGGAAAAATAGTTTTGACACTATGCTAGCTGATCCAAAATTTGCCGAAATTCGTGAGCAACAAGACTTGTTACCTTTCTCAATGACAGGTGAAGAACTTGAACAATATGTTTACAAACGTACAGGCGAATTACGTGAACTGTCTGCTGAATTTAACCTAGTAGAAAAATAGTTCATTAATTAAGTAATTACTTACTGCTAACCAGTTTATTAAGGCTGGCACTAAAATGCTAGCCTTTTCATTTTTAGCTTCAGGGATATTATCATGACGATGGAGCGTCTTTTTTCAGGGCTACTTGCCTTAGTCAGTTTAGGATGTATTTATTTGGCTATGGGATATACAGCCCCTATAGCCTATGATCCTATTGGTCCAAGACCTTATCCTATACTAATATTTTCCATGTTGGCTGTAGGCAGTCTTATAGTAGCCGTGCGTCCTGCACGATTTACCCAAAAAATCGACTTAGGCTTTACGCCACCTATTATTAGAAATCTTATCTTATGTACCGTAGCTTTATTGGTTTACGGACTTTTCTTTGAATCCCTTGGTTTTCCTATTGCCACAACCCTAATGTCATTTGCTGTTGGAGTGTTGTTTGGTGGTAGCCCGGTAAAGAGTCTAATTTACTCTGCTCTGCTTAGCGTCTTTTTATATATTTTATTTGATATTTTACTAGACGTGAAACTACCGCTTGGATTTCTTTCAGGACTAAGGGGGTAAATGATGAGTACTTTTGAATTTTTGATGCATGGCTTTGCCATTGCTATGACCCCACAAAACTTATTAATTGCCTTAATTGGTGCTTTTATAGGAACTATTGTGGGTATGTTACCAGGACTAGGCCCTATTAATGGTGTAGCAATCCTACTGCCTTTTGCCTATGCTCTTGGCCTACCTCCAGAAAGTGCCTTGATTTTGTTAGCTGCTGTTTATTTAGGATGTGAATATGGGGGTCGCATCTCTGCTATCCTAATTAACGTACCTGGTGACGCTGGTGCCATTATGTCTACACTTGATGGTTATCCCCTAGCACGTCAAGGTAAAGCAGGTATTGCATTGTCTTTATCTGCAGTTAGCTCTTTTATAGGTGCCACTATTGCGACTATTGGTGTGGTTTTATTTGCCCCACTATTAGCAAAATGGGCGGTTTCTTTTGGTCCAGCTGAGTATTTCGTACTCATGGTATTCGCCATTACCTGCTTAAGCGGTTTAGTGGGTGATCAACCTATAAAGACAGCTATCGCTGCTCTAATAGGTTTAGGGTTAGCAACCGTAGGCGTTGATGCTGTTACCGGTATTTATCGATTTACTTTTGACTCAGTACACCTTTCAGATGGCATTCAATTTACCACGATAGTCATTGGTTTTTTTAGCGTCAGTGAAATTCTAATTCTATTAGAAAGAACGACTACGGGACATAAAGTTATAGAACAGGGCAAACGTAGCCTTTTAAACTTTAAAGAGTTTTTATTTAGTCTAGCCACCATGCTTCGCAGTGGACTTATGGGATTTGTTGTTGGCATTCTTCCAGGAGCAGGTGCTACCATTGCTAGTGCTATGACGTATGCTAGTGAAAGAAAAATAGCGGGTGAAAGTGGTACGTTTGGCGATGGCGACTTACGCGGAATAGCTGCCCCTGAGGCCGCTAATAATGCGTCAGCTTGTGGGTCATTTATCCCTATGCTAACGCTAGGCGTCCCAGGATCGGGAACTACAGCTGTTATGATGGGGGCTTTAACTCTTTATAATATAACCCCAGGCCCTCAATTATTTGCGGAACAGCCTGATATTGTTTGGGGTTTAATTGCTTCACTTTTTATTTGTAATATCATTCTATTAGTCCTAAATATCCCTTTAGTAGGTTTTTTTGCTAAATTACTCAACATCCCCAGTTATATGTTACTACCTGCCATTGCTGCTATTAGCTTCGTTGGGGTTTATTCGATTCATAGCACAACCTTTGACTTAATCTTTATGGTTGCATTGGGCGTATTTGGGTACTTCTTACGAAAACTAAATTTTCCTCTCTCTGCACTTATTTTAGGCTATGTCTTAGGAGAGCTAATGGAGTCTAACTTGAGACGTGCCTTGTCCATTTCTCAGGGTGAATTAAGCATTCTTTGGAGTAGCCCTATTACTATAGCGCTATGGATCTTAGCTTTACTGATGGTATTTCTTCCAATTATTCGAAGTTTATACCGACGTAAATATAGAACCGTATCTTAAACCATATAAAACAGTTTGCTTAATTAAAAAGAGAGGGTCTTATGACCCTCTCTTTTTTTATATACGGCCTCAAGCTGAGGCTTTATGTGTTAAAATCTCTCCCATCTTTCATACCCTATTTTTAGCAAATTTAACAGACAGGCAGGTTTATGCAGCCCACCGATACTACAAACAATACTTCTTCTTTGGCCGATAACACGACAGACAATTCTTCTCTTGCAGCGGCCCCAAGTAAGAAACTTTCCAAGCCAAGCTCAAGAGTCCGTCGTCGTCTAAAAGATGCCGCTCCGCTTCCTTTCAAAATAGATGGCCTGTCTCATGATGGCCGCGGTGTGGCTATATATGGCAATGGCTTTGGCACCGATGAGGGTCATATCGAAGAAAAGCACGGTAAGAAAGTGTTTGTTAGCTTCGCCCTACCTAATGAGTCGGTAAATGTAAGACTGACCAACAGCCGAAAAAGCTTTGAAGAAGGGGATGCAGTTGAGTTACTAGACAATGCACATCCAGAGCGTCAAACTCCGCCTTGCCCTCATTTTGGGGTATGTGGCGGCTGTAGCTTGCAGCACTGGCAGCCCGATGGACAGATTGCTTTTAAACAAACCGTATTGGCAGAATTGCTACAGCACCAAGCCGATGTCCAGCCTGATAACTGGCTACCGCCCGTAGTTGCAGACCGCCTTAGTTATCGTACCAAAGCACGCATGGGTGTGCGTTATGTCGCCAAAAAAGACACTGCATTGGTTGGCTTCCGTGAGCGCAACAGTAACTTCTTGGCTGAATTAAATGAGTGTCATATTTTAGATGAGCGCATTGGCTTTGAGATTGAGAATCTAAAAGCATTAATCAGCTCACTAGAAGCACGCTCACATATTGCTCAAATTGAGTTGGCAATGGGCGAAGCGATACCGAAATTAGCCGATGGCGACCAACCTGTGGCACTTATTTTGCGTCATCTTGAACCGCTGTCTGAATCTGATATCGAGAAGCTAAAGACTTTCTTTAAAGCCCGCAGTTGGCAGCTTTATTTGCAATCAAAAGGCCCTGACAGCATCGAGCGTATTGCCCTACACGACACCAATGATTTAACGGAACAGTTTGGCCGTTTGTATTATCAACTGCCTGAATTTGACTTAACTTATGAGTTTATTCCGACTGATTTCACCCAGGTTAACTTGTCTGTAAACCGTAAAATGACCAAGCTGGCATGCGACTTGCTTGACTTAAAGCCAGGTGAACGTGTTTTAGACTTATTCAGTGGCTTGGGTAATTTCAGTTTACCATTAGCGCGTTTGGTGGGTGGTGAAGATGGTTCACAAGGCCTAGCTATTGGCGTGGAAGGCTCTGATGCGATGACGGCTCGTGCCGCTGACAATGCCAAGCGTAATGGTATTACAAATACTGAATTTTATAATCAAGACTTAACTCAAGACTTTAGTGATCAGTCTTGGGCACAGCAAGGCTTTGATGCTATCTTAATTGATCCGCCTCGTTCTGGCGCTTGGGAAGTGATGCAATACCTGCCTCGTTTTAATGCCTCTCGCATCGTCTATGTGTCATGTAATCCTGCTACACTAGCACGCGATACTAAAGCACTGATTGAACAAGGTTACCGTTTAACGGATGCGGGTGTTATGGACATGTTCTGTCATACCGGCCATGTTGAATCGATTGCCCGTTTTGAAAAAGTTGAGGCGGTTTAAGTCATGGTTTAGACCCAACAATTGGTCTTATGCAATTAAAGATATACCTAAGTTCACTATCACATTAATGGATGCCAATCACTTACTATAAAATACTTATTGTTTCTTGAGTCAGTTTATTACGCTGATTCACAACTGTTCACAGAGCTAAGCTTGAAATATTATTTGTAGATAAGATAATACTGAATAATAGTTAAGTGATAGCAAATAGCATAGTACAGGACCTGGTTTAAGTCATTAAGCCGGTCCGATATATGTTAAGGGAGGAAGACTTGGTAAAAGTTCGCGAAGGGTTACCCCTTATTGATGGTCAGACAACAACTGAAGACAGCGCCTCCCTGGCTGCGCAAATGATTGCTCAGCAGCAACACGGATACTATAAGCCTGGGGCGAGCGCTTCCTTTGATTTGCTTAATGAAGACTTAAAAAAGCAATTATCCACGTCCAAATTGACCACTGCCATGGACCGCTCGATTCAAGCGGACTTCCTGCCTCTTAACGATGCTGAGTTAGTCAGAAGGATTCAGCTTGATACCCTGACCTACTCGCATAATGGGCTTAGCAGTGACGATGCCACTGGCCTTAATCCCCTAAAAGACACGCCTCTACAAGACAAGTCTAGTTTTACCGATGAGTCTAGTAACAACAAGACCTTGGCAGACAATACTATTATTGATCTGCCCGCTTGGCTAAAAGCGGTCTCTAATCGAGTTAATATTCCAGAGTTGCCAGATTTGGCAAAAGCTTGCGAAATGGTGGGTACTAAGTCTAGTTTAGATGAGGAAGGTAATCGATCTAGCGCCTATATGACTGGTATTGGCATGACCGATATCCTTACCTATCTCTACCAAGATGAAGATGCCTTAACGGCCGCAATGCTGTACCGTGCTGCCCGTACCAATCTTATTTCTCATGAACGCATTCAAGAAGTTTTTGGCGATGAAGTGGCAAAGCTGGTTAATGATGCGTTGGCAATGGGACAATTGTCAGAAATCATTGAGAGTAATAAGCGCCTAGAAGATCATTTCGTTAATAATCAACGAGAACAGCTGTCGAATATCTACAGCATGCTTATCTCAATGACCAATGATGTGCGTGTGGTGCTTATTAAGCTAGCAGAGCGTACCTTTGCCATGAGAGAGTTGTCTTACGCCAGTGAAGAGCGTAGACAGCGTGTGGCACGCGAGGTTATGACCATTTATGCCCCTTTAGCTCATCGCTTAGGCATTGCTCAAATAAAGTGGGAGTTAGAAGACTTAGCGTTTCGTTATTTGGCCCCTGACCGCTATAAAGAAATAGCCAAACTATTGGCTGAAAAACGTAGCGAGCGCGAGGAATACATTGAACGGGTGCAGGCTCAACTTGAAGCAGCGTTAAAAGAGGCAGGCATTAAAGGTGAAGTCTCAGGACGGGTCAAACACATCTATTCAATTTACCGTAAGATGAAACTCAAAGGCTTATCTTTTGATCAGCTGTATGATATTCGGGCACTGCGGGTTTTGGTAGACACCCAATCTGAATGCTATCACACCTTAGGTCTGGTCCATGGTATGTGGCGCCATATTCCTGAGCAATTTGATGACTATATCACCAATCCAAAAGCCAATGGTTATCGCTCATTACATACGGCTGTTATTGCTGAGAATAAATCGCTAGAGATTCAAATTCGTACTCATCAGATGCACTTTGAGGCTGAGTTGGGTATGTGTGCTCACGTGAATTATAAGGAAGGTGGTAAGAATAAGCCTGATGCGTATCTCAATCAGAAGATTAACTCTTTACGTCAGTTACTATTAGCGGGCAGTGATAGCACCAACAAAAACCTTACTCATAACGGACTGATAGATGAGTTTGAGGTGGATGAAGATGAAGAGCAACTGGTAGATTTTGGGGAACTAGAACACATTTACGTGTTTAGCCGTGATGGTGATATTACCGAATTACCTAAAGGCGCTACGGTCTTAGATTTTGCTTACTATGTCCATACCCAAGTAGGTAACCGTGCTCAAGCGGCTCGAGTTAACCAACGCTATGTGCCTTTGACCTATCAATTAAAAACGGGTGAGCAAGTCGAGATTATCACCAAATCTTCTCGTGAACCCAATCGTGATTGGTTGGTGCCGTCTTTAGGCTACATTCAAACGTCACGTGCCCGTTCTAAGCTACGTCAATGGTTTAACAAGCAAGACCGCGATAAAAACTTAGAAATCGGTAAGCAAATGTTGGCCAAAGAGTTAGCGCGCTTATCGGTCCATCCCAATAGTATTAGCTTAAAAGACTACGTTAAACATTTTAACGTTAATTCTGCTGATGATATTTTGGTAGGATTGGTTACCGGTGAGATTGGGCTTCATCAGCTCACGGGTCATATTTCACGTGAGCTTGATTTAGTCATCGATAAGGAAGAGCAGGACTACACCCCAAGTGTCCATCCTAAAGTTACTGGTAAGCTTGATGCTTATAAAATTAATATTGATGGGCTCGATAATATTGAAATGCGTTTTGCCAACTGTTGTCAGCCTGTCTATGGTGAGCCTATCGCTGGATATATCACTCAAAGTAGTGGTGTCTCGGTACATAATCGTGGCTGCGCAGAATACAATCGATTAATTGAACGAGAGCCTGAGCGTCAAATTTCAGCCTCTTGGGTCTCGCAACAGACCAGTTATCAACCCGTAGAAATTATTATTGAGGCATACGATAGAAGAGGTTTATTGCGGGATCTTACTCAGGTAATTGATAAAGAAGACATCAATATTCGAGGCGTAGACACCAACAGCGATGACGACAATGTGGCCCATCTGAAATTCCGTCTTGAAGTAACGGGCTTATCGCAATTGTCAAAACTACTCGCCAAACTTGAACAACAGCCTGGTATCTTACATGCCAGACGAGCCGTATAAATACTTTTAAGTTCCTATACCTGAGTTACCTTATGCCCGAGTTACCTGAAGTTGAAACCACCAGAACTAGTTTAAAGCCTTTACTTAATAAAAAAGTAGAGACAGTCGAGGTTTTCCAACCCAAATTACGTTGGCCTGTACCACAAGATATAGACAGCTTAACAGGCTATGTACTTCAGGATATTGAACGTCGGGCAAAATATTTGATTTTAAAATTCAGACGGGATAACAAAGATTCTCTGAACAATAAACAGTCTAATATTATAAATATTGCCTCAGCTAGAGATACTAAGGCCTTAATTATTCATTTAGGCATGTCCGGCAGTCTACAGCAATTTCCGGTGGGTACTGAAAAACGTAAGCATGACCATGTAATCATGCAGTATACCAGCACTGATGCCACCCAAACTCCTATCCAGTTGCATTATCATGATCCTCGCCGTTTTGGGGCTATTTTATGGTTGGACGATTATGAACAAAAGTTGCTTGGTCATTTAGGTATAGAACCTTTAGATGAAGCATTTTCAGGGGATTATTTATACGACAAGATTCATAGAGTCTCAGAAAATAAAGTCCGTAAACCGCAAAATAAAACTGAATTAAAGCCCATTACTCGTTCAATTAAAGCGGTAATAATGGATCAGGTCTTCGTGGTAGGTGTGGGCAATATTTATGCCACTGAAAGTCTCTTTTTATCTGGTATTCATCCTAGCACTCCCGCCGATAAACTTACTAAGTCTCAGCTTTCAGAATTAGCAGAACATATTCGTGCCATACTGAAACGAGCCATTAATCAAGGTGGGTCAACTCTAAGGGACTTTACTGTGGCCAGTGGAACTACCGGTTACTTTCAACAGACGTTGCTGGTCTATGGTAAGCACAAACAGCCCTGCCCTAATTGTGGCACGACGATTGATAAAGTTACTATCACTGGCCGTGCCAGTACTTTCTGTCCAAACTGCCAACCTAAAGCTAACTCGTAAATTAAAGTAAACAGAATCTAATAAGATATAGCGAATAAAAAAAGAGACTCACCGTAGGTAGTCTCTTTTTTTATTTATTTTCTAACTTATGCAGTTACTGCTTTGATAGTTATTACTTTAACAGTTACTGCTTAGAGGGTTACTTGCTTAGCTTTTGGCTAATTTCACGAAGTAATAAAATCTCTTCTGATGGAGCCTCTTCAACCACCTCTTCCATTTTGTTATTACGGCGCATTTTGTTCATACCTTTCACCATCATAAAGATAATGAAGGCTAAGATTAAGAAGTTAATAAGTACGGTGATGAAGCTACCATAAGCCAATAAGGGAACACCAGCTGCTTTCAATGCATCATAAGTCATGGCAACGCCTTCTGGGGCATCGCCTAATAAAATAAACATGTTCTTAAAGTTAATCTCACCGCCAGCGATGAAAGCAACGATTGGCATGATCACATCTTCAACCAAAGAGTTTGTGATACCTGAGAATGCGCCACCAATGATTACACCCACTGCTAAATCCATAACATTACCCTTTAGGGCAAACTCTTTAAACTCTGACATCATACTCATAATTTTTCCTCCAAAATAAAAACTTAATCAAAAAGCACGAGCCAACAACGTAAGCAAACACCGAAATGCTTAACGCTTTAAGATCGCAC
>Ga0208670_100475_pt1 | contig 10647 bp, 8 predicted proteins | sample 24BtaG_FD_184098 | JGI IMG/M metagenome (GOLD analysis project Ga0208670, IMG submission 184098) | Marine viral communities from Cariaco Basin, Caribbean Sea - 24B_WHOI_OMZ_CsCl (SPAdes) (version 2) | ecosystem: Environmental > Aquatic > Marine > Oceanic | place: Caribbean Sea: Cariaco Basin...
CAAGGTGCCTTATGTCTGATAAAAACCCGCAGTACTCACGTATTTTACTTAAACTATCAGGGGAAGCATTGGCTGGTGGTCAAGGTATGGGGATTGATGCTTCTGTACTTGATAAGATGAGCTTAGCAATTGCTCACTTATGTGGCTTAGGCGTGCAAGTAGGTATCGTTGTTGGCGGTGGTAACTTATATCGTGGAAGTCAGCTACAAAAAGAAGGTTTGGTTGGCCGTGTTACCGGTGATCAAATGGGGATGTTGGCCACGGTCATGAATGGTCTGGCAATGCGTGATGCGCTTGAGCGCCGTAATATCAACACCCGCTTGATGTCTGCACTGCCTATCGGTGAAGTAACCGAAAGCTATAGCAGCAGAAATGCCATTCGTTATCTAAAAAATGGGGATGTGTGCATCTTTGTTGCGGGCACAGGCAACCCATTCTTCACCACCGATACAGCGGCTTGTTTACGCGGTATTGAGATTGAAGCAGGCGTTATCCTAAAAGCGACCAAAGTAGACGGTGTGTATGACAAAGACCCAAGTGTCCATGATGACGCCAAAAAATATGATGCTCTAACTTTTGATGAAGTGCTTGAACAAAAATTGGGCGTGATGGATTTAACCGCCATTGCTTTGTGCCGTGAGCACAATGTGCCACTACAAGTTTTTGATATGAATAAGCCCAACTCGTTATTAAACGTTATTATGGGCCAAAATGAAGGCACACGAGTTTTTCATTAATAGCAAAAACAAAATAGCCGCTTTTTGAATCAGATAGTGAGCTTTTAGAATTGATAGACTATTTCTGGAATAACCGTATTAACCATTAATTTCTTAAATTATTCACTGACTAACTAACTTAAACTATTCACAGATTAAATAATATAGTAAGGAAAATATTATGATTAATGACATTAAAAAAGATGGCGAAGCCCGTATGAAGAAGTCACTAGAAGCGTTGGAAAATGCTTTTAGTAAAGTACGTACAGGCCGTGCTCACCCAGGTATGTTATCTGGCGTGATGGTAAACTACTATGGTGCAGATACCCCACTTAACCAAGTGGCTAGTGTCAACGTTGAAGATTCTCGTACCTTATTGGTTCAGCCATTTGAGCGCTCAATGGTACAAGCGGTAGACAAAGCGATTCGTGAAGCAGATCTAGGTCTAAACCCAATGACTGCCGATGTGATTCGCGTACCTATGCCAGCCTTAACCGAAGAAACTCGCCGTGACATGCAAAAGTTGGCCCGTGGTGAAGCTGAAAACAGTCGCGTTTCTGTGCGTAATGTCCGCCGCGATATGCTAAATGACGTGAAAGAATTGGCGAAAGAAAAAGAAATCAGCGAAGATGAAGAGCGTCGTGCCAGCGATGACATCCAGAAGCTAACGGATAAATACATTGCATCTATCGACAGCAAGCTTGAAGCCAAAGAAAAAGAGCTAATGGAAGTTTAAAACTTTCAAGACGCTGTATAAGCAATAAAATAAGTCTAGCCTGTTCATTTGAACCCTAAGTGGGCAGGCTAGGTTGGCTATATAAGGTTTTATTGAGTCTGTATTTAATGGCCTAATCCAAATCGACACTAATTACAGACTAATAAAACCAAAACCCATCACCATGATTAGATAAAGACTATTATGACTGAGTCACACCCTTCAAATGCGTACGATTCTTTGCCTGTTCCTGCGGTTTTACCTAAACATATTGCCATTATTATGGATGGTAACAATCGCTATGCAAAAGCGCATGGTATGGCCAAAGGTCAAGGTCATGTTGCCGGAAAAGAGTCTTTAGATCCTTTGGTTGAATACTGCGTGGCGGTAGGTATTGAAGTATTAACTGTTTTTGCGTTCTCAAGTGAAAACTGGCAGCGTCCTGCTGATGAAGTGGCGTTACTGATGCGACTGCTGTCTGCCACAATTAATGAGCAGCTACCACGCATGCGAAAATATAATATTCGCCTAAGATTTATTGGTGATAGAAGTCAGTTAAGCCCAGAACTACAACAACAAATGGCAGACGCTGAGGCGGATACCGCAGGCTTTACCGCCATGACCCTAGTTATTGCAATCAGCTATGGGGGTCAGTGGGACATAGCTAATGCTGCCCGTCAACTTGCCAAAAAAATTGAGCAAGGTGAAATGACCGCCGAGCAGCTAACCGTAGAGACACTAGGTCAACAAGTACAGTTGGCCGATGTTGCTGATGTGGATATGCTGATTCGTACCGGCGGTGAATATAGAATTTCTAATTTCTTATTATGGCAATCGGCGTATGCTGAGCTGTTTTTCACAGACACGCTATGGCCAGACTTTGCTGCCAAAGAGCTGAATGAGATGATGTTTGAGTTTTCGCGTCGTCAGCGCCGATTTGGTAAAACCAGTGAACAAGTAGAATCAGAAACCTAACGTTTGCCTTAATTGAGCACGTTTCTTAAAATTAAATAAATAACATAAAAGAGGGTGCCTAGTATGTGGATACGCATTAAGACGGCTTTGATTTTGGTCTTGATTGTGGGGATCGCAATGTTTGCTAGTGATACGCCCTATCTTTTCGTTCCTTTATTGGCCACTGGGGTGGTGATTGCCTCTCATGAGTGGACCAAATTGATGCCTAAGTGGCGCACGCCTTCTTTGTTTGTGGCATTGATTTTAGGCATCACCATGCTGACCTTATTGGTTCCTTTCACTTGGCCACTATGGTGGGCGGCCGCGGTTATAATTTGGATTATGGCCTTATCTTGGGTGATTAAATTCCCCACCTCAACCAATTGGTATGGTCAGCGCCTATCTATTATGGGTATGGTCATATTAACTGCGGCCATTAGCGCCATGTTTTTCTTATGGTCACAGTCACCTTGGTGGCTAATGTACGTCTTCTTATTGGTATGGTGTGCAGACAGTGGTGCGTATTTTGTCGGTCGAAAATTTGGCAAACGCAAAATGTCGCCGAATGTGTCTCCTAACAAGAGTATCGAAGGGTTGATTGGTGGCTTAATCACTGGAATGATAGTGGTATTAGGTATTAGCTTATATAAACTTCAGCTTTCAGGTGTTGAATTAGGCCTATTTATTGGCTTGTCGTTAGTGACAATCTTGGCCTCAGTACTTGGCGACTTATTTGAGTCAATGCTAAAGCGCCGTGCCGGTGTTAAAGATTCTGGTACTATTTTACCAGGGCATGGTGGTATTCTTGACCGTATTGACTCTCTGCTATCCGCCACACCGATTTTCGCCTTGGGTTTCTGGTTGCTTCAACATTTTGGCTTATTGGCTGTCTTATAATTTAAATTATTAGTAGTCTTATAAGTGAATTAGCAGTCTGAAATTCAATAAAACGATTATACAAGCCTAATAACCTCACAAGTATTCATATTAAAACTCGCAATGGCTTAAAGGAAAATTATGACCCAACGCATCGCCGTACTCGGCGCCACCGGTTCAATCGGTGACAGCACACTCTCTATATTGGCGGATCATCCAGAACAATATCAAGTCTATGCCCTGTCAGGTCATGGTCGATTGGACAAGTTGTTTGAGCTGTGTCAGCAGTTTAAACCGAGTAGAGTGGCCGTCCCTGAAGATAAGGTGGATGAGTTTGCCGCACGTTTGCAGCAAGCCAGTCTGACTTGTGATGTGGTGGGTGGTCAAGCGGGTTTGGATGATATTGCTGCAGATACCGAGGTAGATACCGTTGTAGCGGCCATAGTGGGTGCAGCAGGATTGGCTTCTACTTTAACCGCAGCCAAGGCAGGTAAACGTATATTACTTGCCAACAAAGAAGCCTTAGTCATGGCTGGTAGCCTGATGATGAAGGCGGTTAAAGATAATGGGGCGACCTTACTGCCATTAGATTCAGAACATAATGCTATTTTTCAGTGCTTACCTCCTGAGGTGCAACAACACAACACCCAAATCCATGATGCCAGCTATGGCATTAATAAACTATGGCTAACGGCCTCAGGCGGACCATTTTTATATAAAAGTTTGCAGCAAATGCAGACAGCCAGTGTCAGTGAAGCGGTAAAACACCCTAATTGGTCAATGGGTCAGAAGATATCGGTCGACTCCGCTACGATGATGAACAAAGGTCTGGAGCTTATTGAAGCCTGCCATTTGTTTGATTTGGCTGAGTCGCAAATCAATGTGGTTATCCATCCACAAAGTATCGTCCATTCTATGGTTGAATACTGTGATGGCAGCTTTTTAGCACAAATGGGCAGTCCCGATATGCGTACCCCAATCGCACATGCTTTGGCTTATCCTAAACGTATCACTGCTGGGGTGAAGTCTCTGGATTTGTATCAGCTATCTGCTCTTGAATTTATCAAACCTGATTTGGAAAAGTTCGCGTGTTTAAAGTTAGCAAGAGAGGCGATGCAATCAGGACAAGAGGCAACTATTGCTTTAAATGCTGCCAATGAAATTGCGGTAGAGGCATTTATAAAAGAGCAAGTTTCCTTAACCGACATTGCCTTGATTAATGGCCGAGTATTAGACACTATGCATCAGCGATCTAGTGCCAATCAAAGCGTTGATCGAGACTTTAGAGGTAGTATTAAAACGTTGGATGATATTTTGGCCATTGACAAATTAGCTCGAATTCAAGCTCAAAAAGAGGTAGCGCAATGTCTCAGTTAATGACATTGGCCCTATTCTTATTGGCTTTTGCTGCCATTTTAGGACCATTAGTGGCCCTGCATGAATGGGGACACTATATTGTGGCTCGATTATGCGGTGTTAAGGTTCTGACTTACTCTATTGGCTTTGGCCCTAAGCTTGCCAGTTGGACCAGTAAAAAGACAGGTACCAACTATCGTATCTCAGCTTTGCCACTTGGCGGCTACGTCAAAATGCTTGATGAACGTGAAGGAGAAGTGGCGGAAGCAGAAAAGCACTTGGCTTTTAATAATCAGCATCCGTTGAAAAAGATTGCCATCGTTGCTGCAGGCCCAGTAATGAATTTCATCATTGCCATCGCTTTATTTTGGGTATTGTTTTTAGTCCCAAGCGAGCAGTTAAACACCCGTATTGGTTCGATTTTGCCAGACACACCAGCCGCCGCTGTCAATCTACCTAAAGGCGATAAAATCGTTGCAGTAGATGGTCATCAAGTGCAAACTTGGGAAGAGGTAAACTACCGTTTAGCCGATCGTATGGGAGAGACCGGTACAGTTGCTGTGTCTTTAGAAACAGTTAATCCCAAGGTGCAACAGTCAGCGACTAACGCTACAGCGGTCAATACCACTGCAGATTATCGCCAAGCGTCACAAATTGAGGCGAATAAAGTAGCGATAACAAAGGTTGAAGTGCCCATCGAAAACTTTATGCAGGGTGAACAGTCGGGTAAAGACACCTTGACTAGCTTAGGCGTTATGCCTTGGCAACCGCATATCGAGCCAATAGTAGGGCAGTTGACAGAAGATGGTGCTGCTATACGCCAAGGCATGAAGGTGGGCGATAAAATTATCGCTATCAACAAACAGCCTGTAGATGATTGGTTGGCTGCTACCCGTATTATCAGAGACAATCCTGAAACGCTACTGACTTTTACTGTCCTTAGAAAAGATGAGCAAGGTCAGAGCCATGAGATTGATTTGCAAATCATGCCTCAAGGTAAAAAAGGCAATGCCGGTCAACATTATGGTCAAATTGGGGCAGGAATTAATCCTATCGAGATTGTAGTACCAGATGACTATAAAACGATGGTATCCTACGACCCTATGACTGCGATTGGTAAAGCTTTTGCCAAAACAGGTCAATTAGCCTCTATGACCTTAAGCTCTATGGGTAAAATGATCACCGGTAAAGTGGGGTTAGACAATATATCAGGCCCGATTACCATTGCTGTGATTAGTAAACAAAGCTTTGAGATTAGTTGGGAGCAGGTATTGGCCAATGCCGGTATTATTAGCTTGAGCCTTGCCGTTTTAAACTTATTACCTATCCCTGTGTTGGACGGCGGTCATTTACTCTATTACTTGATTGAGCTGATTCGAGGTCGCCCTGTGTCTGAAAGAATGCAGATTCTCGGTTTTAATATCGGCTTCTTATTTCTTCTTGGCTTTATGATTTTGGCCATTACTAATGACTTTAGTCGCTATTTTTAAACAAAAATACTGGATTTTATTAATTTTATAGCTTTAAATAGTTGGTTATAACTTAAATTGTTGCTTATAGCCCATTAACATCATGATTGTTTTGCACTAACCTTATATATTAAAGGCAAAGTGAGGTTGTATGTCGAGACAGCACTCGATGTATTTGTAAGACTCGGTTCTTTCTCTTATCTTTGTAAAATAGACATAAGCTTATAACCCCATTATGAAATATAGTGGTTGATAAATTTTTAAACTACCTTACTTTTAGCACGTTCTTTGAATCACGGATTGTATGTATGCAAACGTCTTTATTTAAAATGTCACAATTAATAGCAGTACCTGCCTTTGCAGCAATTATGGCCGTATCGGCACAAGCCGCTGATAATGTCCTAACCAATGTCGAGTTTGTGGGACTGCAACGTTTAACTCCTGAAAGCTTATATCCTCTACTGACAACCAATGTGGGTGAGGTGGTTACCGAACAAGATTTAGCCAATAGCATCGAAGCATTATATGCCACAGGCGACTTTGCGAACATTCAAGCTAAGAATGAAAATGGCCGTGTGACTTATTATGTGGCTGAACGTCCTATCGTGGCTGAAGTCAACTTTGAAGGCAACAAGCTTATCCCTAAAGAGGGGTTAGAGGAAGGTCTGAAATACGCTGGTATCTCAGTAGGTAGCGTATTAAAGCAAGCAACGGTTCAAAACGTGGCTAATGAGTTACAACAGCAGTATATTGGTCAAGGCTATTACAACAGTGATATCGAAGTAGACCAAGAATTATTAGACGGTAACCGTGTCAAGCTAACTGTACGCTTTATCGAAGGTAAACCGGCGAAAGTAGTTGATATCAACGTTATTGGTAATAAACACTTTAGTGATGAAGATATTAAAGATGTGTTTGCGGTAAAAGAGTCGTCATGGACTCGTTTGCTGTCTAAATCAGACCGTTACGCCAAAGAAAAACTGGCTGCCAGTTTAGAAAACCTGAAATCAATGTATATGAACGAAGGTTTTGTTAACTTCAGCGTTGACAATGCTATTTTAAATATCAATGATTCTAAAGATAAAGTATTCATCGAAGTCAGCGTGACGGAAGGTGAGCAGTATAAGTTTGGCCAAGCTAACTTCTTAGGCAATCCTACTTATGATAAAGAGAAACTGGCGCAAAGTATTGCCTTCAAGCCAGGTGAGCAGTTCTCACAAGCCAAGTTAGAGGCGTCGACCACTGCGCTTAAAAACCAATATGGGGATGACGGCTATTACTTCGCTCAGGTTCGACCCGTTCCTCGTATTAATGAAGAAACTAAGACTGTAGATATTGACTATTTCATCGATCCTGCACGTCCGGTCTATGTACGTCGTATTAACTTTAATGGTAACACCAAGACTGAAGATGAAGTGCTGCGTCGTGAGATGCGTCAGCTAGAGGGCGCCTTGGCTTCAAATGACAAAATTCAAAACTCACGCGTACGTTTGATGCGCACAGGTTTCTTCAAAGGGGTTAACGTTGACGTTAAGCCGGTACCAAATACGCCAGACCAAGTGGATGTTAACTTTACCGTTGAAGAGCAGCCATCAGGTAGCTCAACCATCGCTGCAGGTTATTCACAAAGCGGCGGGGTAACGTTCCAATTAGATTTCAGTCAGAAAAACTTCCTAGGAACGGGTAACCGAGTTAATGCGGCCTTATCACGTTCAGAGACGCGAGATTCTTATAGTTTAGGTTTTACCGACCCTTACTTCACTGAAAATGGCGTTTCGCAAGGGATTAGTGGCTATTATAGAAAAACCAAATTCGATGACCGTAACGTGAGTAACTATGTGACGGATTCTTATGGGGCTTCTTTAAACTATAGCTATCCTATCGATGAGACCAAGCGTATTAGTGCCGGGTTTAACTACGACAATACAGAAGTTCGTGGTGGCCGTTATATGGGTATCTCCAACGCTTATGACCTGTTAAAAGAAGATGGTAAGGTAACAAGATATTCAGTTAATAAACTAGACGCGAATGGTGAGGTTGAGCTTGATCCAAATGGCGATCCTGTTCAACAAGACTTAGTGGGTGGTTTCAAAAACGATTACAATACCTACAGTCTATTACTGGGCTGGGATTACAGCACTTTAGACCGTCCGGTGTTCCCGACCAAAGGTATGAACCATACCGTTAATGCTACTCTAGGTTTTGGCGATCAAACATATCAAAAACTAATTTATAAAGGCAACGTTTATTACCCATTAGGCAGAGACTTCGTAGCTCGAGGCTATGCAAAATTAGGCTATGGTAATGATCTACCTTTCTATGAAAACTTCTATGCAGGTGGCTATGGTTCAGTACGTGGTTATGAATCATCAAGCTTAGGTCCACGTTCACCTTATTATCTGCAGATGGATAGATATGACCAAAACCTTAAAGATTATGGTTATGCGGTGGGTGAAGAAGTGGGTGGTAATGCTCTGGCCACTATCGGTGCAGAATTAGTATTACCTATGCCGTTTAAAGGTGATTGGGCAGATCAAGTCCGTCCAGTATTGTTTGTTGAAGGTGGTCAAGTCTTTGATACCACAGACAAAGAAGACAAAAAAGTTAGATTTGACGAGGCATCAAACTCATTTAAGGAAGACCCTAACGGTACGCCTCTGTTAATTCAAGACAATGAAATGAGATACAGTGCCGGTGCTGGTATTACATGGTTTACCCCAATTGGTCCTATCTCATTAAGTTATGCTAAGCCATTTGGTGATAAGAAAGGGGATAAGACAGAAGAAGTACAATTCCAGATTGGTAGCACTTTCTAGTCTAAGTAAATCGTATCTTCTAGTTTGAATGGAAACTGCTCTATAGGGTTGATGATTCTGTAATCCAAATACCAATAGAGCAGACCGATAGAGCATAACGCCTTACAGTCATTTATTGTGATCCTTTTATACGAGCTCAAAGTTAGTAACTTTGGGCTTTCGTTTAAGGTTGATATTAACCCTATTTATTTTATAAGCCTAGTAAGGCAATGTTTTAAAGCCATACTTTAGGTTTAAGGACACTTACCCAACTTATGACGCTCTCTAACCCTACCGTGAGCCTAGCTGATGTGATTTCAGCGATAACGGTTCGACAACCTATCTTAAATCAGGACGATTTAAGTCCTTCTCAATTGCAAACCTGCTTAACCGGTATTGGCAGCCTAGATCAGGCCACTGACACTCAGCTGAGTTTTTTATCAGACCAGGCCTATGTTTCAGTCTTATCAAATACCAAAGCGGCTGTGGTATTAATCTCTGAAGAGAATGCAGATCAAGTACCTGCAAGCAGTATAGCGCTTGTAGTGGCATCACCGTATGTTGCTTATGCCAGCGCCACTCATCTGTTCGACCCTGCTAGAAATTTTAATAATGAGCAAGATCAATCCTTTATTCATCCGACCGCTCAAGTTGCAGACTCTGCAGAGTTGGGTGACAATGTCTATATTGGTCCCTTTTGCGTGATTGCAGAACAGGCTAAAATCGGGAAAGGTAGCAAATTGCAGTCTCACGTACATATTGCTGAGCAGGTTTCTATTGGAGAGCATTGTACTTTGTATCCCCATACCTATATTGGTCATAGCTGCCAATTAGGCGACGCAGTACGGGTTCATGCTGGGGCCAGTATAGGCTCTGAAGGATTTGGGTTTGCCCCTATGGCCAATACAGCGACAGAGGGTTGGGAGCGCATTGTACAGCTAGGACGGGTTATTATTGGTAATAATGTCCGTATTGGCAGTCAAACCTGTATCGATAGAGGCGCTATTGACGATACGGTGATTGAAGACAACGTCATCATTGATAATTTAGTACAGATAGGTCATAACGTAAAAGTTGGGGCAGGCACGGCCATCGCTGGGAAAGTAGGCATCGCTGGTAGTGCAATCATTGGCAAATACTGCATGATCGGTGGCGGTGTCGGTATTGCTGGTCATTTAGAGATTACCGATGGGGTGGTGCTAACTGGAATGACCTTAGTCAGTAAATCTATTAAAAAGCCCGGCGTTTACTCGTCAGGAGTGACCTCAATGCCTGCGATGGACTGGCGTCGAGCCATGGTTAAAATTCGAGCGTTAGGCAAAAAATAAGTAACAAATAATTTTAAATCATATATTCGTAAATAGTGTGCTTTATTTTATTTAGGTAAGGACAGCTCATGACTCAAAATAGTGATAGTTTAAACTCAGGACTTGCTACAAGCCTAGAGACGACTAGTACTGAACAAAAGCAATGGCAAATGACCGTAGAAGATGAGCATTTTTTGTCGACTAATTCGGTCACTTTGCCAATGGGTTTTGAACAAATCAAGCGATATTTACCGCATCGTTATCCTTTTATGCTGGTCGATAGAGTGACAGGTTGTTCGCCAAATTCATGGATTACTGGCTACAAAAACGTAACCATTAATGAGCCTTTTTTCCAAGGCCATTTCCCTGAGCAGCCCATTATGCCTGGAGTATTAATTATTGAAGCCTTGGCTCAAGTATCGGGCATACTGGCTTTTATTACTCAAGGGGTTACTGCTG
>Ga0208670_100479_pt1 | contig 10532 bp, 8 predicted proteins | sample 24BtaG_FD_184098 | JGI IMG/M metagenome (GOLD analysis project Ga0208670, IMG submission 184098) | Marine viral communities from Cariaco Basin, Caribbean Sea - 24B_WHOI_OMZ_CsCl (SPAdes) (version 2) | ecosystem: Environmental > Aquatic > Marine > Oceanic | place: Caribbean Sea: Cariaco Basin...
TGATGCCGGAGGGTTTGCTTTCCCAGATGATCCGCGCTGCGGATTCTGTAGGGAAACGTCCAAAAATGCAAGCCCCGGTTCCGGTTAATCTTGCAGGTCCGAATTGTGCAAGCCATTCCAGGCTTCGGTCAACCTCAGGATACAGTTCACGAACTACATCCTCGCAGTCATTTCGGTACCTCGAGGCGTCTCCCTCAAAAGCGGGGCGTATTTTCAATTTTGGGGTGTCTCTTGTCAACCCTTTTTCTGAAAAAATCTTTCCGGTATTAATTTTACAGTTTGGTTTTAGTACCAGAAACCAGTCCTGGGGCGGGTTTGCGGGGGTCAGGATTTCTCCCACACCTTCACCGATGGCTGCCTTGCCGCGAACGAAAACGGGCACGTCGGCACCCAGTGTCAGGCCGATGTCGGCCAGTTCGTCTTCACTCAGGTTCAAATTCCAAAGATAGTTCAAACCGAGAAGGGTGGTGGCGGCATTGGAGCTGCCTCCGCCCAACCCGCCACCCATAGGTAGGCGTTTGTTCAAATGAATGCTTACACCGGGCAGGGGTTCTGAACTGCGCGGCGCCAGTGCCCGGGCGGCCCGGATGATGAGGTTCTGGTCGTCCGGGACGCTTTCGATGGAGTTTTCCAGGCGCACCCCCGGCTGCTGCGGGGTCAGTGTGAAAGTTAACTCGTCGCCGTAGTCCAGGAACTGGAACAGGGTTTGAAGTTCGTGATAGCCGTCCGGGCGCTGGCCGGTGATGTGCAAAAACAGGTTTAGCTTGGCCGGCGAGGGCAGGGTAATGCGGGTTGTCACTGGGTTAGTCCTCACGTTGCCAGCGGCTGATGACCACGCGCACGCGTTTGTCGCCTTTCAGGGCGGTGATTCGGGCGGGTAGTTCGGGCAGGGTTTCTATGAACGGTTGCCAGCGGTCGTACCGGATTTCCCAGCCGTCTTGTTCAAGAATGGCCAGTTTGTTCTGCTCATCGAACAGCAGGCGAAAGTCGCCGTCAGGGGCGGGCAGGCCTTTGATCCACCAGGTCAGATTGTCGATGGGCAGTTGCCAGCCCGTGGCTGCCTGAATCAGTTTCTCCGGTTCTGAGGACTGGTAGTGGTCGCCGTTCGGCATCGTTAGCTGGATGTATCCCGGCACCCCTTTTAGCTGGGTGCTGCCCATGCCCAGAAACGACGACGACAACGCCAGTTCGTAGCTTTCGTTGCGCTGTTGCCAGCGGTTGATCACGGCAGTCCCGCTGTCAGAGGGTTGTTTCACCGCCAGCTTGCCCGACAGCAACCAGTGGTTGAATCGGGTTAGTTTATCCGAGTGGGCCGCCCACTCGGCGGGTGGTTGTTCAGTCATGCCCTCGGGCAGCGGTTCGAGCTGTATGGTGGTACAGCCCGTTATCGAGAAAAGCAGTGCCAACAAGGGGAGCGTTCCGCGAATCATTCTTCGTTCCCTTCGTTGGTCAGGCGCTCAATGGTTTCGAGCAGAATCTCGTGATCGGGGTCTTTGTCGAGACCTTCTTCCCAGATAATGCGAGCTTGTTCTTCTTCGCCGATGCTCCACAGTGCTTCGCCGTAATGGGCCGACACTTCAGGATCTGAATAGGCGCCCCAGGCTTCTGACAGGTACTCCAGCGCTTCCATCGTGCGCCCTTGTTTGAATAAGACCCAGCCCATGCTGTCCAGAATGGCAGGGTTGTCGGGGTCGAGGGCTAGGGCGCGCTCGATATAGCCCTGTGCTTCCTGCAGGCGATCGGTTCGTTCGGTCAGGATGTAGCCGAGCGCGTTGAGAGTGATCGAGCTGGCGGGCTCTATGTCGAGAATGGCTTTAAGGTCTTGTTCCGCCTGCTCCGGATTACCCTTCGCATCATGCAGCATGGCGCGTGCATAGCGAGCTTCAACGTTGTCGGGATGTTCTTCAAGAGCCCGATTGGTGGCAGTCAGAGCACTGGCTTTCTGGTCTTGATCAATCAGCAGGTTGATTTCCAGTAGCCAGAACTTTTCGGCTTGTTCCGGGTTGTTGGCTCTCAGCGATTGGATATGGCTGAGCGCTTCATTCAGCTCGCCTGCCTGAGCTTGCAGTTCACTGGCGCGGGATAGGGCAGGGAAGTAGTAATTGCCCGATTCCACGCTCTGGTAGTGATTGATGGCCAGCTCGGTGTTTCCGGCTTCTTCTTCAATGCGGCCAAGGTAATACCTGGCTTCGTTCGTGTGGTGGCCCTGCTCAACTAGCGCGTTAAGATCGGCGCGGGCGGTATCGAGTTGCTGGTTTTCCAGTGCCACCAGAGCGTGGGACAGTTTCAGTCCCGGTGTGTCCGGATGGCGTTTGACCAGTCGCTGGAACTCGTCCTGAGCCGCTTGCAGCTTTTTCTCGTTAATGAGGATTCGGCCGTAAAGTGTGCCCATCTGGCGATTGTCAGGGAACCGGCGGGTATTGCTGGTGAGGTGATTTAGTGCCGCTTTCGTCTGCCCGGTTTGATACAGCAAATCGCCTTTAAGTGTAATGGCCGGCTGAAAGTTCGGGTGCGCGCTGATTAACGGTTCCAGTCGCTCCAGGCCAGATTGAGGGTCGCCGGAGACTTTCATCAGCAGCGCAATGCCGTATTCCAGATCCGGGGTGTTCGGGTGGCGTTCGGCTAACTGCAGGTACAGAGTCAGTAACTCTTGTTGCTGGGCAGGCGGTAGTTGGGTTGCCATGGCGGCGAGGCTGTCAAAATCAGCGTCTTCGCCCTGATCCATGATCTTTTCCATGTGAAACAGCGTCGTTTCCAGGTTTTGCCGTTTAACGGCCTGAATGGCTGCTACACGGTGGGCCTGAATGTTTTCCGGCGATTTTTCGAGCCACAAATCGGCCAATTGTTGTTGAGCGTTGTCGGCATTCAGAGTTTGGGCGATACGCATGGCTCGCTCGATCACGCCATCGTCTTTGGAGGTTTTTGCCGCCTGAATATAATTTACCAAAGTGACGTCGTAGCGACCCCGTTGCGCCGCGATTTCTGCCGACAAGAGCTGATAAAGCACTTCGGGTTCGAAGTCTGCGTACTCAATCTCTGTTTGCTCGGGTGCCGGGGTGGCAATGGGTTCGGGGGCCGGTTGTGTTGATGACCCTGAAAAACTTGAGCAGCCGGATAAGGTGGCGAAGCTAATTCCCAGCAGGCAGGTGGCCAGGTATGGTGCGTTTCTTTGCATGCAGCGTCCTGTGAGCTCGAGGCTGTGTTTCAGAATGACCGTTCTTTACCTGAATAAATTGAGGCAGATCGGATCGTGGTCAAGGCCGAGCGCCTATAATGGCATAAGCGCTTGAAGTTGCCCAACATGTCCGCAGTTGCCGAAGCCCGGGTGTTTTCAGGTGGCAGGCGCGAGCGGGCGCCGGTAGAATGAGGCTGCTTATCTTTTACTGGACTGAGGTGTTTTGAGCTCACCATGGCATTGCTGACACTGGGAATTAATCACCGCACTGCGCCCGTGGAAATCCGCGAGCGGGTCGCGTTTACGCCTGAGCGGATGGCCGAGGCCTTCTCCGAACTGCGGGCGGCGACGGGTGCCAGTGAAGCCGGCATCTTATCGACCTGTAACCGCACGGAACTCTATCTGGCGGGCGACGACGATTGCGCGCCAGCGCTGTTGCGCTGGTTGGCCGGGTTCCACGATCTGGACGCGGCGGATCTGGAAAACGTGATCTACGTGCACCGAGATTCCGATGCCGTGCGGCATATGATGCGTGTGGCGGCTGGCCTTGATTCCATGGTGCTGGGTGAACCCCAGATTCTTGGCCAGCTGAAAGATGCCTACGCTCTGGCGCGGGAACACAACGCCACTGGCGCTTTCTTGTCTCGCCTGTTTGAACACACCTTTTCCGTTGCCAAGCGGGTCCGGACAGAAACGGCGATCGGCGAAAACCCGGTGTCGGTTGCTTACGCGTCAGTCAGCATGGCGCATCAGATTTTCGCGGATATGTCCCGCAACAAAGCACTGTTGATTGGTGCCGGTAAAACCATCGAACTGGTGTCTCGCCATTTGGCCGATGCCGGTGTGCGTGATTTTCTGGTCGCCAACCGGACGCTGGAGCGTGCCCAAACGCTGGCTGAGATCCACGGCGGAAAAGGCATTGTCCTTTCCGAAATTCCGGATCATTTGGCCGATGTTGATATCGTCATCTCCTCAACCGCCAGCCCGCTGCCGATTCTTGGCAAAGGCGCTGTCGAGCGCGCTTTGAAAAAACGTAAACATCGCCCCTATTTCATGGTGGATATTGCCGTACCCCGTGATATTGAGCCGGAAGTGGGCGCTTTGGCGGATGTATACCTCTATACCGTTGACGATTTACGCCAAGTGATAGAAGAAAACGTACGCTCCCGGGAAGGCGCTGCCCGCGAGGCCGAAAACCTGATTGCCAGCGGCGTTCAGGATTTTCTGGACCAGCTGCGCGCGCTAGATGCCGTGTCGACATTGAAAGTGTTCCGTTCACGGGCGGAATCGCTGCGCGACGCGGAAACCGAGAAAGCGCTCAGGGCGCTGCGCAATGGTGCCGACCCGGAAACCGCTCTCCGAAGCCTGGCGCGGGGCCTCACAAACAAACTTCTGCACCAACCATCTACTCAGGTTCGTAAAGCCATGGCGGAAGGGCGTACCGAAGTTGCGGACTTCCTGCGTGAGCTTTATCAACTTGAAATGTTGGATGCTGACGAGCCCACCACCACGGAAAAACTATGAAGTCATCGATTAAATCCCGCCTTGAACAGTTAGTAGAGCGGTTCGAGGAGGTGAATGCGCTGTTAAGCGATGCCTCAGTGATTGCCGACCAGAACAAGTTTCGTGATCTTTCCAAAGAGTACGCAGAGATTGAACCTGTGGTGAAGTGCTTTCAGGCATGGCAGCAGTCTCTGGATGATATCGCCGAAGCGAAAGAGTTGGCTAAAGATGGCGACGCCGATATGCGTGCCATGGCCGAAGAAGAGCTGTCCGATGCTCAGGCCCGCAGTGAAGAACTGGATGCCGAGCTGCAACGATTGATGCTGCCGAAAGATCCGAACGACACCAAAAACGTGTTTCTGGAAGTCCGTGCCGGTACCGGTGGTGATGAAGCCGCTATTTTTGCCGGTGACCTGTTCCGCATGTATTCCCGATACGCGGAAAAGCGCCGCTGGCAGGTTGAAATACTGAACGAGAACGAAGGCGAGCACGGCGGATATAAAGAAGTAATCGCTCGTTTGTCGGGTGAGGGTGTCTACGGCGCCCTTAAATTCGAATCCGGCGCACACCGGGTGCAGCGAGTGCCGGAAACCGAATCTCAGGGCCGTATTCATACCTCAGCGTGTACAGTGGCCGTCATTCCCGAAGCAGACGAAGCGGAAGCCATCGATATCAACAAAGGCGATTTGCGCGTCGATACCTTCCGGGCCTCCGGAGCCGGTGGGCAGCACGTAAACAAAACCGACTCCGCGATCCGAATTACCCACCTGCCCACAGGGCTGGTGGTGGAGTGCCAGGAAGAACGGTCGCAGCACAAAAACCGCGCCAAAGCCATGAGTTTGCTGGCCTCGCGGCTGCAGAATGCCGAGCTGGAAAAACAGCAGCAAAGCATGGCTGAAACCCGGAAAAGTCTGGTGGGTAGCGGTGACCGCTCAGAGCGCATCCGCACCTACAACTTCCCGCAAGGCCGGGTGACTGATCACCGCATCAACCTTACGCTGTATAAGCTGGATGAAGTGGTTGGTGGTGATCTGGATGCGGTAGTGGTGCCGCTGCAACAGGAACACCAGGCGGAATTGCTGGCCGAACTGTCACAGGATCAGTAACCCCTTGTTGACCTGCGAAGCTCTGATAAAAGAAGCCGCGGCCCGAATCGGTGGTGATTCACCCAAGCTGGATGCCGAATTGCTGCTAAGCCACATCAGTGGCCTGAGCCGCACCAGCTTTCGGGCCTGGCCCGAGCGGGAAATCCCGGCGGCGCAGGCGGAACAGTTTTTCGCACTGGTCGCCGAGCGGGTTGAGGGCAAGCCCGTTGCGTACCTGCTCGGCCAGCAGGAATTCTGGTCGTTGCCTCTGACAGTGTCCACGTCCACCCTGATACCTCGCCCCGACACCGAATGCCTTGTAGAAACCGCTTTATCGCTTGAGTTGCCTGAAACCGCCAAAGTTCTGGATTTGGGCACCGGCACGGGCGCGATTGCCTTGGCGCTCGCCAGCGAGAAGCCCGATTGGCAGGTCACCGCCACCGACCGCATTGCCGAAGCGGTCGAACTGGCCCGCGAGAACAGCCAGAATCTGAACCTTCCCATCACCGTGCTTCAGAGCCACTGGTTCGACGACATCCCGGCCGACACCTTTGATTTACTCATTTCCAACCCACCCTATATCCCGGCCAGCGACCGCCATCTCAGCGAGGGCGATGTGCGCTTTGAACCGGCATCCGCTTTGGTTGCCGGCGACGACGGGCTGGATGATATTCGCTTGTTGGTTACCCAAGGGCTGGCGTGGTTGAACGGCGATGGTTGGATGATGCTGGAACACGGCTACGACCAAGGTGAGGCGGTTCGGGAGTTGTTTGCCTGTGCCGGTTGGCGCAACATAGAAACCCGCAAAGATTACGGCGGTAACGACCGCATGACCCTGGCCCGCAAGCCAGCCAGTGACTAACTGCGAGATTTCCTATGCTCAGCGATGACGAACTGCTCCGCTACAGCCGCCAAATTCTGATTCCTCAATTTGATATCGCCGGCCAGCAAAAGCTGAAAGAGGCCCGGGTGATGATTCTGGGCTCCGGCGGCTTGGGTTGCCCGGTTGCGTTGTATCTGGGTTCGGCTGGCGTGGGGCAGTTAACGCTGGTGGATGACGACCAGATCGAATTGGCTAATCTTCAGCGCCAAATCGGTTTCCAGCAAAGCTGGCTTGGCGACTCCAAAGCCGAACGCTTGGCCGAGCGTGTTCGCGCGATTAATCCCGAAATTACCGTGACTGCCGTTAATCGCCGTGTGGATGGTGATGATCTTCAACAGCTGGTCTCGGAAGCAACGTTGGTGTTGGATTGCACCGATAACTTCAACACCCGTTTCGCCCTTAACCGTGCATCCGTTGCTGCTGGGGTTCCGTTAGTGTCTGGTGCGGCGATTCGGGGGGAAGGGCAGATATCCGTATACGACCCTCGAAACCCTGAAAGCCCCTGCTACCACTGTTTGTACGAAGAGCAGGGCAACGAGGATCTGACCTGCTCGGAAGCGGGTGTTATCGCGCCCTTAGTAGGCATGATTGGTTCAGCTCAGGCGATGGAAGCGATAAAAGTGATAGCCCAGGTGGGTAGTCCTCTAATGGGCCGGCTGCTCATTTTGGATGCCTGGCAGATGCAGTGGCGAGAAATGAAGCTATTGAAAGATCCTGACTGCCCGGTCTGTTCGGCCTGACTTTGGAGTAGGGCCGGGTTGGGGATGCCTTTCCAAAAACCGCTCCTTCGGCACGTCCATGTGACGCTTCTGCTCCGCCATCCATGGCTACGCACATTTTTGGAAAGGCATCCCCAACCCAGCCCGTCAGCTTGTGAAGTGGTTCTCTGATAGCCGCCCCAACCCTGACCGGAAAAGATACTCAGTCCTTCAAAGCCTGAAACCGCGCAATCGCCTCCTTCCGGCTTTCTTTCAAATCCACGATAGGCCGTGGATACCCTTTCGGAATAACCCCACCTTTAGACGGATCGTGAATCCGCTTGTTATCCAGCTTCGCCAGCTCTGGCACCCAGTTACGGATGAACTCGCCTTTGGGGTCAAAACGTTCGCTTTGGGTGACCGGATTAAAAACCCTGAAGTAGGGTGCTGCATCTGTGCCGGTAGATGCACTCCACTGCCAGCCGCCGTTGTTCGAAGCCAGAAACCCGTCTACCAGATTCTGCATAAACCAGGCTTCACCCAGCCGCCAGTCAATGAACAGATTCTTAGATAAGAACATTGCCGTGATCATCCGCAGGCGATTGTGCATCCAGCCGGTGGCTTTCAGCTGACGCATGGCAGCATCCACAATGGGAATGCCCGTTCGGCCTTCTTTCCAGGCTTCGAAGTGCTCGCCCGGATCGTTCCACTTCAGAGCTTCTGTTTCCGGTTTGAAGGCGCGGTGCATGCTGAGCCGTGGGTAGTGATAAAGAATGTTTATGTAGAAGTCGCGCCAGGCAATTTCGTTGATCCAGGTTTCAATGCCTTCGCCGGAGCTGCCGGTTTGTTGAGCGGCGATCAAGCACTGTCGGCCCGACAAAACACCGTTAGTCAGGTAGGGCGACAGCAGGCTGGTGCCGTCCAGCGCGGGGAAGTCCCGGGTGTCGTTGTAGCTGGCGGCGCGCTCTGAGAGAAATTCATCCAGTGCATCGTGGGCGGCGTCTTCGCCGGTTTCCACCAGAGGCTCCGGAGCATTCTTGAACGGGGCGGGCAGGGTGTCGGTGCGTTCCGGTGTGACTGTTGAACCGATCGCAGAAGGTATCGGATAAAGAGTGGGGCGTGTTTCTTCTACCCACACGCGCCACCGGCGAGAAAACGGGGTAAAAACGGAATAGGGCTCGTCTTTCTGGGTGAGAATTTGCCCGACCGGCGCCACGGTTTGGTCTCGGTATTTTTTCACCGCTACATCCAGCGAAGATAGCCTGTCCCGGGCCTGCTTATCGCGCTTTCGCTCGTTGGCCCCATATTCCTCGTTGAAATGAAGATGGCTAATGCTGTGCTGGCGGCAGTGCTGTTCCAGTGCGTCCACGCTGGAATCAAAGGTATCGGCATGGAGGAAGTTGAGCGTAATGCCAAGCTTGGCCAGTTGTTTTGACAGCGCATTGGCGTGTTCCAGCACAAACTGAACTCGCGCGGCTGACCAGTCGTGCTCCCGCCATTGTTCAGGTGTGACGATAAAGCACGCCCGCACGGGGCGACCGCTTTTGCAGGCGGCGGTCAAAGCCGCGTTGTCAGCGGTGCGGAGGTCGTTTCGAAACCAGACCAGTTCAGCCATGAGCAGGTTTACCTCGTGCTGTGAAGTAGGGGTAATTACAGGCGAGAAATCATTAACTTATATATTCGCTGACCTTGCCTGATTGGATTATAGTTAAACAATAATCCCCGTCAGGAAAAAGGAGTTTTTTCCACGGTATGACAGAGCAATTCGAAAGCCCCCGCGATGGTGTCTGGGTGCATCCTTATCAATTGGCTTCCGGCCAGACGCAACAGCATCAACTTGGTCATACCCGGTTGTGGATTACCTTGCTGGATTTGGAATGGCAGATTCGCGAGCAAACATCCAAGCAAGGCACAGACCCGGAAAACTGGTACGAATCGACGGGCCATACGCTGCCGTCGGCCGATGTGAAGGTTCAGCGCTTCGTGCGCACAAAGGACGACGGAGTGCTCTGCCTTGTACCCGCCATGGCTAACTTGCCGACGGTCATTCGTCCGTTCCAGCCGCTAACCATTCCCGCGGGAGCCCGCTGTGTGCTGTATGTGGGTACAACGCTTTGGATGAAAGTGTGTGTGGGGGCGGCGCGTACCGAGCTGGCCGAGTTTCCGTTGGCACCGCCGTCTTTGACCTGGTTGGGGAAAAATACCCGGGAAGGTGAGCTGTGCTATGCCTCGTCCAGTTATGGCCGGCTGGCACTGGAGGCGGTGCCGAAACGGCCTTGGCGCGCAGTCACACCCGTGACCATTATCAATGAACGGGAAAAGCCCTTGCTGCTGGAACGGTTCAGTTTACCAACACCGCTATTGGCGATTTACCGGAACGAACGAGGTCAACTCTGGACCTCGGGTGTTACGGTAAAGTGTGAAACCGATATGAGTTCAGCCAGTTTGCACATCGACCATGCGGTTGTCACCGAAGCCGGTCAGTGTGAAGCCATTGCCCCGGCCCGGGAAAAGCTAGCCCGGGGGCGAAGATTAGTACGTGCCGTGGATAACATCTTTGGCTGATAGCCGAACAGGAGTAGTGCTTTGTTTGATTCGATACAGCAAACAATCGCCGAAATCGGCAACGGCATCGCATGGGGGCAGTGGTTTTCCGCGGCGTTTCTGATGCTTCTGGGGGTAGTGCTCGGCACATTGTTCGCCCGAAGTGTCGGCCGGTTGGTGGGGGATCGGGTTTCCCGCCATCATCAGGTGATGATTCGCCGCTTGTGCTTCTATCTGGTGTTCATGCTGTTTGCGGTCGCGGCGCTCCGTGAAGCGGGTTTCTCGTTGGAGGTGGTGCTGGGCGCTGCCGGCATCCTGACCGTCGCTATTGGCTTTGCTTCTCAAACATCAGCCTCGAATATTATCAGCGGTTTGTTTTTGGTGATGGAAAAACCCTTTGAAATTGGTGATGTTATCGATGTAGATGCCACCATAGGTGAGGTGGTGGCAATCGATTTGCTGAGCGTGAAGCTGCGCACCCCTGACAACCTGTATGTGCGCATCCCCAACGAAACCCTGATTAAAACGCGGGTGGTGAACCGGTCGCGGTTTCCCATCCGGCGCATCGACCTGGCGCTGGGGATTGCCTACGCTGAAGATGTTGAACGCGTCAGCGAGTTGCTGCTGGAGCTGGCGGAAGAGAA
>Ga0208670_100481_pt1 | contig 10524 bp, 8 predicted proteins | sample 24BtaG_FD_184098 | JGI IMG/M metagenome (GOLD analysis project Ga0208670, IMG submission 184098) | Marine viral communities from Cariaco Basin, Caribbean Sea - 24B_WHOI_OMZ_CsCl (SPAdes) (version 2) | ecosystem: Environmental > Aquatic > Marine > Oceanic | place: Caribbean Sea: Cariaco Basin...
ACTCAGGAGGTGAGGAACTGCGAGCCTGTAGGGCCAACAACGCTAAATCCTGTAAAAGAGCAACAACAGCAAAGATTACAAGCCGCTTAATTTAGCTTGATGGTGACAACTACCTTGAAAAACTCCGCTATTGTCTATAATAGTATTATTCTTTTTTGTAATCATAGTTTTTAGGATGAAAATATAAATATTTATTACCTTTGTCAAGAGTTTTAAGAAGCCGATAAAAAATTAGTTAAAGGCATGTTTTTCACGGCGTTGATTGAAAGCGCTTTCACCACCTTCCAATATATCTACAGCAAGTTCTTGAACAGTTGGCATGGCTATAGCGCCTTATTGATCCGGTGAAATTTGTCCTTGATTGTCTTCTACACTGAGTACACTAATCCATTCTGCATCACCAAATATTGGGATGTTTGCATTATGAGTGGCAAATAAAAACTGACGATTGAGTTTGGCTTTACGTAATCCAGATATGATAAGCTCGGAAATAAGGGAGTTGTCCAGATTTGAGCTATGCTGGAGAAGCCGTAGAGATAAACTTGGGAGGTTTTAATTAAGTATTTTGACAGTAGAAATCAAGCCGCATACTTCCAGTATTAGCATAATAAAATTGGACTGAACCGCACGAGATTGCCTAATATTAAATATACTGAAAGAGTAGACCAATGAAAACCGAAATCTAAATTCCCGAGATTGAAGAATGCACCGTTCGCATGCTGACTGAGATAGCAAATGAATATTTTTCACTTGGGTGGCTCTCCAAGCCATAATGTCAATGATAGGCTACTCACCTGAAACCCTCCGATCATCCCGTAAAAAGTACATATACCAAACTATTCTTACCTCAGTATAAGCGCAAAGCTTAAATCCAAGCATTAAAGAAACTTCAGACAAAATCGAGGCGGTTCTGATATCAAAATGTTATATAACTGTATTAATACAAAATAGATAGCGATAGGTAGCTGCAAGTATTGGCTAAAAGCCCTTTATGATAAAGGATTGAGCTAAAAGCTAAACATACCTATCAACAAGTATATTATATATGCCTATCAATAAATTTAGAGTATCAAAATCGATAGTTTCAGCAGTTCTTTGAAAGGCAAGGCCCTACAAATGAAACTTTTACATGATTAGCAATAAAGGATATATCTTTTATCCAAGGTATCAAACCCCGATTTTGACAACCTCACCTGAGTGAAGCACAAAATACAAAGAAGGTTGTGAAGACTATATTATGTATACTTCTGGCAATCTTTTGCAGCAATATTAATATTGAGTTGCTAATAATATTTAGAGGCTAAATTTATATTTACATTCCCGTGTTAATAAAGTAATCGTCGTCTAGGATATTATAATCTGGCCTGCGAATGAGTTGATGACCACGTCAGAACCTTAACACTAATAGCCCTGAAATCATTGTTAATACAACTCGGATTTTTGAAGGTGAATAGCATATTATTCTAGGTTTTGTGCATCTTCCTGCTTCTCAATTTTATGCTGATCTTCTGTACGCTCTACTTTCCAGTAGCTAGATATATATAAATGCGTTTTAGCTATGGACCGGTTGAATTTAAAATAGTCACGCAGTACACGCATACTATGGAATTCACAAGCAGCCCAAACAGCAGGTTGTCCTTCAAGCCAAGTAATGGTTTTAACATGCTCAAGTAAAGGGCTGCTTGCGGAGTTTGGAGTAGGATTTATAACCCAGTAAATGTCAACGTTCTTAGGTTTTTTAAGATTTTGTCGATCTGCCTCGCTGCTGATCTCAAGGATGGCATAGCCGCGTGCATCATCAGGTAATTGTGCAAGATTGACGGTAATGGCTGGTAGCGCTGTCATGTCACCTATTAATAAAAACCAATCTGCATCACGGTTGATGAGCTTTTTTGGTCCTGGTCCGCCTACCAATATTTGCTCACCCACTTGGGCGTTACGTGCCCACATTGATGCAGGGCCTTCAGCGTCGTGCAAGGCAAAATCGATATCTATTTCACCCTCACGTTGACCACTTATAGTATAGGTGCGCATTAGTGGTCGAGTCCCATGGCCTTGAGGAAATATGAGTTTGATATAAGCGCTTTCTTGATCTGTTGGAAAGTCAATCAAGCCAGCACCGCCAAGCGTGACGCGGCACATATGTGGCGTGATGTATTTGGTACAAGTAACATCCAGTATTCTTGGAACGGGTTTTGCCATTTTATAAAGTACCTTATTTTGTAGCGGTAAAGACAGTTGCCAATTAAGTCAGGATTGATACTGTCATCTTTGATTTCAGAAATAATAAAATATTAAGGAGCAGGCTGAATGTCTATTTTAAATTCCCATGAGGTCGCAGTCGTCGCTGAGCTATCAGGGTAATTTATTTTATCCAAACGCACGCGTGCATAGCTATTGCCTTCAGCAGATCTAATGAGCGCGCCTTGTGCGCTGTCAACTGGTTTGGCATTTAGTTGATGCGTCATGCCATTGTAGGTATACCAGCCAAAGTCTAGGTTCGGGAAATTACCCGTATAAGCAGGATTGAGATCCGAGCCTTTACTATCAATGACCCAGCTTCTGGCACTCAGCGGTTTATCATATACAGCGGTTTTGGTAAGGTCGGCTAAAGTAGCCGCGCTACCATCGCTGGTAAATTGACTGGTAATCGGTTTACCTTGCGCATCATAATATCCGGCTGGCGTGGCGGCGAGGTAACCACCAACTTTGCCTTTGTTAGTGCCAATAGCAGAATCGCCACCATTTAAAACCACATCATTACGCTTAAAGCCGATCTGCCAGGTGCTGTTTTTATCGCTACTACTTTTTCCTGTAGCTAAATCAAAATAGACCCAATTATCATTGTTTGAGGCATCGATAGTTTTAGTCTGTATCTTATTTGGTAGCGCGGTATCAATCCAGCGCAGAGTAGGGTAACCAGAGGCACCAGTATCATTATAATAATTGGTAATCTGCATGGCATAAATAGGCTGCTGTACGCTGCTGTCTGTCATGGCGCTGCTATTATCTGTGGTAACAAGATAGACGCGATTGTTCGGGTAGAGCTGATGGTTGCCTTTTAAATTGTATTCAAACCAAGGCTGTGCATCAAATATACCGCCACTACGGTCTTCATTGTAGTGCATGGTAATATCACGTTTGGTATCAGGGTCTTGAGTTGCATTGCTATAACGGCTCAAATCTGACCAGTCGATCAAACCAAAAACGCCGCCCAAACCTGCGCCAGAATCACCGCTATTTGACCAAAGCTTAACCGAACGCGCTTGGTTATCAAACTTAATATCCCATTTATCTTCAGCACACGAGCTTTCAGCTTTGATGTCAAAATCATAACAGGTTACGGCCTCAGGCGCTAGATTGTTGACTTGCCAAGTGGCCGTTTCGCTAAAGCTGGCAGTGCTAACAGGCGGCGTGTTACCGCCATTATCGCCATTTCCGGTATTGCCACTATTCGAGCCATCACTGCCGCCACCGCAACCGGTCATGCTGAGGGCTAACAGGCTGCTACTGAAAAGTAATGCCAATTTGGTCGGCTTGGTGTTAACTAATGGGATAATTGGGGTCATATCAGCTTCCTTGGTGGTTGTCGTTTTATATAAAAGGTGAAAAACAGCACTACAAATACAACTGCTTTAGGATGATTGCGAATCAAAGGCTTACCAATGGTAACTGGCGCCAAGTAACCACTCACGATTATCAATGGGGCGATAGTCACCGGTATCAGTGACATCACGCTGCACATCAAAGATATTATTAATCGCCGCGTACAAGCTCAAGTTTGCAGTTGCGTCATAATTGAGCTTGCTATCGAGTGTCCACCAAGACGGTGAATATGCTTGCTCGCTGGTACTAATCAGCTGTTTAGATTCATAATTGAGGCGCGGGATCAGCTGTAATTTGTCATTGATTTGATAATCTAGTGCGAGCATCGCTTTGTGATTGGGCTTATAGGTCAGCTCGGTATCCGTTACATTGTTATGCGTCTTGAGGTAAGCGTAGCTGGCTTGTAGTTTCGCGCGCTCGTCCACTTGCCAGTCAATACCAATATCGCCACCATAAGTTTTGGCGCTATCAACGTTCATATATTTATAAATGGCGATGTTACCGTCAAAGGTGGCGTTGTCCTCGTCGGTTTGGATCAGATCGTTCACGTCATTATAAAAACCATTAACCGTCAAATTGACACTATCGCTCAGCTGACCTTGATAGCCGATTTGGTAACTGGTTGAGGTTTCAGGCTGCAAGTCGGGATTACCCATGACTTTATAACCCAAATTGCTATGGTCAAAGACGTAGTAGCGTTCTTTTAGGTTGGGCACGCGATAACCACCGCCAATACTGCTACGAAAGACATGGTCGCGACCGCTCGCATCCAAATGGTTGTATTTGAGTGATACCTTTGGCGCCATATGGCCACCAAAGTCTTCATCGTTTTGATAGCGAATACCGCTCAACACCTCCCAGTTATCACCAATCAGCCAATCATCTTGTATATATAGCTCGCCGACATCACGGCTAACGTTATCGCTGATAAGCTCGCTGGATTGATTTCTCGTTTGGCTTAACTTGTCTTGCTGAACCTGACCGCCAACTTGAATAAGATGAATGTGCTTATCGGATAGTAATAGCTCAGGTAGGTCGAGCTGCGCTTGCGCCAGCGTGGTACTGATGTCTGTATCACGGGCGCTGGTGATAGTTTGCTGTGTTTTAGTATTGGATTCGCTTTGATATTCTTCATGCAGGGCTTGTGCGGACAACCGATAAGTTTTGCTGCGATTATCCACATGCGGCGTGATATCAGCGCGCGCACCAACACTAAAGCGCTGCTTAGTAATGTGCTCATCTCGTTGCTGTGCCAAATAGCGCGGCGCCACATAATAATTAAAACGACTAACATCGTCTTCTTTATAGTGGTTGGCCTCTAACCAATATTGAGCGTTTTTGACCATTCGGCTATCGTTGTTACTATCGTCATTGTCTGATATGCCTTTACCGTCCGGGTGGTAGCTAAATCGGGCACTGACTTGTGATTGCTCGCTGGCATCTTTTAATCTGGGCCATGCTTCATGGTCTAAGCTCAAGCCATCATTGTCCAGATACGAGCCTGATAGACGCGCGTGAAAGCGCTGGTTTTTATCTAACGCCCCTTCCACGCTGGCTTCTACATAGCGTTTGTTAGAATCTAACTTTTTACCAGATGGATTTTGCTGCCCATTGCTGGCAATCTCGGTGGTGATATGTCCTGTTGCCGCGCCAATGGGTTTGGTGATGATATTAATGACGCCGCCCATCGCCGCGCTACCAAACTGCGCTGACGCCGCTCCTTGCACCACTTCTATTTGCTCAATATCCATATTCATATATTGATTCAAGTTTACTGTCGAGCCAGTGCTGGCTGTGATCGGTAAACCGTCAATCAACACCAATACTTGATCACCTGTGAAGCCTTGCATGCTGACTTCGTAACCTGTCTTGCCGTGGACTTCACGTAAGTAGACATTGGGCAACAAGGCCAGCGCTTCTTTTAAAGTATGAGCATGGTTGTCATCGAGCTGCTGGCGACTGAGTACTTGTAGGGAAACTGGTGCATCACTTAAAGCGCGCTCAGAGCGAGTCGCCGTTACCACTATAGGGTCTAAACGTGTGCTCGGCATGGCTGCAACGCTTGTAATATTAATATTAGATTCTGTAAGAGGCAGCGCTGCTTGGACTGAAACTGGCGCCAAAGTACACAATGCTAACATCACACTTATGGCTAATTTGCTACGACGCAACTGTGGCGGATGGGTGTGGTGTAATCTTGTATGAATCAAAGGAAGTTGAGACGCTAAAATCGACATAAATAAAACAACCATCGTAAAAGTAAAAAGTAAGAGAGTCGCACTGCCAAAAGACTTTGTGCTTCAAAAAAAGCAATCTGAAGCGACCGAGTTATCGTTTTAATGCTTAAAGGTTTTGTTGCTTGATTCATTCCTTTAAGTAACAAAGCCTAGCTATAATATTTCAAAAGATAATGATTATCAAGATATAAATGATAATTATTATCGTTTACAAAATGAAAAAATATTGTCATAATAATTTCCGTTCAAGATCGCTTAGCAGAAACAGTAAGCGGCAGTTATGAAAAATATAGTATTGATAGCCAGTCTCTTAGTGAAATTTCGATAAGAAATGCTGTTTCAGGTGCCTGTTGTATGAGCTATCACCGCTATTTCAATATATTCATCTTTTAAATTAATGAAGCTATGCTGATTGGTTTTTTATTACCAACTATTTTATGGAGCGCACTATGAGTCACCCGTTATCTTTAAGCAAAAAAAATACTGAGTTGTGGAAACAGTACCAAGCGTTAAAAGCAAAAACGCCGATGCTGTTTCCGACAGAAGGGGCGGCTGCATTGGGGGTCAGCGAATTTGAGCTGATGTTGGCATCACCCTATAGCCAGTATATTGGTGATCAGTGCAGAGCCGTTTTAAAGCAGTTTGAGACGTTTGGTGAAATGGAAAGTATCGTCAGAAATGAGCTGGCCGTGCATGAAAAAACCGCGCCTTATCACAACCTTAAGCTTGGCGAAAAAATGGGTCTTGCACTCAACGTGGGTGGTCTAGATTTACGTTTTTTTATGTGGCAATGGCAGCATATGCTGGCGGTAATTGATATCAGTCGCACGGGTAAGCCATCTTATAGTATTCAGTTTTATAACGGCCAGGGTGCTGCTATCGATAAAGTCTATCTGCGAGAGTTAAGCGATGAAACTATCAATCGATGGCAAGCGATGATTGAGGAGCAGCAGCAAAAGGTGAGTAATGTGACGCTAACGTTAGAGGCACAAAAGCCGGTAAATGACTGGCGTTACAAGGCGCTGAGCGAGGCGGGGCGCACACAGCTACAACAAGGCTGGCTGGCAATGACAGATGTACATCAGTTTCATTCATTATTAAAAAATCTCGATATAGATCGTGCTAGTAGCTACCGTCAAGCACCAGAACAGATGACGCAGCAGCTTGATATTAGCGCTGTCGAATCGGTTTTTGAGCAAGCGCGTGATGCCAAATGCCCGATTATGATATTTGTCGGTAATAGCGGTCTCGTACAGATTCAGACTGGCACCGTACAGACGCTGAAGCGCATAGGGGATTGGTTTAATATTTTAGACAAAGACCATAATAATTTTACACTGCATCTCAAAGATAAGGCATTGGCGCAAGTGTGGAGCGTTAAGCGTCCAACCAAAGACGGTATCGTCACTTGCATTGAAGGGTTTGATCGTCACGGCGTTAGTATCTTTAGCGTGTTTGGGCAACGTATTGAAGGTACGCCTGAGCTTGAAGAATGGCAGCAGATCGTTGCTAATACGGTACAAGAGCATTCATATACAGAAGCCCTAGCGTCAGCGGTAATGGCTGAAGCCGAGAATACGTAAGACCGTCATAAAAACATCAGAAAATTTTTAGGATACTGACATTTACATAACAGCTAAGCCACAGCTGTTATGTGAGCTATTTTGAGTCCTTAATGAACGTTAGTGCTCCTTTCAATAGTGTCATCTTTTAGGTTAGCAAATTAGGAATAATTATGTCTTCTGTATTATCAAAAATAATATTAACGAACAACTTGGTTATAAATACAAAATTTGCCACTCGTACGATCAGCAGTGCTGTCATCATTGGGTCATTGGCAGTGCCATCGCTTTCTGCTCAAGCTTATGAGCGTATCGTCGCTATGAGTCCCGATGTCGCCGATGTGGTTGTGGCGCTAGGAGCGACCAATAAGCTGGTGGGCAAAGATGCGACCAATAACAATCCAGCGTTAAAGAATGTACCAACCGTGGGTCTGCATCGTAATATCACCGCCGAGTCAGTGTTAGCCGTTAAGCCAGATCTGGTACTCGGCAGTTATATGGTACAGCCGGCAAGTATTTATCAGCGGCTAAACGGCTTAAAGGTTAAAGCTGTCAATGTCGCGCCCAAAGAAGAAATCAGCACCTTTGCAAGCAGTATTAAATCTATCGGCAGTTACGTTGATAAAAAATCTGCCGGGTCGCAGCTTGCAAATCGTTGGCAGGCAGAGATGAGCCCTATGGCAAAAACTGGTAAGCGCTATCTGCTAAGTTACGATGGTCGTATCGTTGCAGGTAAGGGCACGGTAGGCGATGAGTTGATTCGTCGTGCTGGTGGAATTAATGCGGCAAACGTTTCGGGGTTAAAACCTATGTCGCGTGAAGGCTGGCTGGCAGCCAGGCCTGATGTCATCATTATTGCTGATCACAATCAGGCAGTGGTTGGCGGTGTCAGTCAATTTAGTAAACGTCCAGAGGTTGCGGCCAGTGCTGCTGGTAAAAATGGAGGCGTACACTTTTGGCCAGCCGATGACTTTTTACGATATGGTCTGAACTCACCGCAAGTCTTAAAAAAGCTGAACGCTGTAGCAAAATAGCCTAAGCAAAAATACTTTATCTCATATTCAAAAAAATGACATCTGACATGGCAAATACGATTTCTGCTTCTATTCCTACACAAACTGGAAAACATAGACCTAGCATCTACTATATTGCTGCCGCTGTCATATCTGTGCTACTAATTTGGTTGGCGCTTGGTATTGGCTTTGGCGAATGGTCAAGTCCCAATCATCTTGATGACACCATCTGGCAGCTGCGTTATCCGCGTGTGGTGACGGCATTGTTGGTTGGTATGGCATTGTCAGTTAGTGGTGCAGCACTACAGGCTTTATTTGAAAACCCTTTAGCTGACCCAAGTTTAATTGGTACATCAGGTGGCGCAGCGCTTGGTGTTGTTTTGGTTCTGGCACTGGGGTTTGGGGGCATTGGGATACCGCTTGCTGCGTTTACCGGAAGCGTATTGGTATGCTTGTTTATTCTTGCTTGTCATCGGTTTTTGGGTGGCGGTCAGATGGGCTTGCTGATATTGGGATTTGTGATCAGCGCTTTTTGTGCAGCGGTGGTTAGCCTAATTTTATTCATGTCTGATGACATGGTGCTGCGCTCGGCGACCATTTGGCTGTCAGGTAGTATGGCGGAAGCGGGCTTTGTACCGCTGCGTTATTCGATTGTCTCTATGATTTTAGGGCTGGCTATTTTATTACCGTTAGGTCGGCAGTTAGATGGGTTGATGTTAGGTGAGGCAGCCGCAAAATCTTTGGGTATCAAGGTGGGTGTGGTTCGTTGTTTGGTGGTGATTGCCTCGGCATTACTGACAGGGGCAGCGGTGTCTTTAGCAGGCGTCATCGGTTTTATTGGCATGATGGTGCCAAACCTGCTGGCTATTCTGTTTGGTGGCGGACGTATGCGCCTCATGATTTGGTCTGGCTGGCTCGGGGCTATATTATTACTCATCATTGATGGCGCGGCGCGACATGTCGCTTATCCAGTGGATGTTCCCGTTGGCATCGTTTTAGCGTTGCTTGGCGGTCCATTCTTTATTTGGCTGTTTGTGCGTAGTAGCCGCCGTTAATCAAAGAGAGTGCTTATGTTTCATTCATTTTTTACGGCTACATCAAAGACCTCGCTAGCAAATCGAGAAAGCAATATAGATAGTAGTAATATCAAGAGTAGTAATATCAAGAGTAGTAATGCAGGCGAGCTGTTGTCGATGCAAGATATTCATATCTCGCACGGTCATAAAACATTGTTAAAGATAGACAAGCTAACAGTGCCAAGCCAAAAGCTGGTCGCCTTTATCGGACCAAACGGCGCAGGTAAAAGCACGTTGCTGCATACGATTTTGGGTCAACACACAGGAACCGCGCTTGAAACAGATGGCCACATTACGATTTACGGTCAGCCGATCAACGAGGTCATGAATGATGGCCATATCGCTTGGGTTGGACAACATGAGCGTTTTGAGCTGCCGTTAACGGTACTGGATTATGCGCTATTGGGCGTTTCACCTAATCTTGCATGGTATCAGCGCCCAAATAGTAATCATGTTGAGCGCGCGCAACGTTTACTACAGGATTTTGAGTTATTAAGTTTGGTCAGTGCTCGCGTGCAAACCTTATCAGGCGGTGAAAAACAGCGCTTGGCTATCGTACGGGCGCTGATGCAAGACACCGATATTATGATGTTCGATGAGCCGACCAATCATCTTGATATTCGCCATCAGCGTTTTTTGCTTAAATATTTGCATAATTTGGTGCAACAGCAGCACAAAAGTATCTTGGTTGTCCTCCATGATTTGACCCATGCACATCGCTATACTGATGAGGTGGTATTGTTAAATAGTGGACAAATTGTTGCACAAGGAACGCCTAGTGAGGTGATGACACGTCCACAATTAAGCGACGTGTATGATGTCGATATTAAAGTGCATCAAACTGAAGATGGCTTGGTGTTTATATAGGTTTTATAATGAGAGCAGAATCATTTTTTCTATAAAAACCCCAGTTCGGGATAAGGGCTCAAAAAAAAGATAAAAAAAGAAGTCCGAAGTTGTTAAAGTGAGTTTACCAAGACAAACTTCACAACAAGGACTTCTTACATGGACAACCTAACCGAACTATACT
>Ga0208670_100482_pt1 | contig 10524 bp, 10 predicted proteins | sample 24BtaG_FD_184098 | JGI IMG/M metagenome (GOLD analysis project Ga0208670, IMG submission 184098) | Marine viral communities from Cariaco Basin, Caribbean Sea - 24B_WHOI_OMZ_CsCl (SPAdes) (version 2) | ecosystem: Environmental > Aquatic > Marine > Oceanic | place: Caribbean Sea: Cariaco Basin...
CCCTCAGCGTACTTACCGTTTTTCATGTCCTCAAAACGTTGCAAGTTCTCTTCTACGCTTGCATCGCGCTGTGGTGACGGCTTACCTGGCTCATTAAATGAACCGCGAGTCTCACGGATTTGTTCTGGATTTTGCAAATCAACATAGGCATCGCCTTGCTTCATTAACTTAATGGCCCATTCATGCAGTTGGTCAAAATAGCCTGACGCATAGTAAGGCTCATCTGCCCACTCAAAACCTAACCATTTAACATCATTTTTGATATTATCAATATAGTCCTGCTTTTCAGCGGTTGGGTTGGTATCGTCAAAACGTAGGTTACAAATACCGCCAAATTCTTTGGCAACGCCGAAGTTTAGGCAAATAGATTTCACATGACCCAAATGCAAGTAGCCGTTTGGTTCTGGCGGAAATCGAGTAATAATTTTCTCGTATTTATTGTTGGCAACATCTTCACGGATGATATGACGAATAAAGTCATTCTTCTCATGTTCTTCTTTATTTACAGCATCGCTCATAAAACCTTACTCCTAACATTAAAAATTCTTATAAAAAAGGCGATTTAGCACTCATCAAAAGCCGATTAAAAATAACAAATGCTCTATTCTAACAAACCTAAGCATAATCACTCATCTATTTATACAATATATTTTGTAGCTCACCCTATACGGTTATCAAATTACCCTTAATCGCAAATGAAACACTTCTGAAGTTATCATTTATCTCAAACAAACAGACTTGAGTTAAAAAAAAGCTGACATAAAAAAAGAGGTCCATTTGAATTCCAAGCATCTATAAGGATGTTGTTTTAGGGAGATAGCCAAGCCCTGTAACAGCTAGACACATGACAATCTAAAAAAAAGAGGTTAGACTACCCCTTTAAATTTAAGAGTATTCATTCTATATAGAGTTAATACATCTTTTAAACAAGGGGTTTTCTAGCAAATCCAGAATTTAACTTAACAGAGTCTGCCTAAGGTGTGGTCTCTTTTTGTTTGCCCTGTCTTTGTACAAAACTATATTTAATATTGATTGGGTGTGTTTGGCCCACAGCCGAATAAAAGCCCTAAAGGACATCCTGTGAATGCACTTAAAACGTTAGGTTTTGGCACATTAATGATGCCTCTTTTTTTAATGGGCTGTACCAATACCAATGCAACCCAAACTAGCAATACCAATGCCAATACCAATGTTACCTCAAATACTAAGGAAACCAAGATGAGTGATATGCCAGTAGTTCAGTTAAACACCTCAATGGGTGAAATCGTTATCGAATTAAACGCTGAAAAAGCACCTAAAACCGTTGAAAACTTTGTGTCTTACGTTAAATCAGGTCACTATAACGGTACTGTATTCCATCGCGTTATCCCTGACTTCATGATTCAAGGCGGCGGTATGGACGCTGACATGAATGAAAAGAAAACCAACGCGCCTATCGAAAACGAAGCGGACAATGGTTTGAAGAATGAGGAAGGCACCATTGCTATGGCCCGTACTCAAGACCCACATTCAGCCACTAGCCAGTTCTTCATTAACGTTAAAAACAATGCTTTCTTAAACCATTCTGGCAAAAACATGCAAGGTTGGGGCTATACTGTTTTTGGTAAAGTAACCAGCGGTATGGACGTGGTTAAGAAAATTGAAGGCGTTCCTACTGGTCGTTATGGTATGCATGCTGATGTCCCTAAACAGCCTGTTATCATTGAATCTGCGGTTATGGTTTCAGAATAATTTAGTCCATCGGCTAATTATTTGTTGCTAACTATACTATGCTAATAAATGACACTGCTGTTACTGACTACAGCCATATGATAACCACTCGGCCTAATGATATACGCCGAGTGGTTATCAGTGATTTGCATTTATCAGCTGATGAGCCTGCCCTAGTGCAGGCTTTTTTAGCTTTGATTAATGATTTAATTGCGTTACCCCATTTAAAAGAGCTCTATATCCTAGGGGATTGGTTCGATGCTTGGGTCGGTGACGACAATTATTTGACCTTATCAAATATTGAGATGCGCAGACATTGGCTCACGCCCGTTATTCATCAACTGTCTCAGCTAACGTTAAGTGGCTGCCAAATAAAAGTGATGCACGGCAATCGCGATTTTTTAATCGGTCAAGATTTCTGTGATTTATTTAAAGGGACATTGATTCCCGAACCTTATCTATTGACCCTGGGTGACCAAATAATTCGTATGGAGCATGGCGATGCATTATGTACGGATGATAAATCTTATCAACGTTTTAGAATCATAATCCGCAATCCTATTACCCAGTATCTATTGCTAAAACGACCGCTGCAAAAACGGTTGGATCTCGCTCAAAAGATTCGTACCAAAAGTGCTCTCGATAAATCCAGTAAATCGATGTCGATTATGGATGTGAATCAAGCGGCCGTTATCAAAGCTTTAAAACCTGTCGATTGTCTATTGCATGGACATACTCACCGTCCTGCCAAACATCAAGTTGTTATTGATGCTAAGCATCATTTAACTAAGTCACGTTACGTCTTAGGAGACTGGCGACTCATCAGTCCCGATACCTCTTACGAGCAAGTTGAAGCCGTTATCGCTGTCACTACATCCGAAATCAATAGCTTAGACCAAAATCAATCTGCCGAGAAAGAAAGCCTGCATTTGGTCAAATTTGTGGTAAAAACTTAACCCCAACTTGACTCACCTACAGGCTTTGTAATGCTAATGAATCTTGTCTACTAATGCACTAATGTTACTCTAATGGCATTAATTTAATAGCATTAATCCAATAACTTAAAGAAATGCTGACGATAGTGTTTCAACTCTCGAATCGAGTCCCTAATATCATCCATTGCCAAATGGCTGCCCGTTTTTTCGACACCTTTTAGTATATCGGGACGCCAACGGTAGCAAAGCTCTTTGATGGAAGACACATCTAAATTACGGTAATGGAAGAAACGCTCTAATTGTGGCATCTGACGTGCTAAGAAGCGACGGTCTTGGCAAATTGAGTTACCACACATGGGAGACTTGCCCTCATCGACCCATTTATTCAGAAACTCAATGGTTTCCTTCTCAGCTTGTTCAAGCGTCACGGTACTGCGGCGCACTCTATCAATCAAACCTGATTGACCATGTTGTTTGGTATTCCAGTCGTCCATCCCATTTAATTTTTGATCTGAAACCTTAATAGCAAATACAGGACCTTCAGCCAGTATGTTCAGGTCTTCGTCAGTAACAATCGTAGCAATTTCGATGATGTCGTCATTCATGGTATCCAAACCAGTCATTTCTAAATCAATCCAGATAAGACCTTTTTTACCTTGATTTCTAATTCTAATTTTATTGGGATGATCACTCATAACGCTTCCTAAACTGATTTAAATTAATATAAATAAAATATAAGTGTTGAGTCACAGCGGCTATCTTTTACCTTTGTAATTTTGGTAATTAGCCTACGGTCATCTTTTGAGACACTCACATTTATTTAATAAAATGCTTTATCATAAAGAACTAGCCGACTTAAGCTATGACTATAATCTGACTATGTTAACAAATTTAACACCGTACACTTAAATTATTCGCGCAATATAGCACGTAAACTTAGCGTTTATTGTACCAACACTCAATAATCTATATCCTAGACAATCTATTTACTTCTGTAATTAATTACTTTCACCCTTGCTCCTTATTTCAGCAAATTCAAACACTATAGGTAATTCGAATTTATGGCTTTGATACGACAACGTAAGCTAACCAAGCAACAACTTAGACGAATCGATAAGCAACAAGCGCAGCAACAAGAGTCCCTTGATGGCAGCTTGATGGATGGCGTTGTTATGGCCCATTACGGCAAACAATTGGAAGTGCAAGTCACCTCTTTACCAGCGATTATTCCAAGTCCGCCTGTCGTCGCGGAAGGGGATCCTGAGCCATTCTGGCAAGCCATTGAATTGGGTGATATTTGGCGCTGTCACGTTCGTACCAACTTACCGATGCTCGCCACAGGCGATAAAGTACGCTGGGTAGCAGATCCAAATACGGGCTTTGGCCGCATTGAATCAGTTCAGCCAAGGACCTCTTTGGTATCACGCCCTGATCGCTATCATAAGCTTAAGCCTGTAGCGGCTAACGTTGATATTTTAGCCATTGTATTCGCGCCACTACCGGCCGCAGCACCTAATCTGATTGACCGCTATTTGGTAGTTTGCCATCATGCCGATGTCACCCCTTTACTGGTATTAAATAAAGCCGACTTATTGTCTATTGAAGATTATGCGTTCACCAAAGAGCTGCTCACTCAATATCAAAGTCTTGGCTATGAGGCCGTATTAACCTCCGCCCCTTGTCCCGAAAATATTCTGTTGAACCCTGTAGATGATGCACAAGCTAAAGCGTCAGATGACGTAATGGCGGACACAGCAGAGACAAAAGAAGCATCGGTACAACCAACTGTTGAATTAGGATTGACTGACTTACAGCAGAAGATAAAAGATAAATTGGTCATTTTTGCTGGTCAATCAGGGGTAGGCAAAAGCACCCTCGTGAATGCCTTATTACCTAACTCTGATCAAAGCGTTAACATTATTTCTACCAACTCTAAATTGGGACAGCACACCACGACCACTAGCCGGTTACTACCGTTTGATCCACAGGATTTGACTCAAGGCGGGATTGTAGACACTCCTGGTATTCGAGAGTACGGTATTTGGCACTTGACCCCTGATGATATTATTGCCGGTTTTGTAGAGCTATCACCTTTGGCCGGTCAATGCCAATTTAGAGACTGCAAACATACCCATAACAGTAAAGGTTGTGCGTTGTGGGAAGCAGTGGCAGAAGGCAAGGTTATGCAGCGACGTGTTGAAAGCTTAGTCACCTTGCAAGCAGAAGCAGACACCCTCACTTACTAGTCATTGACTTTAATAAGCGACGATAGAGACGGCTAAATGTTAAGTTAGCAATTCTCTATCGTCGTTAATGCATTCTAAGTCTTATCACGTTATAATAATTGCCATAAAAATTTTACTGGAGAAGTGTTTTGTCACTAGATCGCTGGCTTGAATTCATGGGTCACCACCCTGTGTTATTTGGTATATTGGCTGTCCTTATCTTTTTATTCTTTACTGTAGAAAGTCAACGCAGTGGTAAAAAGATTTCACCCAATACCCTAGGTACCTTAGTTAACTCTGAAAATGCACAGATTATCGATATCCGTGCCAAAAAGAAGTTTGAGACTGGGTATATCCAAGGTAGCCGTAATATCCCGTTTACTCAATTAAAAGACCGTTTAGAGGAGATTCGTGCTATCGAAGCGCCGGTAGTTGTGGTGTGCGATATGGGTGTCCAAGCAGGCGCAGCGGTTCAAATGATTGGTAAACCAAATGTATATCGTCTTGAAGGCGGTATTGGTGGTTGGCAAGCGGCGGGCATGCCTCTTGTGGGCGGGACTTCTAAAGCAGCTAAGACTGTCAATGGTAAAGCCAAAGCTAAGTAGCTTTTTTTATATACGCTATAAAAGCAATTTTATAAAATAAAAACTTTATTAAATTCCTTAATGAGCGATTTTAGGGCTTAATTAATACCAGATAGAGGTTGTAATTGTCATTATTGTACCCACTTAAAGCTATAAGATAACGTACATTAAGTAATATATTCGGTACAAAATGCCAGACAAACCCTTAACTATAAGTGGCCGCCTATTTGGTACAATTATACTGATAGACCCTATAAATCATCATTAAATAAAAAGGATTATTCATGACTGCTCCTGTTACTGTATATACCACCCCTATCTGCCCTTACTGCTCAAGCGCAAAACAACTTTTGAAATCAAAAGGCATTGAATATCAAGAGATTGGTATGCATGATATTAGTTCTGATGAACGTATGGAATTAATGAAAAAGACCAATAACTACAGAACGGTTCCCCAAATATTCATTGGCGAGACCTTCGTCGGTGGCTATGATCAGTTGAACGCTTTGAATGAAAGCGGTAAGCTTGATGAAATGCTTAATGGCTAATGTTAATTGGTTGCAAAACATAAATTAAGCACTACCCTTTTGTTTTTATGGAACTTAAAAATACTAACACCACTAATTAATAACTAATTAAGGAAAATTTTCATGGCTGAACAACAGGCACAACCACAACTAGCTCTAGAACGTATTTATGTTAAAGACATGTCACTTGAAGTGGCGGGTGCTGAAGTATTTACGAAAGAGTGGCAACCAGAGCTAGATATTAATCTTGCTACCAATGCTGAGCCATTAGACGAAGATCATTTCCAAGTGGTATTAACCGTTACTGTTAATGCTCAAAACGCAGGAGCTCCTGCTTTTATCGCTGAAGTACATCAGGCGGGTATTTTCTTAATTAAAGACATCCCAGAAGAGCAAATTGGTCAAATCTTAGGTGCTTACTGCCCTAACATTTTATTCCCATATGCTCGTGAAGTGATCAGCGATATCGTAACCCGTGGTAGCTTCCCACAGCTATTGTTAGCACCAGTTAACTTCGATCAAGCGTATGTTCAAAGCCAACAGCAAATGGCTGATGGTGAAGGCAACGCTTAATCTTAAGCATACAGAGTCGTTAGTGAGCTTAATCTGCTATTCAGATTTAGTTAATTAAAGAGACGACTTAGCTAGATGCTAAAAAAGCTATTTAAGCCACTGTGTCTATGATGCAGTGGCTTTTTTTAATGCCATCTTAATATCTTTCTACTTTGACACTTTGTAGCACCTGCAATTTTGCCTGACTTGAAGTTGTTGATAGCCCATAAAAAAACCCCGCATCTAAAAAGATTGCGGGGTTTTTGATACTAAAAGCACGGTTAAAGCAAAGTGAACTCTAACTTAGCCTTTAAGAGCATTAAGGATGTTTTCCTTAACCACATTAATATCTTTGGTACCGTCAAACTGATGATACTTAGGCGCATTGGCGTCTTCTTTGGCTTTAGTTTGATAAAAACCAACCAATGTAGAAGTTTGCTCATGATACGTCGCTAAGCGATCACGAATGGTCTCTTCTTTGTCATCATCACGTTGAATTAGAGGTTCACCCGTCTCATCATCTAAGCCTTCTTGCTTAGGTGGGTTGTATTTTAGATGATAAACACGACCTGAGCCTGGATGCTGACGACGGCCAGATAGACGAGAAACGATTTCATCATCAGGTACACTGATTTCAACCACATGGTCGATATCAACACCCGCTTCAATTAAAGCTTCCGCTTGAGGAATAGTACGTGGGAAACCATCAAAAATACAACCATTTGCACAGTCAGGCTTTGCAATACGCTCTTTAACTAAATTGATGATCAAATCATCTGATACTAGACCACCTGACTTCATGATGCCTTCGGCTTTTTTACCTAACTCAGTACCTTCTTTGATAGCAGCACGTAGCATATCGCCTGTTGAAATTTGTGGAATATCATATTCTTTTGATATGAATTGTGCTTGGGTTCCTTTACCAGCCCCTGGAGGCCCTAACAAAATAATACGCATCATAGTCGTAATCCTCTTGAGTTGTGTCGATGAGTAAAATCATCTTAAAAATAAAGCGCCTTCAATAATAATATAATGGTAACCACAAGTCTTATATATGGTTTTACTCATTAGGTGGTTACAACTAATGACGCCCTAGACAAGTCTTGTTTGGCTGTTATATTAAGCACAAATACCTTACATTGTGCTGAAAAAAAGCTCAAGCTATTTTAATAATAAATACCGCTATAAACAAAACTTAGTAGTCAAACAAGGCGTTTCCCTGTTAGTTAACTACATCAAGGTAACTGCTTGTTAATTTCAGTCGCTACCTTGATAGCCCCTTTCTTATTATTTTCATAAGTTAATGGCAAGTCGTTGGCCGCTAAATCTCCTGCCTCTTGCATTGCTTGACCTGATTTACTGATTCTGGCTTTTAAGACCAACTGCTTACCTTCTTGCATCGCTTTAGACAGCGTATGAGTCGGCATCATGGCATCTTGATCGTTAAGCTCAATGTTAAAGCCTTTGGCTGCATTGACCAATTCTGCTGCTGACATACGTTTAACTGCTAATGGCGCGCCTCCTGTTGATTCCTGAATGGTCACAAACAGGATATCCGTCGGTTTGATCAGTGGTGCCAGACTCGGATTTAAGGTCACAGTCACCGCTACAGTTTGCGCACTAGCGGCACCATTTTTGGCACTGGCTAAACTGGCTTGCTGCTGTTGCTGAATATTGCGGCTTAATTCATCTAAGCTATTTAACGCTTCGCTGTGATCACCATCTCTGGCTACAATATTTTCTCTTAATCTTGTCACCCAAGCCTGAGCTTGCTGATAATTACCAGAACGTGCCTCACCCATTGCCATTAACATCTGAGCGCCTTGATGTTGTGGGTCTTTTTCTAAAACATTCTGTAGTGCTTTACGGCTACTGTCATCTAGCATGCCACCACTGGTGAAGAACTTAGTTTGCGCATATCTTACAGCAACGGCTTCGTCATCAGGACTCAATCGGTAAGCACGGGCCTGTGCTTCCATCGCTTGTTCGTTGGCTTCAAACGCCATTAATATATCTGACAGACGCATCCAGCGCATAGGGTCATGAGCATGGTGATGAACGTTGGTTTGAATTGCGCCCATCAGTCCCACAGAATCTTCAGTGGCCCATTCTGGTGGTACTTCAATTTTACCTGTTAATAAATCATCAGCCACTTGCCCTACTTTGTCTTGAGCTTGCCATAGATTCACCACTGGCGATCTATCTCCTGCTAAGAAGTAACCTAGAATCATTAAGCTTGGAATACAGATTAAAAGTGTTAACCGTGCTTTGCCACTACGCGTGAACTGCTGCTCTCTTTTCGCTTTTGCTAGCTCAGCCGCAGTGAACTCATTTTCTTTAAGACTTTCATTTAAAACCACACTGTTTTTGTCATCACTGGCCAATAACAGCTGACGTTCAAGCTCTGTCTTTTGAGTGTTAAATTCTGACTCACTCATTGCGCCTGCGTTAAAATCAGATTTCAACTCATCCAATCGTTCTTTAAATACCTCAACATTGAGCGCTATTAGCTGATCATTTTGAGCAGACTTATCGACTCGTAGCCAAGGCATAAGCACGATAATCGCTAATACTATTGCCAATAAGATTGCCAGCGCGACAAAAATCACTAACGTTGGCATGATTTAACTCCTTACAAGTTGAGATATGAGGCGCAATGGTGGTGACCGTAACCTGTCAATGCGTCATTTTATAATTTAAAAGCCAAAACGACCTATAGCATAGGCAGATAAATGAGAGACAAGGCAACCGAGGCAAATATTAGCTTAGTAAGTTTTAGGCTTATCAGGCCTAATACTGTCACTCTTTATCTGACATAGGGCTATATTATTCTTTATTGCTCAAATCTTTATTACTGTGCTCTTTAAGCAAGTCTTTGAGCTTCTGCGCCTCTTCACTACTTAAGTTAGCACCCACTTTATCAAGCTCGCTATTATGAGTAGTCGCAGTTTGCTGAGTACCCTCTGTCGCCTGCACTGTCGTTACCTGTTTTCTATTACGCGCTTTAGTGCGTAGTAACCAACCCGCTACTAGTAATAATAAAATTAGCGGTGGAAAGTACCATAAAATCCAAGTGGAAGGACGCACAGGGGGCTTATAACTAATAAAGTCACCATAACGCTCATACATATATTCTCGTATTTGAGCGTCGGACTGTCCAGCCATAACCATTTCGTAGGTCTTGCGTTTTAAGTCTTGAGAAATTTGAGAGTCAGAACCTGCCAAGTTTTGGTTTTGACATTTAGGACAACGGAACTCTTCGATTAACCCCTTGTATTGTGCTTCTTGACTGGGATTATCAAATTCATATACTTCGATCGATGCCTGCGCTGTCGCTCCAAAGCCTATTAATGCAAACATCAGTATTATCATGCTTAATGTTTGCTTGATAAGACGTTTTGTAGAGACTACACCCGTGAAATTTGTACTTATCATTTGCAGACCTCAGCGATACTTTTGACAGTATCTGGACTGTCTAAATCGGCTTTTTTATTACCAAGTTCGGTTAATAGTGACACGCAAGGCTCGATTCTTGCCTGCCAATTCTCTTCTGCCACTTCGCCAATAATGTGCTGACGAATATTGCCTTTTGAATCCACCACAAAGGTTTCAGGTGCTCCTGTTAAACCTAAGTCAATGGCAAAGCTACCTGAATAATCACGTACGCTAAATAAAAAAGGATCGCCCCCATCTGCTAAATAGCCATTGGCATTTTCGACTTCATCTTTGTAGTTAACCCCAACCAAAGGTACACCTTGCTTGTGTAATTGCATCAAAAAAGGATGCTCTACAATACAGGTAGGACACCAAGAGCCCCACACATTAATCAAAAACGGGGTATCAGGTAAGTCCGCATTCGTCATATTCTTTGAGGGGTCTGACAGTAGCGGTAAGTCAAAAGAAGGTACGGGTCTGTTTAGTGCATTATCAAACACCACTTCTGTTGGTTTACCAAGTCTCATGAAAAACATGATAAGTAAGCCAGCAAAGA
>Ga0208670_100483_pt1 | contig 10513 bp, 22 predicted proteins | sample 24BtaG_FD_184098 | JGI IMG/M metagenome (GOLD analysis project Ga0208670, IMG submission 184098) | Marine viral communities from Cariaco Basin, Caribbean Sea - 24B_WHOI_OMZ_CsCl (SPAdes) (version 2) | ecosystem: Environmental > Aquatic > Marine > Oceanic | place: Caribbean Sea: Cariaco Basin...
TTCTAGAAATGTATATACATCATATGTTGTATAGCCGAAACATTTAAATAGTCCGGTCATTTAATCAGAGGTACTTAGTTAGCAGAATATTAATTGTTTTTTCTTTACTAATTAGGTACTACAAAAAGGGTTTAGTAAGTACAGGCATAATAATAATATTTTATTGTATAATTTAGAATATTCTAGAATTTTATGAGCATAAAAAAAATAAAGAAAAGGCGAATTATTTCTTCGCCTGTGGTATTGTCCGAAAGTTACACGCTTTCGCGTCATCATTCATCATTTTAACAAACTCTCCATAACTGGTATAAAACCACGTATTACCAACTACGATTTTTAAACCTTTACCTGCTTTGGTCTTTAACAACTTCGCGTATTGCATTTTACTTACCTCGCGCCTGACCTCTTCGGATCAGATCTGTTGCTAATTCATCTGATCCGATATAGCGCGGGGTAATGAAGCGTCTATTTTTTAGCCGACCTGTAAGGGAAAACTTTATTTTTTGATTTTGAAACTAGCGAATAAATCAAAATTATAAAGTTTTAGGCGTGAAGAAAAAGTAAAATAAAAAAATTATTTTTTAGGTTTTAGTGCTTTTACTTCTTTCACTAGAGCAATATGTGCCTCTGTAAGCTGTTTTAAAGCTGTTTCTAAGATAACAACTCTTTCCCCTAGTTTAGCTGTGTATTCATCCATTTAAGCTACCGTAGCGAATTTAACCGCTGCTCCTGCTACTTCCATAGTTACATAACCATTAGTAGCGGTGTCTCCTGTACCTGTGAACGTTGCACCAGCAAAGTTTACATTACCTGTTGCTCCTAAGTTTAGAGTGCCTGTTCCGCAATCAATTACTCCGTCGGTTTGATCGTGAGTTATGCTTATCCATTCATCAGTTGCTTGGTTAGCTGAATGAATAAATAAAGTTGGATTTGTGCTTTGTGCATGTGCGAAGTCGAAATTAACGTCTGCTGTTTCAATCATTAACCAATGATTAGCTAGTGTACCTGTAAAAAATGTCGGACAATCAGGGGTTTGTCCCGAATTTCGCATTCGAATTCCACCACTTAGAGCGACATTTTGTGCTATATCTTGTCCTGTTGCCAATGTAATTCCTGCGTTAGAAGTTATTAATCCATCAAAATAAGCTATTCCATCGACTTCTAGTTTCCCTTTAACAAACAAATCATTTTCTGAAGCTAAACCTTGGCTAGTTGTTTTTTCTCCAATTGCCACATATCCAGAAGTCCAATCCCCTTTAATTACATTAACATAAAGTTCTCTTAGTGCTAGTGCAGGTTTAGTTTCAACTCCCATTTTATTCAGTCTCCTCTGTTTCAGGTTCGTCTTCTTCCTGAGTTTCTTCTTCTTCAGATTCTGCTTCTTTGTCTTCTTTGGTTTCTAAGAGAACAATTAAATCATCTTTAGTTGATCTAGTTGTGTATTCTAAACCTGCTTTATCTGCTTCAGCTTTTAGTTGGTCTTTTGACATTCCTGAGAAATTAGTGTCAGTTGGAGTGCTTTCAGGATCTCCAAACTCTGCTTTTAGTCTTTCAGAAATGTGTTCAAATCTTTCAGCTTTGACTAACTTATCATAAGTTAGTTTTCTGTTTTTTCTTGACATTATGCTTCCCTCACAACTTTTACAACACTAATTGATTGCCCATTTGCTGTTGACAATAAATGTAATGTGTCTGTTACAGCTGGCAAATTCACAGAGTCTATTAAAGTCTTAAGAGCAGCAGAACCTACTGCTGCTTGTCCGACCATAGTTCCAGTTAGATCTCCAGAAGCCATTTTATACACCTGTAATTGAACAAATAGCGTCTGGGTTTGTTACTTGGATTTGACCTACTTCAAAACTTCGAATAGTCCATTTTATTCCTGGGTCTTCGATTGAGTGAGTAGTTAATCCTACAACAGATTTCCAAGTGCATGCTTCTTTAGCGATAACAACTTGTGCGCCACCTTCAGTTACTGAATTGGTAACAACCACAGTTAATCCTAAAAGCATTCCTACTCTTCCATTCTTAGTTGCGGAGTCAGTCCAGAATTGACCTGCATTTCGAACATTAGCGTTACCTAAAAGTTCTGCATAGTTAGTTGGGTGTACCAGCAAAAACCCATTTTTATCTGGGTTGTAATTGTCGATAGCAATTAGTGCTTTAGCGTCGAGAATATCTTGGATAGGGTCTCGGTTTGCAATAACTGCATTATTCCAAGTTGCATTAGCCGCTGTGGTGTTTCCAGCTTCTGAAAGAATCTTGCTTGCAATTTCTGTATCTACACTTTTAGCAACTGCTCTAGCAATTCTTAAAAGTGTTCTAGCGATAACATCAACTGCATTGGTTCTAGCGTCTTCCCATGAGATTACGCCCTCCATTGCGTGCTTTAGATTTCTTCCTGATGTTCTAGTCCAGGTTACTTCTCCGTAAGGAAATTGTGCTAATCTTGGAACTCCCTCTACTGCTGAACCTGTTCCGCCAGTCAAATCTGCTGCTGTTTCTTTGTAATAAGTTTCAGTCCATGCGTTACTAGCTTGAACCATACATAATTGTTTCATTACGTATTCTTGTAGAGCAAATCCTGTAACTACTCGAGAAACATTTTCTGCTCTTAAATCCGCCATTCCTGTTGAATCTGCCATCAGAACCCACTCCCAATAAGAACAGCCATAATTTCATCTGCTCCTGCTGATGTTTCTAATGCAATTCCAACATCTGAGAATAAAAGGTCTGCTGCTGCTACTTTAGCAACTTCATTATCTCCAGAAACTGAAACTCGTTCTCCAACATTGATTGCTGCTGAGCAGTTTATATCAAAAATTCCGTGAGTGAATACTGCTAGAGATGTCTGCCCATCACTAGCAACTTTTTCTGCTGCTGAAATACCCATAAATGGATCATTATCAGCGGTTGTTTCTGTAATTGTTCTTGGGTCAGTAATTGTCATTAACTCCCCTTTTTCAATTGCGTTTGCATCTGCTACTGTGAAACGCACTGGGTCTCCCCCGTTTCCTAGAAGTTCGATGGTAACTGCTAAATCTCCTGCTGCCATAACATCGTTATATTACAATAATATTTAAGCTTTTCGTTAAAAATGCTTTCCACAGAAGAAATTACTACAAATTGGCTTTCTTTTTTCGTAAATTTCGCATTCTTTTTTTTCTTCGTTATAATTTCTACAAATCCCTTCTATTCTGAATCTTACTCTCTTGATTTCTTTTAGAATAATCCCTTGGTGTGCAAAACTTCTTAATACCAATTCTATTGCTTTGGCCGTGTCTGGATTTTGTGTTTTTGTGTTAAGATCTAATTCAAATCTTTTGCAGCAATCTCCGCAACGAATACACTTTGGCTTTCTTTTCAAGGTGGGGTTCCCCCACATAAATCATATGGTCCAGGAGGTCTTTTCCTCCAATCCCAACAATCTCCGCAAGTGTTTTCTTTATCTCGTGGTGTGTCTTTTACAAATTTTCTTAAATTTCCGCACTTACCACATTTTTTTTTAATTAAAATCATTCTTCTGGGAAAATATCATCTTCTAATCCTGTTCCCGCGATTAGGGCTTTTGCTGAATCATTCTTTTTCTGTTCTTCTGACCTACCTTCTCCCCCAGCTGATGAATGGCCACCCAATAATTGTTCAGCAGTAACTTTTTTAGCTTCTTTTATGTTTTCTGCCATGATTCTGTTTTGTTCTGCCATATCTTTTACTGCTTGTTTTGCTTCTTTGATTGGGTCTTTTGTTGGTTCTTGGTCTCCTTCTTCTTCCTCTGCTTTTTCAGCAGGTTTTGGTTCAGTTGGTTGTGTTGGTTCTTTAGGTGGTGTTGGTTTTTCATCTTTAGGTTGATCTTTTTCTTCTGGCATGTTTATCATCTCCTTTTATTTTTTTCATTCAGAAATATCATTAGATTTGTTATTGCTTTAGTGTTTTCTGCTAGTTTCTTTTCGAATCTTAACAACAAATAACAAGACAATCCGATTGGGAAACCAACTGTACTAATCACGTTTACATAATCTAAGGTCATTTTTGGTCTTTTCTTGGGTTTACTTTGTTGCTGTTCAGTGCTGGGTCTCTTTTTTCATCTTCAATTAGTTCTGGTGCTATGCTGGCTGGGAATTCAAATTCGACATCTATTCCTAACTGGGCTTTTATTTGTTCTTCCAAAAATTGTTGATTGAATTCTACCACTTGCTGCCATGACAAGTATAAGATTTTAGATTCAGCTTCTGATGAATCCCCTCCAACACCAAGAACAACTGCTGGAACTCCTTCTGCTTTTAAGAATTCTCTTTGGAGCATTTTGATCCAAGGGAGTGGGTCTAAAGTTGAGAATTGTGGAATCGACATTTTTTCAATTCCATCAAGGATTCCTTTAGGAACAACCATGTTTTCCCCTTTTTCCATTGAATTATCTAATTTGTTTTTGTATGTTGCAATTTCTGTTTCATCATCTGTGTCTACACTTGAGATTAGCAATGGTTTTACATATCTGTGAAAGACTACTCTCATGTCATTCATAGATTCTCTTCTCATTTCGATTAATCTTTCTAATTTAGCAATTACACTCTGGCCATGAATTTGATCTGCTATTCTGTTGTAGGCTAAGTGAAAGATTTGTTTTGGTTTGAAAGTAACTTCTTTTCCAGTGGTGTTTTCTGGTTGTTGAATGTATTTTGTAATTATCCCTTTATCGTTAGCAATTACTTTCATAGTGCTTGGGTTCAGTGGCTTTAAATTTCTTAATTCTCCTCTTTTATTTCTGACAATTTCTGCAAAGAAATCTCCTCCTGTGGTGTAAACTCGAACTGCATTGTAGAAAATAGTGTTTGCAGTATCTAAACCATTTCCTCTGACGTGAGATAATGGGTCTTTTGTTCTTCTTAAGAATCTTTTTTTTACTTTGTAGCCTTTTCCTACAACATACATTGCTTTCCTATCAATCATTCCACCAATTTCAGAGATTTCCATGTATGCTCCGAGTTGTCTTGACCAAACAGTGTTTTGGTATTCTGTTTCAGTGGTTGAACTTGCAGCCGTTACTTGATATGAACTTGGGTATATCGTTGGATCTTGGGCTGGTGCTGTGTTAGCGTAAATTTTAGAGCTGAACGCTTGGACAGCTGCCGAATCTGGTTTTGTATTTGCCATGTTTTTATTTTATTGTGTATTCCAAATCAATTCTTTCGCATTCTTCATTTTGGTCGATTGCGATTAGAATGTAATATCTGTTTTCATTAATTATTTGTTCGTCTACTTCTAAAATTGTATTGAATGATCCACTTACTATTGAAGAGGCATTTTTGAATACTTCTGCTGTTGATGTTCCTCCCGTTCCTGTGACTTTTACTCTGTCCAATATTGCTCCTTCTGGCAAGTCTATAGAAAATTCAGAACTACAACCGCCTGCTTCAAAACATTCAAATTTACCTGCCGTTTGACTGAAACTTTCTGCATAATCTCTGGAATAAACATTTGCACCTGAGAAAGATTTCTTAAAAGTCCCTTTTCTTTCACTTTTTTCTGTTTTTAAGACCAATTTTTCTTCTGTTTCTTCTCTTCTCCCAAAAACATCTAGTTCTTTCTTTTCTTTTTCTGAGAGTGGGAGTTCTAGTGCCATTATGGTTTTATCAAAGTTACTACTTTTTGATCACTTAGTAATTTTTCAATTCGATTCATTCTGAATAAATGGATATTAATCATGTCTTCTGCTTCGATTCTACTTGTGAATCCTGCCATGTTGTAGGCAATTCCAGCTACTGCTGTGTATCTTGCTACATATTCTGATAAAATTAGTTTACTTTTTGCATCTAGAGAAGCAAAATTGGTTGACCAGTCATATCTGGAAATTACAACCACATAATTTTCAGCTTGTAAACCCCACGCAGTCTTATTTGCGTCAGTCCAGCCAGTAACATCTATGTTTTCTCCAGCCATTGCGTTCATTTCCGCGTCTGTACTCATAATGCTTGTTGCAGCCATTGATTATCAACTCCTTTTCTTTTGCTATGCTATGAATAGTTTTAAATTTTTCGCTTTTACACACCAACAAGCTCGCACAAAAGCTTCCGCTAAATGCGAATATTTACCATAAATGCGTAGCTTTGCGTTGCTAGTGTAGTCATATGTCATGCTTTTGAGGCTTCTTTGCAGGTTTAAATCTGAGATGATATCTAGATGATTTCTTTCCATCATACTTAGGGCATTTGAGTAGAGGTCTTCTTTTAAAATTCCCTTTTTCTTTTCTTGAATTGTTCTAGATGAATTATTTATCCCAAAAACCAGTCTTTTCCCTAGTTTTTCTATAAGCATGTCAGTTACTCCTGCTCCTAAACCAGTATCATCAGTAAATATTCTTTTGAAATTAAATTGTTTGTGGAGGGCCATTGCTCTGCCAACAGTGTCAGTAAGTGCTTTTCTTTCAGTGGTTTGGGATCTAATTATCTTAACTTGGTTTCTTCCCGTTAATTCAGCAATAACAAAAGCATTTTCATCTGCGCCGTAGCGCGCGATGTCGATACCTAAGTAATATTTCTTGGTGCGGTCGTAATCTTTCTTATAACTCCATTCAATAAATGTCATTCGGTCTTTGATTAGGGTCGTGGGGAAGAATTGGTTGAATTCAGAGATGAATTCGCCGAGATATTCCTGAGCATACTCCATTTTAGACATTCGTTTCTTTTCTTTTTTCAAGAAATCTCTGGAAATTCTTCTGCAATCTTCGGATGAGATGTGGATATTTAAGTAATCTTCATCATGACAGCATTCGTAATAGTGTCCGCCCCTTCCGAAAGGAGTGCTTAGGAGAATTTCCCATCCTAAGCCGTTCTTTTCTTTTGATGTGGCCAGCATTGGGCGGAGCGCAATCCAAACAGGCTCGGGAATATATGCAGCTTCGTCTCCGATAAGTATGTCTACTGTGTAACATCTAACAAACGCTCCGCTTTTTCCTGTTGGCAGGCTGAGTAATCTAGTTCCATTTTTTAGTGTGCATTCAGTTTTAGTAGGATTTACTTTAAAAATCCCATGTTCTTGTTCGAAAACTCTCTTTTCTTCCATGTTTTTCTTGGCACTGAGGTGAGGATTTGGTTTCCAGCCACCATTTACTTGTTTGAGAACTTCATCATTGAGCATGTATAGATTTCTAAGAGTTTTTTGGAATAGTTCACTGGATTGTCTTTGAGCAGCTGCGATCATCAGAATCGTGATATCGTTGTAATCTATGGCTAGATTAGATGATTTTCTTGCTATTGTGACAGATTTTCCTACTTGTCTGCCAGTTCTGAGAGAGATATTGCCTTTGTGGGCCAGGACTTTCTTTTGCCATTTGTCAGGTTTGTATTGAGTGTCTCTTTCTGCTGTTAATTTGTTCAATTCTTTTACTTTTTCCCAATCTATCATTTTTATTAAAAGAGGAAAATTATTTCCCCATACACGTGTCGCAAAACCATTCTTTTGCTGAATCTCTATAACTTACGTCTTGATCTGTACATCCACAACTAAAGCAATCTTTCATCTTATTTTTCTCCTGTGTTTTACTCTTTGGCAAAACTCTCTGAATTATTTAGAGTTTTGCTGATTTTAGTTTTAATTGATTTTTCTAGTCGACCTGTAAGGGAAAACTTTAAAATTAGAGATTTGCAAAGTAAATCTCTTTTTATTGTTTTAGGCGTATATGAAAACTAATTTTAACTTGTGAATGGTTCCTGGCCTTTCTCATCAGGTAGTTTTGGTGGTTTGTGGTTCTTGAGTTCTTTTTCTAGTGCTTTTAAGCTGAAGTTTAGTAATTGACTAGTTATTTCAGCTTGTTCAATTTCTCTTTTTAAGTTGTCAATAGCGTTCTTTATGTCTACATATTCTAATTTTTTCATGTTTTTTACCTCTGATTTGTTTTAATTGTTTTATTTTGTTTGAACATCTAGATTTAGCACTGATTAATCTTTTTATCTTTCTCCTGTTCAGTTCTTTCTTGCTTTCTTCAAATTTGAGAGAGCGAGTCATGTTCTTTAGTTTTAGTTTGTAGCCGTGAATGTTCATCTGAATTCTGCTAGAGATCTGTTCTCTCTGATGTTTTTATCTAATCTTTCTTGGATTCGGTGTTGTGGTTCGTTTGACCAGTTACCAGTTCTCCATTTCTGGTCAAGTTTTTGCTGTCTAATTTTCAGTGATTTGTTTATCTGATCTTGGGTTTGGTGTATCATATTTGTTTCTCCATAAGTGATCTGGGCAGTGCTTGGTTCTTGAGTCGTTTGCGTTGAATGGTTTCTTGCAAATTCTACATCTGGATTGGGTTTTGAATTTCTTTACTTTTTTAAAATTGAAATTGATTTTTTAACCTCTTTGGGGGAAAAATGTTTGTGATCCTAGGTATTTGGTTTGTTTTGTTTTGTTGTAGGGCGGGTTGTGGCGACCGAAGGGAGCCACTTAGGATAAGGCTTTGCGACCGAAGGGAGCAATGGTTATAAGTTTGGTTTATTCTTATCCCGCACCTCATTGGAGTTTTATTTATTACCGCTGTCAGGGGACGGGGGGAAGACAAGTTCCCCCGCAGGGGGATTTGATTACCCGCGATAGCGGGGAATTGAATCCCCAACGACTCATGCTTTTAGGGGGTTGGGGCTCCCAATATTTGTCCACCATATAGTGGACACAGTAATAAGATTGTTTGGTTAACTAGTGCAAACGAACTGAGTTGACTTTAGTCTCAGTTTTGAATGTGCTAGTGTCGGAACGTATTTCGAATTAAGAGACAGAGTCCCGCTTTTGAATCCCAAGGGGATTGCGGGATTAACCAAACCTAATGATTCCCCATGTAGGGAATTCCTGCCCTTTAGCAGGTTTTTGGTCAAGTTTTGTATCAGATTTGCCATCTTGGTGTGTTGGTGTGCTTGTTTAATCTTCATGTTCCCCAGTTATCTTAAATCCGTTTCTTGAATATCTTTTTAGCCAACCTAATTCTAACAAAGCTTTTATCTTTGTCTGAATAGTCCTCTCACAACAGCCACATTCATACATTATAGCCCGTCTAAGCTGTTTTAATGAATATCTGTTGTTAGCAGTATACTCTGGATTTCTCTCTTGTAATCTCCAGATAACTCTCTTACAGGCGTCAATTCCTCTGCTCATCTATCAAATACCATCCAAACAATCATTAAAGTTATTATTATACAAGCTAAAGTGCCAATTACTTCACTCATTTAGGCTTCAAACTTCCATCTACAACATTAGCATATCCCTTCTCATTAGTCACAGTCATAAATGAACATTTCTTCCCTTTGAAAATCTTAGTTGGGTCTAGTTCTTTATCAACTTCTAACACTGCACCAAACAAAGTCATCAGTTTCCCTAGTTTATTGACTGGTGTGAAAGCTGACGGATAACCAGCAACTATTCTTTTATCATCTTCGAATTCAATTACCAAATCTGTATATTCGAATGGTGTGTCTCTGTACTTTACATCAACAATTTTTCCCTCATGTACTCCATCTTCTATAGTTTTAGGTGCTTCTACTTTTCTTAACATTGTTCTTTTCTCCCAGTCAAACCATAAAGAATCTGACTAATTATAATCTGATTCTCTTCTGTTGGTTCGATCTGTTGATATTGGTTTGTTTTCATTGTAAGTAAAGATAAATTAACTCTCCGATGAATATTGCAATCAGAAAATATGTTAGATATTTTGTGAATTGTTTAGCTTTCATCTTTGTTAGTTAGTTGGTTTAATTTTTCTTTAGCTTGTTTCATTGGTGCTATTGTTGTGACTGTATAGTATACTTTGTTATTGGAACGTCTTCTTTGAATCCAGCCCTTCATTCTCATCTCTCTTAGTCTTAATAACAGAAAGTTATACTCAGTTTTTAGTTTGTGGGCCATAAAGGCTGCATACTTGAATCTTATTTCTGCGTTTTCTAGAAAGATTAAAATTCTGGCTTCACTTCTTTTGATTGATTGTTTCATAATTTCCCTCTTTGATAATTTTTTTAAGTCTTGCTTTGATTATACAGATGTTTTGGTTAATTGAGTCAATTCTGTTGTTTATTTCTTTGATCGTTTGAATCATCTGAATAGATCTACTGCTTTTGTGTCTTTTTTGAATACTATAAATCTGTAGTCTTTATATTTCTCAGCAAGTTTACTTATTTTTTTAATTAGTTTTTCATGTTGTTTGTTTTCCATTTTACTTATCATTCTATTATAATAATATATAAATCTTTTGCATTTAGAGTATATGTTTTCTAGAAATGTATATACATCATATGTTGTATAGCCGAAACATTTAAATAGTCCGGTCATTTAATCAGAGGTACTTAGTTAGCAGAATATTAATTGTTTTTTCTTTACTAAAGAGGTACTACATAAAGAGGTTAGTAAGTACAGGCATAATAATAATATTTTATGAGCATAAAAAAAATAAAGAAAAGGCGAATTATTTCTTCGCCTGTGGTATTGTCCGAAAGTTACACGCTTTCGCGTCATCATTCATCATTTTAACAAACTCTCCATAACTGGTATA
>Ga0208670_100484_pt1 | contig 10496 bp, 11 predicted proteins | sample 24BtaG_FD_184098 | JGI IMG/M metagenome (GOLD analysis project Ga0208670, IMG submission 184098) | Marine viral communities from Cariaco Basin, Caribbean Sea - 24B_WHOI_OMZ_CsCl (SPAdes) (version 2) | ecosystem: Environmental > Aquatic > Marine > Oceanic | place: Caribbean Sea: Cariaco Basin...
TGGGTAGCGGAACAACGGCAGTCGCGGCCAAGAGGGTTGGGTGCGACTTTGTTGGATTCGAGGCCATCCAGGAGGTTGCCGATCGGGCGGTGGAGAGGGTTCGCTGCGAGCCGATGGACCTATTCACCATGATGTCATGAAAAAAACCACATCAAACGACATTATCCGACAGGTCCTGGACGAGCTAGTCGACAGCGTCGAGGGGAACGAGGTGGCAGTACCGCTGGTCGGAGCGTTGTACGACTTCTTTGAGAAGGAGGTCGGCGTTCACTCTGACGGTGGGGTGGTGTTCGGCACTGACATCCGTCCGGATCTACAGAGGGATATGAGGCTGGTAGAGGGGTGGATCAAGCAGTGCGGGTACAAGTGGTCCGCTGTTATGAGGATGGGAACCACCCGTAGAGACATTCGTCTCATGAGAAAGCTCGTAATCAAGGGCATGAACAACATGGGGTGGACGAAGGACGAGATAGCAACGGCCTTCAAGACCACGCCATCTGGAATATCAAGAATGGGGAAGGAGGGACGACACGATGCCGTCTTCGTTACAACCACTGGAACACTTGATTCGCGAACGATTGCGAGAGAGGGAGATTCCAGCGGCGCTAGATCGACTACCCAAAGAAAACGGCGAGCATCGCTATGTGGTGAGGGTTCAGTTGGGGGTGAAGCTGTCAATCCCGGAGCACATAGCGACAAGGAAGGACAGGCAGGCGGACATTCAGGCGATGACGACCTTGACCGATGAAGCGATAGAGAGCATCGGTAACGTGATGCAGGCGGCTAGTGCTCGCTTGTTGGGTAGTAGCCCCGCCGAAAATGAGACCGCTTGAGCCAACCCCACCTTTTCAATAACGCCAGATCCCTGCATACAGTGGACTTCGGAATGCCCGTTATGCTGGCGATTTTCCTGACGGACAATCGCTCTCCAGCCTCATGGGCACCTTTCACTATGTGGTAGACGACCTTGTAGTGCGCGCTTTGTCCCACTTCGCCAGACTATAGCTTGACGACACGTATGGTCCAGTGGGAGCTTGTTCGCGCAATCACCCACGGGGAATATCATGGCTGCTGGACGAACTGCTGGACGAGAACTCGGGCTTCCTGACCTTTCCAACGCCCGAGCGTGCCGGGAGACCTACGGTATCTCGACTTGGGTTTCCACCGACGCACCGGCGACGTCCGCCCTGTTGACGGCTGCAAACCTGAACGCCCTTGGAACCGCTCGAACAGACGAGTTGGTCTCTGGCAACCGGCGAATCACCTGCACTGGCATGAACAATCAGGTCCCGGCGGGAACTCCGCGTCGGTACACCTGGACGTACACGGACGCCGCAGGCGCTGATGCTGTTGGAACCATCACCATTTCTGGATCTAACGCGTTCGGTGATCCCATTACCGAGGTCATCAACTTCGCTGCTGGGTCCCTGACTGGCGACACCGTGAACGCGTACCGGCGGATCGATCAGGTTGTTGTCGAGGGTGCCGATGGCGTGATTGCCGAGGGTGCTGACCAGTTGGCTATGGGGGCAACCCTGCACTTGGTGTTTGGTCCCTGCGACCCGAGCATTGAGGTTACGGGCGCTGCGCGTATCGACCACATCCTGTCGGTCACGCACCTGGACAACGACATCGCAACCACCGTCTGCTTCAACGCGACGCTTGCTGCCAACAATGGCGCTGCTGGATCCGGGGCCACTTATCAGGTCGACCAGATCAACGCGAACGGCGAGTGCTCGTTGAATTTTCACACCGACGACGACTTTGATGGTCAGACCTCGTATTTCGTGATGTTCCGATATCGTCCCGGCCAAGCCCTGTAGACTGGAGGACCGATGCCAATCGTAGACTCAAAGATGAAGTGGCGTCGTAAGCGCATCTGGATGCCGGCGCAGGGTCAGTCAATCCTGAATGCGGGGACTGCCATTGAGGGTGCCCACACTGGCAGCCCGCAGTGGCTGGCTGTTACTGGTGGCTTTGCGTATCCTCGAATGCTTGCTGGCGATATGTTCAACTTTGCGACCAAGGTCCCGTACGACCTTGACCCCCGGGCAACCATCGGGGTTCGTGTCCACTGGACGCACGGTAGCGCGACTGCTGCAGACACCATTGATTGGATCGTGACGTACTCGGCCATTGCCGAGGATGCCGCTTTGGTGGATCCCGTCACGGCGCTGGACACCACCATTCCCCAGGACACTGTTGGGGTTGCCCTGGCGCGCTCGATGAAGCGCACTGGCCGTGGCGTCATCAACGCAGATACGCTCACGTTCAACTCCCAGACAGAGGAAGTTACGTCGCAGTGGCTGACGTTCAAGGCTGAAATGGATGCGACTGCCATTGACGTGGGTGCTGAGGGCGTCTGGCTGCTTGGCCTAGAGTTGGACTACTACCCGGTCATGACGCAGAGTTCGCTCCGGTTCAGGGCTCTGAACATCAACGAACTGACTGCGTAGAGGGTGGCTGCACACGTCCGACAGCGCCATGTGCTGGAGGTGGCGAGGGACTCTGCGTTCACGCAGCACTCTCTGTCCGAGGACGTCACCGATCTTCTGAACCTGTCTACGACAGGCGAAATGCACTCGGAGACCAGGCTTCTGGGTTCTGACGGTGATACCACCATTCAGATGCTGGGCATTTCAAGGTGCCAGTTCTTGTATATCCGCCCAGACCAGGATGTGCAGTTTCGTTTTCATGGTGGTGACACGCAGGTTGGACTAGCTCAAGATAGGGCTATGGTGTTCAACTTTCCGTCTGCTGCTGTTGGTGGGTCGGTTGTTCAGTTCAACCTGCAGCGGAAGGCCGGCGTGGCTACCTACGTTCAGATCCACGCAGTGGGTGTATAGTGCCTAGGTGGACCTCCTAGAACAGCCCAGCCCGCACGAGACCTACAACGTCAACCTAGGTATCGAGCACGCCATCCGTCAGTTCCAAAAGGATCCGGAGCACCTGAAACGGCTGCGACTCCTAAAGCACCACGACGACCAGGGTCGTATCCGAAGGGATGTGATTCAGGCGAAATGTCTCACGTCTGTTGAGACGTATGTAAAGACGCTCCTGTGGATTCGGCCCAAGGAGGCTGACGAGCAGTTTGGTAGGCGTCCGGTTCAGCTAAACCAGTGGAAAACGCTGCAGAATAGGCTGTATGCGCTTCTCAAGAAGCTGCGCTCGCAGGGGGACCCCATGTGGATCATCCTGCTCAAGGCACGCCAGCAGGGCGCATCTACCATGACAGCGGCGATACTCTACGCCATCGCTGCATCAAAGCTGTACGAAAGAATCCTGGTGGTTGGTCACTCCGACAAGAACGCTGCAGAGCTTCTTCGCATGTACCAGACGTTTCACACGTTCCTGCCTGAATGGATGCGTCCGATGACCAGACAGGACAACAGAAACGAGCTTTCGTTTCAGAACCCGTCAGGGAAGATGCGTATGCGAGAGCCTGGACTTGGCAGCATCATCAGCATCGACACTGCGAGAGACACCGACGCTGGCGCTGGTTATACGGTCACAGGATTCCACGGGTCTGAGGTGGCTAGAAGCGGTTGGCGTAACGCCACAACCCTGTTCTCGAACCTCAATCAGGCGATGCCGCAGCCACACATCAACCCGAATACTGTTCAGGTTCTTGAGTCGACGGCAGAGGGCGAGCAGGGGTGGTTCTACGACACATGGAAGCTGTCAGAGCGTGGTGAATCAGCCTACACGCCCCTATTTGTAGGTTTCTGGGAGGAACCAACCTACTGCTTTGATGACACTGACCGTTGGGTCGGGTTGAGCGAAAAGCAGGTCATGGACGATCTGGACGATAGAGAGTCCAAAATGATCGAGGGCTGCAGTGAGAGATACGGTCACGACATGACTGCCGGGCAGCTAGCCTGGCGTCGGTGGATGATTCCGAACTACTGCGAGGGTAGCCCTGACGTATTCGACAATCAGTACCCGTGGTGCCCAGAGGTTGCGTTTAGATCATCTGGCGTAACAGTGTTTGATCCTGCTGGTATCGCTGCTGCAAGAGCGTACGTTAGGGATCCAATGATTCAGGGGGTCATGGAGGACCCCATGTCGAACAACGCTGATATGTGGAAGGCAACAGAGCCGGTTCCAAAGGTTCTTCACCTTCCAGACGGAGACGTGAAGATATACACGCTCCCGGAGGAGGGTGTTGATGTGGTTGCTATCCACGACGCTTCTGACGGGTATCCGGACAGCGATATGCAGGCTAGCCAGTTCTTCGCGTTCAAGGAGAATTCAAGGCCAGAGCAGGTCGCTGTAATCGAGTGCAAGAGACCGCTGCACGAGTACGTGGACCAGGCTTACCTTCTTGGTCGGTACTACGAGTCGATCACAGGAAAGCGTGTACTCCACGTTCCAGACAACAAGGAGCAGAAGTACGTCTCGTCCAGGCTTCTTGGCTGCGGGGCTATGGTCTACATCCGTCAGAATGCAGACAAGGTTCTGAACCTGATGGAGAACAAGTACGGGTTTCTTCTTACGAAGATAAACAAGCCAAAGGCGAGGCAAGCTCTAGCAAGGGTGATAGCCAAGCAGCGTTGGCTTTTTCACGACAAGCGAACACTGGACCAGATCCAGCAGTACGTCGTTGTGAATAGAGCAGACGGAACCATTGACTACGAGGGCGCTCCCAGGGGTATCAAGCCAAGGGATAGCGCCATTCGTATGAGAAACAAGCTGTACGACGACCTTGTAGATGGCTGCATGATTCTGGCGTACATTGAAATGGACGCTATGGAGACTCTTGCCGCCGAGGCAGAGGGTGAGAGGGAGAGGGAGGTTGACGAAATGCTGAACCGTCTCATAGGCTCCCAAATGTATGAGGGGCGAAAGGCCCTGGATCCGTATAAGATCGCGGATAAACAAGCCTGGAGGCACTGATGGCACTCAACGGTTCCAAGAGTGGTCGAAGCAAGAGCGGTACCCCACGGAAGAACGTGAGCACGCGTGATTCCTACACGCGAAAGGTTCTTGGCAGCGGTGGTTCGCTGACTAGCGTCAAGGCTGGCGCTTCCAAGCCCGACCGCGCTGCGAAGTACAAGAAGGGCATCTAGTAGTGTCCTTCGCCGTCTTTGCGACGGCGGCATCATTGCTGGCTGCGTTTCTGCTCGTTCGCGAGTGGAGGCTTCTGCGCGAGCGAAAGATGCTTGCCGAAGATATTGAACTGTTGTGCGACACTGCGATGCGCTGTGTGCAGATGTACACCAGGGAAATGCCGCAGGCTGTCCACGAGAGGCTTCTTCCGGAGGTGCAGGAGCACGTTGAGCCGGTAAATTGGGACAACGAGCTTGATATCTCTCCGGTTCCGGGCGTAGACGAGATTGAGGATACAATCGCGTACTTCTCTGGGAACACTCGCCAGGCGACGTTTGCCATGATGAGGCGAAGGGGCTTCGATCCGGACAACGATGACCACGTTGTCATGTGGCAGAATCAGATGCAGTCCGCTCTGAACTAATGCCTCAAGTCGACCGACCATACGTCGAGGACTTGAAAGGGACGCCTAGTCCAACCGGCCCAAAGACCGGAGCAAGCAAGAAGGACAGGGATGATGTGCAGCGGATCAGCCGCCGTGCTCGACAGTGGCAAACTCTAACCAGGGACCACCAAGGTTCCTGGATGGAGGCAATCCACTACGTCTCTGGAAGAACAAACGTGTACTGGTCGCAGAAGCTGCAGCGGCTTCGCCCAGAACCTGCACTGCCGAGAAGGTCCTTTCACCGGGCGAACTTCCTTATTCGCTTTGTTGAGCAGATGCTTTCTGTCCTTCTGCGGGAGGATTCGGAGCCAGACGTTATCCCAATTTCTGGCAGTTTCGAGGCTTGGGAACGTGCAGAGAACACCAAGGTTGTGCTCAAGCACGACTATAGGATGGCGAAGATCGCGGACGTCCGAGAGGAGGTCTACAGGTGGAGCCTCATCACCGGGTTGGGGTGGATACGCTGGGGCTGGGATCAGCACGCTGGGGACAGGCTACGACAACACGTCTTTGAGACATACACAGACAAGGAAGGGTTCAGGACCAGGCGTCCTGCTGTTGTAGACGGGATCCCGCAGACGATCGACGGGTTTACTGGTGCCCCGTATGCCAGGTGTGTCTCCCCGTTCAATATCATTGTCGATATTGCATCCATGCGGCTCACCGAGCGTGGCGTGTTCAAGCCTCGCTATTTGATTGAGCAGAACCTCTACCCAATCAAGGCCATCGAAGCCGCCTATCCAAAGTACAAGGGCAAGATCAAGCCCGACCGGACGCTTGAAAGCAACCACATTAGAGAGTTGATGTTCTCGTCTGGTCTTGGTGCTGGAAACGCTGACGATAGCGAGCAGGTTGCCCTTGTCTACGAGGAGTGGACACCTTGGTCTGCCCTCGACGAGAAGGAGCGAGAGAAGCACCCCAACGGTAAAGTTGTGAAGGTGTGCCAGGGGTACGTACTTGAGAGGTACGACAACCCCTACAACGGACAGATCCCATACGTTCCATTCGCTTGCTACCCTGTGCTGGGGAGGTTCCTGCCACAGGGCATGATCCCGCACCTGATCCCACAGCAGATGGCGTACAACCGGCTGGCAGGCAAGGAGCATGATGCCCTTGTCTACTCTGTCCCGAAGTTCATCTGGCCGCGCAGGGAGAGAAAGGGCGAGGGGCACATCAGGACAGACCCCGGTGAGATTGTAAATGTGGACATCCGTGAGACTGGCGGTGCCATGCCTCACTGGACTGCCACTCCGGAGGTCAGCGGTCAGCTATCCCACAAGCAGGCTGCAATCAAAAGCGAAATGCAGGACATCGCTGCAATTCATGAGGCACTGCAGGGTCAGAACCCGCCAGGGGGCCGGTCTGGACGGCTTGCATTCGCCAACATCCAAGCAAACCTCCTGTCTCACCAGAGGCTTGAGCGGTCATACGCAAGGAGGATGTCAGAGGTTTTCCAGGGCATAGCGTTCTGCGAGAGGATGTTTGGGTTTGCACCCAGGACGTTCTCCATCATCGGATCCGAAGCGATGATGTCCAAGACTATGATCCCGATGGAGTCGATGGAGTACGCTGACATCCAGATTCGAGACATGAGCGCAATGAGTGTGTCGGAGCCGGCCCGTATTGAGTTTGTGATGAACATGTGGGCGTCTGGCGCTCTTGTTGACGAGTTTGGCCGTCCTGACGTCCATGAGTTTAGACGATTGCTCAAGATGGGCAGCACTTCCTCTGCATTTGAGGAAGAGATGACGGTTAGACGAAACACCAGAAGGGAGATCGAAATGATCGTAAGGGGTGGCATGCCCCACTACGGTCCATCCCCGGATGGTCAGCCTCTGTTGATCAACCCCGCAGCCAACGTGGAGGTTGTTCACAAGGTTTACAGGAAGTTCATCAACTCTGCTCGCTACCTGTCTCTACCACCAATGATCCAGCGCAAAATACTGGATCGTTGGGACATGGTAGTGCAAAGGTTGCAGGGAGAGGTGGACGAGGTTATGAACGCAGAAGGACAACCATCGCCTGGAGGTCGCGGCCCAGCCACTCAAGCTGGACCGGCGGCGGCTGGCGGGGGTGGAGTGGAAGCTGGACTTTCCAAGGCCCTGAATCCTCGGGGTCAAGGTGGTCCTACCTAGACGAGGAAGGATGGAGCCGATTCTCCCGCCACGATCCAAAGGTCGAAACAAGTGTATTTGCGGCCACTACCGCATGACCTTGGCTAGTCGTGGAATGAAAAACGTACCGAATCCTTCCTTGGGAGGTTTGCTATGGACGTGACCGGCGATTTGGAAGTCCCTAGGCACTCGAACGAGGCGGCCCCAGCGGTGGAGCAGACTAATGGCTCCACTGGAAGTAACGGGGTCGCCTCGTCCGATGCCGATTCTGGTGGAGACACTGGAATGGTTCCGAGGCATGTGGTTGACGAGCTTCGGAAGAAGAGACGAGACCTTGAGGTCCGAGTGGAGGAGGCAGAGAAGCGTGAGCTGCTGAATACCGTCGATCGGTTGACCAGTCCCGTGCCCAGCCCACCGCTGCTGCTCCGGACATCCTTGATGATCCGGACCTTGATGAGGATGAGCGGCGCTTTATTCAGCTAGAGCGCAGCGCAAAAAAGGCAAAGGAGGAGGCGCAGAGCGCAACCAACCTTGTCAGGAAGATGGAAATGGAATCGGAGGTTCGCCGCTATGTTTCGGAGGCTAACTCTCGTGCCTCTGAACAGGGCCTCCCCATAAACATCGAGGAGGGCGACATTTACGCTCGTATCGTCGGAAACGTCGATGGGCGTTTTGGTCGTGACGTGAAGGAGGTCGTCAAGAACTTCTACAACAAGGAGTTTGAGAAGGTCGAGGCGATCAGAGAGTCGGAGCAGAATCGCTCCAAGCAGGCAGCGGAAGCAGGACGTATGGCTGGAGAAACGGGAGGGAAGCTGCCTACTCCCACGCCGCCAACTCCGGTCGATTTTTCGGAAGTTCCTCACAAGGATCTTTGGCAGAAGGCGGAAGAGGCCACTGTTGAAGCTCTGCAGAGGATGAAACGAGGCTAACGGTACGTGCCTCAATAGCGTGGAGAATTGGTCATGAACTTTGCTCAAATGCAGAACCTGCTGAACGAGAACCTTGCCCCTGCGGCTGTGTCTCTGGTTCGGCGTCAATCGCTTGCCTACACCGCCTACCTGGAGAACCCCTCCGCTCGGTATGACGCTGGCGGTAAGTATTTCCGAGTCCCCATCCACACCTCTCGTGGTTATGCGGCGCAGTTCCTCAACTTGGAGACCGACACGATTCCGGTCGAGGACGAGCCGACGTACACCGAGTTCCAGGTGGACGTGGTTGACCTGGCTAGCCCCTTCGCTCTGACCACCCGTGCGCTGTATGCCTCGGAGGCCGGTGATGATGTGAGCTTTGCTTCGGCGGCCCGGGAGACCTTCGAGAACGCAACCGAGTCTGCGAAGCTGCGGCTCGACAAGGCTGTTCTCGGCACTGTTCGCGGCGTCCTTGGGACGGTCGGGGCCGGTGGGCTTCTCGGTGGAAACGATGTTGACCTCACCCCGGCCGCCCTGGACTACCAGAGCATCGGGGCGTGGGACCTCCCTGTGGGGCTCCGTGTCGACTTCATCAACCCTGCCAACGGCGCCGTTCGGGCCGGTGGTGCGAACCTCCCGGTGACTGCTCATGTCAACCGGAACCGCATCACTGTCCAGGGTGTTGGTGGTGCTGCTGTTGTCGCCAACGACTGGATTGTCCAGACGGGGACGTACAACCAGAGCATGACCGGGTTGCGTGCCATCATCGACGACGGCACCAACAGCCCTGCCACCTTCCAGAACGTTGACCGTACGGTGACCACTATCACCCAGGGTTATCTGGACACCAACGGTGGCGTGGTTCGGCCTTTGACCGAGGACTTGCTGATGGACCACGTGGCTCGTCAGTCGATGCGCTCCCCTGGGGACCTCGACTTTGCGACGACCCACACGTCCATTGCTGCCCACCTGTCGAAGCTGCTCAAGGACGACCGTCGGTTCATGCCCAAGATGGGCGGCACGTTGTACCCGGCGGGCTTCGGTCACTTCGAGTTCTTTACGGGCTCGCGTGAGTTGCAGTTCCTCGGGTTCGACTTCCACCCGGCTCGCACCATCTACTTCCAGTCGAAGGCCAATATCTTCCGCCTGGACTTGGTGCCGTTCCGCATCGCGGACGAGGACGGCTCGGGCTTCCGTCGGACGGGTCGGACCGACCCGCTGTGGGGCTACTTCAAGTGGATTGGGAACATGGGCACCAACGCTCCGAACAGCCACTCGGAGTTGGGCGCTCTGGACATCGACCCCGACATGGGCGGCGGTGTGAACTTCCTGACTAGCTGGTAGGTCATGCAACCGACCGCCGATTTTCTTGGTACACCCGGGCACTTCGGCGGTCGGTCTGCGTCCTTATCAGGACCACTGGCTCGACTCACAGTTCAACATGACGGCTACGTTTGTCCGACGTTCAGGCGGAGCCTTCGTAGGTACATCCCTGAAATGCGGGTGATGTGGAACAGGATGACACGTCGATACGTGTTCTACCGGAACCACATCAGCCGAACGGGGATTGGTAGCAGCCATCATTGGCACGACCCGGAGAACTGGTACGGGGCCGTCGAGAATGCCGATGAGCGTGCCCTGCTTCGTGCCACCCTGTCTCAGGATCTACGGTGGCGATCGATGGGCCTTGTGCCCATCATGGAGTGGGGGCCAGAGCAGGGACCGTTGGATGAGCGGGTTATCCTTCGCATTATGATGGGTGATTCACGGCCCCACTCTGGCATTGCCAGTCTTGTTGACAGGATTGAGCGCGAGGCAAAGTCCCGCCAGGGGACAGGCGATGCCTTCGATCAGGTTGATACAAAGCTGTTCCGCAAGGCAGTGTCTCACGCCGATAGCCCAATGAATCGGGGCGTTGATGTGAATGAAAAGGCAAAGCTCTACAGGGACGATGAGAGAAGCGAGCAGGGCCTTCCTGGC
>Ga0208670_100485_pt1 | contig 10491 bp, 9 predicted proteins | sample 24BtaG_FD_184098 | JGI IMG/M metagenome (GOLD analysis project Ga0208670, IMG submission 184098) | Marine viral communities from Cariaco Basin, Caribbean Sea - 24B_WHOI_OMZ_CsCl (SPAdes) (version 2) | ecosystem: Environmental > Aquatic > Marine > Oceanic | place: Caribbean Sea: Cariaco Basin...
GTGGGCGCAGTTTGTGAAACAGGCGACTTCTTGGCCAAAAAACGCTTACTGTCATTAGCAGTAGGTGAAGTCTTGGCCATTACCGGTGCGGGTGCTTATGGCTTTGTGATGAGTAGTAACTATAACTCACGTCCTCGTCCAGCTGAAGTTATGGTGTCAGCTGACAAGCATCAAGTGGTGCGTAAGCGTGAGACCATTGAGCAGTTATTTGATACTGAGTCATTCTTTAAATTCGACTAAGCTCATCCAAATTAAGTTCAGCGAATTATTAACGAAAACCTGCGTATCATACGCAGGTTTTTTTATGGCTTAAAATCATTATCAAAATTGTGATGCGATGATTTCTTTAATCACAAAGGATATGACTTTAGTCAAATTAAGTGGATATAACCATTTGATAACGGGGAACAAAAGACAGGACACAGTTATTTTATTTAGCAACGCTTCGCTATTATCATTGTTATATTGTGCATGGTAAGATAGGGCATAAATAGACTCTAAGGAATAGAAGAATGCTTATAGAATTTACAAAAATGCATGGATTAGGCAATGATTTCATGGTCATTGACTTAGTCACGCAGCGTTTAGAGTTAACGGAAGAGTTGATTGCGTTACTGGCAGACCGTCATATGGGAATAGGCTTTGATCAGCTGTTAGTGGTTGAACCACCGATGCGTCCAGACGTTGATTTCCGCTACCGTATTTTTAACGCAGATGGTAGTGAAGTAGAGCAGTGTGGTAATGGTGCACGGTGTTTTGCTCGATTTGTACAGGCGCGAAAGTTGTCTTTTAAACAGCGCATACGGGTCGAAACTAAGTCAGGTATTTTAACTTTAACCACTGACAACTACGGTTGGGTAGAAGTGGACATGGGCAAGCCTCGCTTCGAGCCTGCTGAAATCCCATTCACCCCTAAGGCCATTACCAAGATTCAAAACGCCTACCATCTAGACGTTGAAGGGACGCCCGTGCAGCTATATGTGGCCAATATGGGTAATCCCCATGCAGTGATTAAAGTAGACGATATTCTAACCGCTGATGTTGAAAAACTAGGCAGTGCCATTGAGTCACATCCGGCTTTCCCAGAAAAGGTAAATGTCGGCTTTGTACAGGTCATGAACCAGCGTCATATTCGTTTACGTGTTTATGAGCGTGGCGTGGGGGAGACTCAGGCTTGTGGTACAGGTGCTTGCGCTGCAGTAGCGACGGGTATCAGAGAAGGCTGGCTGGATGAAGGTGAAGAGATTAGAGCGCAGCTTTATGGCGGCAGCTTATTGATTCGTTGGTCTCCAGGCTATTCGGTGATGATGACGGGCCCTACTGCCTTTGTTTATGAAGGCGTATTTAGTCCAGATGGTATTATGGCACAAGCAGGTCTAAAGCCGTCTGCTTAAACGAATAAGGCAATTAGACAAACTATGTGTGCTAAGCCAACATCGCCACCAAAACTGCCTCAGAAGTCCGCAAAGACAGATGAGGCAGACAATAAGCAACCCCTAGAGTTATCAGGTGAGTTGCAAGCTTTATTGCTACCTGTCGAACAGTGGTTGGCAGAGTTGTCCGTGCGTCAAATGTCTTCCCATACCATTGAAGCCTATTATGCCGGACTGTTTCAACTGGCCAGCTTCTTGGAGGCGGGCAAGTTAAGCTGGACCCGTTGTGACAAACGTCAGTTGGCAAAATACATTGCGCAGCGTTTGGATGTCGATGCCTTAGCCATCTCTAGTGTGCAGCAGGAACTGTCTGCGATTCGTCATTTTTACAGTTGGCTGATAGATCAGGGTCAGGCCCGTATCAATCCCACCACAGGCTATCAGTTAAAACGAGCACCCCGTCCTTTGCCCAGTATCGCAGATGGTGATTTGCTGACTCAGTTATTAGAGCAGCCGATGCCTGATACTCCTGAGCAAGCTAGACTGTGGATACGGGATAAGGCAATGTTTGAGTTGCTTTATAGTAGCGGACTCCGAGTTGGCGAACTCGTTGGTCTTAACGTCTCCGACTTGCGGATAGATGCGCAGGGCGAACGCGGTGAAGTCAGAGTAACTGGTAAAGGCAATAAAACACGTCTGGTACCTGTAGGCAGGCAAGCACTGAAAGCGATTAATACCTATTTGCCCCACCGTTATCTGTGGGAGGAGCAAGGAGACACTGCTTTATTTATCAGTGAAAAATTGGGTACGCGATTGACCACACGGGCCGTCCAACAGCGGCTGAAAGTGGCCGCCAACCGTGCTGGCATTGCACAAAATATGTATCCCCACTTACTGCGTCACTGTTTTGCTTCACATATGTTATCAGGTAGTGGTGATTTGCGTGCGGTTCAAGAAATGCTAGGTCACAGTGACATCAGCACCACTCAGATATATACCCACGTTGACTTTGCGAAGTTGACTCAAGTCTATGACAAAGCCCATCCTCGAGCAACGCACAATAAAGACTGATTCTAATAGTTGAGCCCATCTCTATTTGTAAAATCCTAAATTTTATCTCTATTTTATTGCCCAGATAACCGCGATTAGGCCAGTCTATGACAGTTATGAATGGGCATATTTTGACGCCAAGTTTGCTGAGCTTCAGCATTGAATGGCGTCGTAATCAGAGCATACTCTTCGTTTAAGGTGGTCTGACCTGTCTCGACGACCCATTCACCATTGGCATTGGCAAAAGCGCTGTGCCCCCAAGTTTCACGACGCGTGTCTTGAATGTGATGGGTACCGCCCTGTGCGGAGCCGACTACTAAGCACTGAGCGTCCAAAGCACGTGCCTGCAACAGCAGTTGCCAGTGTGCTTTACCAGTCTGATAGGTAAAAGCTGAGGGAGCCGTCAAGATATCTGCACCCGCCTGTCTCAATCTTTGGGCCAAGGCAGGGAAACGTAAGTCAAAGCAGACCATCATACCGATAGAGACAATACCTGATCGGTCTACATTGCCTTTGGCGTCGGCTAAGGTTAAATTAGGGTTTAAATTCTTCAAATCACACTGAGCAACGACGGTATTGTCACCTGGCTCAAAAGTGCGACCTTCATCATAGCTGCCGGTATCATCGGCCACTTGCGCTCTAAATAGGTGAATCTTGTCATAACGTGCCAGACGCTTGCCATCAGGAGCAAAGATTTGGCTAACTTGTCTGAGTCTGTCATTAGGAACAGGAGTACCGTCTGGGCGGTAAGGGCAAGGTAGGGTGCCTGCCACGATAAACATTTGATGCTCAAATGCTAAATTGGCATACCAACTAGATAGTTCATCAAAGCGCTCAGCCAGTTGCTTTTGACCACCCATACGACAGGCATTTTCCGGTAATACCAACAAGCTCACCTGTTGACGACTGGCGTCAGCGATGGCTTTTTCGATGGTGGCTCTATTGGCTTCAATATCAAACTGACTATTTAATTGTACACATCCAATATTAGGCTGAGTCATAACTACCTTCTGCTGTTATCAATGATTATTAAGATATGGGCACTAAAAATACGTGATCAAAAAGACTGAGCAGATGCTCTATTCACTTAAAGCTTTGTTTAATTAGAGTAGCATGGAATCTTGCAGCAATCTATTTAGCTTTAGGCAGAATCTAAATGAGAGTAGTGGTTGCTTTTTAAGGGTGACATTGTTTATCTGACACGCGCTAACGTTGTTAGATGCTAACTTAATAAAAATAACAGCCGCGGCTCTGTTGAGAGCAATACGTATTGGTGGGTGTTCATAAATTTATTTACTAGCACAATAAGTTAGGGTATTTTTTATGAGCACAGATAACACAGTTTTATCATTTTTTAGCCGCCAATTGTGTCATTATATTTAATATAAACGGTTAATTTGAATGATAATCTAACCAATACCTTGATTAAGTGATTGGTCAAAAAGCAAAAAATGCTTGTTACCTGTCCACCCAACTGTGACAAACTATTGAGGCCAAAAGTATCCTATGATGAGCTCCTCTTTTAATTTAGGTGTCAATCTATCCACAGCACAAAAACTTACCCCTCAAATGCAGCAGGCGATTAAGTTATTGCAGCTTTCTAGCCTTGAGCTTGAGCAAGAAGTGCAAAATAAATTAGACAGCAATCCTCTTTTAGAACGAATAGAAGAAGACGATATCAATGCTGAAGACTTTAACAGTATTGAAGAGCTTACCCGTTTAGAGCTTGATGCTGAAGCCCAAAAAGAGGTTTATGAACTGGCCAACGATCATTCAGAGGGTTATGAAACTGACGCTTACGATGAGTATGATTATGACAATCCTTCAGAGGTCTATCAGTCAGAGTCTGCGTATGAAAAGATAGATAATGATAGCCTGTCCTCAAGTGACAAAGACCCGCTTTCGCAAAATATAGCAGAGATTAAAGCCAGTAATATTGTGGAAAGTACGTCGGACGATAGAAGCAAAGCGGATGAATTGGCAGAGGCTCAGACTTTGGGAGAGCTACCCATTGATACCGACTGGGATGATATTTATATTCATAGTGCAACAGGATTAGCACGCCCAGACACACAAGGTATGAGTGACTATCAAGGTGCCACCTCAGTTAGCTTACAGGACCATATCCGGTGGCAACTTAATTTCAGCCAACTGTCTCAGCAGCAATCGCTTATTGCAGATTATTTAGTTGATGCTATGGATGAATATGGCTTTATCCAGATAGACATGGCAGAGTTAAAAGCAACTTTTGATGAGATGGCCAGTTTCTACAACTGGGAAAATCGCATCGAGCTTGAGCAAATAGAAGCGGTAAGGGCACTGATTCAAACTTTTGAGCCTTTAGGGGTAGGGGCAAGAAGTCTTGCTGAATGCCTGCAAATTCAGCTCTATAATTTGGATCAAGAGACGCCTTTTCGCGAGCAAGCGTTGCGTTTACTCGATGAGCATGAGCTGTTGGTGAGTAATAATATAAAAGAGCTTATGCACCGTACAGGTCTTAAAAATAGCGAGATCGGTCCCAGTCTAGCCCTCATTAGAACCCTAAATGCTGCCCCCGGTTTGGCTTTTTCTACGTCGCAGCCAGATTATGGAGTACAGCCTGAAGCCTATGATATTCCAGATGTCTTGGTGCAGTTGGTGACCAACCACGAGTCAAAGCAAGCCGTTTGGAAAGTAGAGCTAAATCCAGAAACCTTGCCCAAACTCAGGGTCAATCAAGAATATGCGAATCTGATTAAGCGTGGAGATGACAGCCCAGATAATGTTTATTTGCGTGATAATTTAGTCGATGCCCGCTTATTTATCCGTAGTATTGAAGAGCGTAATCAAAATCTACTCAAAGTAGCGACCAGTATTATCAAACGGCAACAAGACTTTTTATTGCAAGGGGCCACTGCCATGAAACCCTTGATACTAAAAGACATTGCTGATGAAGTGGGCTTGCATGAGTCGACGGTTTCTAGACTGACCACCAGTAAAAGTATCTTAACGCCACAAGGTCTATTCTCCTTAAAGCATTTTTTCTCCTCACACGTCTCAAGTGATCAGGGCGACATCTCCTCTACGGCGATTAGTGCCATGATACAAGCGTTGATACAGCAAGAAGATCCCAAATCACCTTTGTCCGATAGTGCCATTAAACAACATCTACAGCAGCAAGGCATTGATATTGCACGACGCACAGTCGCTAAATATCGAGAAGCGATGAATATTGGTTCTTCTACCCAGAGGAAAGTGAAGTTTTAAACAAATTCTTAGCAAGATAATTATGAGCCAGATTATTTTAGTTAAATTATTAGCTAAGTTATTTCAGTTAAATTTTTACAGTTAAACGATGAGTTAGAAATATTGTTAATAGTCGTAAAATGAACTTCGAAACCCAGTATAGATATAGGGATGCGTCAATTTCAAAAAATAAAAAAATTTCAGATTATATAGTATTTGTTTCTGAAAATACTATTTACTTACATTAATTTACAATAAAAATGCTTGTACAATCCTTATTTTCATGTCAAATTAAAGCTATCCCAACAAATGTTAGTTAATACAAATGAGGGGATAGAGTGAGTTTAATATGGATTTTAAATTTCACTTTTTATGTTAATGCCCTATGTGAATACTTAAGCTGCAAGATCTAATTTGCATCATCGAGTTTGACGCTATTTAGACCATACTAGTTAACTAAATAGTCAAATAAAACAAGGGTGTATCTAATGACTTAGATGGAAAATTAGTGGCATTACTAACACGTGACCTTAAGTCAGTTAGTACATACGCCATTAACTAAGTCCTTAACTAAAAAGTCACTTTGAGTCAGCACGGGCTACTCAAATTAAAAAAAGGATGTAAGCACTATGAACATTTCAATCACTGGCCATCACATCACTATTTCCGACGCTATGAAAGACATGGTTATGGACAAGCTTTCTAAAGTAGAAAGACATTTTGACCAAATCCAGAGCATTAAAGTGATTCTATCATTAGACAATAACCGTAGCGATACCAGCCATAGTGGTAAGAATAACCATAAAGCTGAAGCGCTTATGCGAGTAGCAGGTCAAGAGATGTTTGTACAATCATATGATGATGATATGTATAAGGCTATCCATGAAATGGCAGACAAACTAGATCGCCAAGTACGTAAATATAAGACCCGTCTTGACCGTAAGACCCGTGCCTCTAAACGTAAAGAGCGCTTAGCATTACCAGTAGCAGAGCCCATTGAAGAGTCGTATGCTTATTGAGGCTTAGTCTAGGGTTGCTAATCTACAACCTGAAATGAATGTAAAATTGAAGAAAATATCGAAGATTGAACGTAAAATATACTGAGTACAAAAAAGCCCTTACTTGAATAAAGTAAGGGCTTTTAGATTTTATAGGAGGTTAAATTTAATCAATATTAGCCACCGCCTACTGCTTGTACTACCTCAATAACCATGGACTGCTCAATAGGCGTAGCGGACAATTCAGACTTGGGGATTAGTTCTCCATTAATTTCAACCGCATAACGTCCTTGGGTTAATTGTAATTCGTCTAACACCGCTTTCACCATTTGGTGGTTTGTCTGTTGCTGCTCTCCATTTACTGTAATTGTATACATTTTTCCCTCTATTAAATCCTATCTATACTAAAGCTTATGATTTAGTTTCACATGATTTAAACAACAGTATATCTCGTTAACTCGCTGAGTGTCTAAAAGCAGTAACCGCCAACCAAACCCAGCCAATAATCATAAGCGTACCCCCAATTGGGGTAATAGCGCCTGACCAACGCGGTGCACCAAGGGTCATGGCAAATAAGCTACCTGAGAAGATAATAAGGCCAATTTGCAATAACCAAGCAGTAGTAGAGGTGGTATATCCCATCTTAATCAAAATGCCCACCAACAATAAGCCTAAGGCATGATAGAAGAAATATTGTGTGCCGGTTAACCACCACGCCATCTGCTCAGGGGAGGCAATGGATTTAATACCATGCGCCCCAAAAGCACCTAAAGCAACAGCAAGCGCCAAATTAACGGCGGCTATAGCTATCCAATTCATAGTACATCCTAACAATCAAAGTTAAAGAAGCCAGACTGCAAACCTCATTCATTTAGAACACAATATTCAGAAAAAAATATTTAGAACATTAGACCCTAAATCATCGCTGAGAGTACCATTTTGCTTCAGCATATGCTCTATAAAACAGTATGTACTACAGCATCATAGGCAGTGCAGAATAATTAGAAACTGTCTTCATTGGGCATAATGACACTATCAATGGTCATTGCTTCACGGATTTTGTCCATGGCATTTTTTTCGATCTGACGTACCCGCTCTGCAGAAATGTTGTAAACCGCTGCCAGTTCGTGCAAAGTAGACTTCTGCTCAGACAACCAACGTTGCTCAACAATATCACGAGAGCGGTCGTCTAAAGTATCCATGGCATCCATTAGGGCATTGGTATTATTTTCTTCCCAGTCTGCATCTTCCACCATCTCAGCAGGATCCACACCATCTTCTAAGAATAACTGAGGTGCATAGTGACCATCTTCATCATCACTTGATTGTGCTTCAAAGGAAGCATCATAAGATGTCAAACGAGATTCCATTTCCAGAACCTGTTTGCGGGTCACATTTAAGTCGGCTGCAATGGCATCAGCTTCTTCTAGAGTCAGCTGATTGTTGGTCTTTTTTAAGCTGCGTAAATTAAAGAAGAGTTTGCGATGAGCTTTGGTGGTCGCAACTTTGACAATACGCCAGTTACGAATCACAAACTCATGTATCTCTGCTTTAATCCAGTGTACTGCAAAAGACACCAGACGCACGCCCTTATTGGGGTCGAAACGCTTTACAGCTTTCATAAGACCCAGGTTACCTTCTTGAATCAAGTCTGCTTGAGGCAGACCATAGCCTGAATAACTGCGAGCGATATGAATCACAAAGCGTAAGTGTGACATGACCAAAATACGTGCCGCCTCAACATCACCCTCGTCATAGTAACGGTGGGCAAGCTCTTGCTCTTGTTCTGTGGTCAAAATAGGAATTTGATGCACAGAGTTCATATAAGCACCAAGGTTAATACCTGGAGCTGAAAGATTGACCGGCATGGTAGGAACCAAATCACGAGTACTGGTATCGGGATAATGACTTACCCATTCTTCCGTGGTCGCAACTTCCTGCGTTAGCAAATCATCTTCAAGTTCATCGTAAGATAAGTCATCCTCTTCAAGATCGAGGGAGTCGTCTTGTTCAAGAGCCTCTGCCGGTTCAAGAATAGCCGGGTCGTCTTTTTTAGAGATGTCTTTTTTATTTATTTTAGGAGTAGCCATGTTTTGACCTTCAAAGTAATAACTTTATTGAGGTCTATTGTAATGGATTGCACCCCCTAGTTACCATTCGTTTTGGTAATGATGAGGTGAAAGATTGTATCGAGTTTTTCTAAACTATCATCCAAAGACTTATTACTTAAGGTACTAAGCACAAGTTGCAACCCTGCTTGCTGACAAAAAGCATCTAAATCTGTTTGTGAATTTGGGTCGGTGGCTAAGATATAAACACTTTCTGAAGGCTTCATAGTGCGTAGGGTAACTTTGGTTTTTAATAGAGGCATTGGGCAAGCTAAACCACGGCCATCGACCAAGGCAGTAATGTTTAATTCTGGAGTAATCGCATTAAGTTTTTCGGTTTCAGAAACGGGTAGCGTATCAAGGCTATTTTTAAGCAGGGCTTGTTGATCATCACTTGCTAAATTAATATGTATCATAGAGTGCCATTTTATTCAGTAAATATAGAGAAAGTAAATATAGAGAAGAGGACAGGTCAATCCTTCATGACCGGATTTTTACGACAGACTTTTATTATAGTTCTTTCATAACACATTGGTAATAATAAGTATTTCATATTAGCTTAATAACGCTAGTAGTTTAATAACAGTGGTAGTTTAATAAGAGCAGGAGCTAAATAATAATAGTGGCTCAATGACAAAGGTATAAAAAGTTAGCCTATAAAAACAGTCGCTAAGCCATTGTATAACTTGGGTTACTATAAAAAATTACATCCGAGAAATGCTGATATAAGGTTAACCGATTATGATGGTATCATCGAAAGAAGATTTAATAGTGATGCCAAAGAAATAAAATTCAAGCGAATTTTCCAACACCGCCAAGCCCCTCAAGGAATAGATATTTGCGCCCTTTACAGTCCACCATGCGATTAATGCAATATAAAGCATCGACTTTCAAACTCGATTACCGTGCTTCAAAATCGGTAGTGGTCAAGATGCCTTGGGTACTTGTTTTAGCGTTGCTTGGGGCTGGTCATTCTGCCTTTGCTGAGGATAAGGCGGACTATGTGTGGTCAGGAAGTACATGGTCCACAAATGCTTGGTCAGGCAACATGGGGTCTAAAAATACGGCTTCTTTTTCTATTCCAAATGGCTCAAGTAGCTTAGATACGCCTCAATTTAGCTTACCAGAGTTGGGCAGTGGTGGGGGACGTTTTATTGAGGTCAATCAACATAAGGCATTGGGTGAATGGTCCTTGCAACAGTTGGGCAAAAGTGCCCCTTTACTTAATGACCCTTGGTCACAAGAGCAGCTTGAGGCCATCGTCTGGCAAATTAACGCCCAAGCTCGAACACAGGCGCCACTGGGTTTATTGTTGATAAACAATGCCAGTATTAATGCTTTTGCTATTCCAGGCGGAGTAATGGGAATCCATACCGGTACCGTTGTTGAAGCCAATAGTGTGGATGAGCTGGCCAGCGTCATTGCCCATGAAGTTGCCCATTTAAGCCAACGCCATTATGAACACCGTGATGAGGCCAGTCGTAAAGCCTTACTGATGCAAATTGGCGGTGTATTAGCGGCCATTGCCGCTTCTGCTGCTGATGGTGATGCGGCCGCAGCGGTAATGATGGGCAGTCAAACGGCAGCACTTAATGCGCAAATGGCATTCAGTCGCAGTAACGAGCGCGAGGCTGATCGTATAGGCATGCAGCTGATGGCAAAGTCAGGATATGACCCTAGAGCCATGCCTAAGTTTTTTGGGACGTTGGACAAAAAGTCGCAGCTAAATATGAGCGA
>Ga0208670_100486_pt1 | contig 10442 bp, 8 predicted proteins | sample 24BtaG_FD_184098 | JGI IMG/M metagenome (GOLD analysis project Ga0208670, IMG submission 184098) | Marine viral communities from Cariaco Basin, Caribbean Sea - 24B_WHOI_OMZ_CsCl (SPAdes) (version 2) | ecosystem: Environmental > Aquatic > Marine > Oceanic | place: Caribbean Sea: Cariaco Basin...
GTGCGCTGGTAGAAATCCGTCACAGCTTCACCGCCGGGGGGGAGGAAGTTGATGGGGTCCTGCCAGAAGTGGTTGAGGTGATCCCCATAACGCTCCTGGATCTGCTCTGCGGTCAACCCTTCCCACTCACCGAAGCCGATCTCCCGAAGATCTTCTTCGATGTGCAGTGGAATCCTGTGTTCCTCGGCTAGTTGCTGGGCGAAGCGTCGGCACCGTTTCATGGGTGAACTGACGATGGCGTCCCACCGATCACCCTCGGCGATGGCAGCTATCATCTGTTGCCACCCGGTGTCGCTCAAAGGGTCGTCTTTACTGCCCCGGAACATCTGGCCACCTTCCGGTTCGCCGTGGCGTATCAGGTCGATTACTGTGGTGGTCATGGGGTTAGTCTCCCGCTTTGCCACTGACACCGGCGTCGGTAAAGCTGGCCATCCGGTTATGCAGGGCGCAGGCGGCGCGCAGCAGGGGGACGGCAACGGCCGCGCCACTGCCTTCGCCCAGGCGCATACCAAGATCCAGCAGGGGCGAGGCATCGAGTGACTCCAGCACGGAATTGTGGCCGGGTTCGGCCGAGCGGTGTGCAAACAGAAGCCACTCGCGCACCCCTGGCTGTTGATGCACAGCCACCAGCGCGGCGACAGAGACGATAAAACCATCCACCAGCACCGGGATCCGGCGTGCGGCGCAGCCCATTATGGCGCCCGTCAGTGCGGCTATTTCAAAGCCTCCTAAAGAGGCCAGTACCGTCAGCGGGTCCCGGTCGGGACCATGTCGGTGCAAGGCCTTCTCAACAACGCGGGCCTTGCGGGCAATGCCTTCGGAGTTCAGCCCCGTACCCGGGCCAACCAGAGCAGCGGGCTGCTGGCCCAGCAGGACGCAGGCCAGTGCTGCAGCACTGGTGGTGTTGCCAATGCCCATATCGCCGCCAATAAACAGGCGGCAGCCAGCGTTTGCAGCGCGCCTGGCGGCTTCGTCGCCACTGTATAACGCGGCGGAAACCTGGTGCGAGGACATGGCCGGTGATTCTGCCATGTTGGCCGTAGAGGGGGCGATAATCTGGTGTATGACGCCGGGCAATGCCGGTACCTCGCCAACCGTACCCAGGTTAACCACTTCCAGGCTGGCGCCAAGTTCTTCAGCCATCACGCTGATGGCAGCGCCGCCGCTGGCAAAGTTGGCGATCATCTGGGCGGTGACTGCCTGCGGAAATGCTGAAACACCTTCGGCGCAAACTCCGTGATCACCGGCAAACACCACCATTCGCACCGGATCAACGCTGGGTTTGTCACTGCCGTTCAGGCCCGCCAGGTTGATGGCGAGCTTTTCCAGTTGCCCGAGAGAGCCGGGTGGCTTGGTGAGTACCTGCTGGCGTTCGGCGGCAAGCGCGGTGTGCTGAACCGAGGGCCTTGGGGGTGACTTCAACCAACTGTCGGGCAGTGCCATGGCGATGGGTCCTTGTGGGCGGAAAACCGAGGATGGTCTAACCGGGAGGCAAGACTGTCAAGTTCAGTGATCGGTCGGTTAGACTTACCGGCACTTGATTTACGGAGACCGGCTTTGGATACGTTTGTGGTTGCAGCGCTGGTGTGCGGTGCCGCGGTTTTGGTGGATTGTCTCTTGGGTGAGCCCCGGCGATGGCATCCGCTGGTGGGTTTCGGCCGGTGGGCATCCCTGTTGGAGCAACGCCTGAATGATCAGCCGTCATTCCCGACGCAAAGCCTTTTGCGGGGGTTGCTGGCGACCCTGGTAGCGGTCATGCCAGCCGTCGTGCTGGCAATTCTGCTGCAATTCCTGCTGGAGGGCTGGCTGTGGCTGCTCACTCAGGTGGCCGGTGTCTGGCTTGCCATTTCATTACGGGGGCTGGCGGAGCATGGTCGGGCGGTGTCGACTGCGTTGGCGTCCGGGGATGGCGCCCGGGCCCGGCTGGCGGTTGGCCAAATTGTCAGCCGCGACGCTGCAGCGCTGACCGACGAAGGCGTTGCCGCCGCCGCTTCGGAATCCATGCTGGAAAATGGCGCGGATGCGGTGTTTTCAAGCTTGTTCTGGTATCTGGTCGCCGGCTTGCCCGGACTGGTTTTGCACCGGCTGGTGAACACGCTGGATGCCATGTGGGGCTACCGGACACCACGATATCTGTATTTCGGGCGCTGCGCCGCCATGCTCGATGATGCTATGAACTGGGCCCCTGCCCGGCTAACTGCCTTGACCTATGCGTTGCTTGGCAACACCCGGTTGGCACTGCAATGCTGGCGTGAGCAGTCAAAAGCGTGGGACAGCCCTAATGCTGGCCCGGTGATGGCTGCAGGCGCTGGCGCACTGGGGGTCACTCTGGGCGGCCCGGCGCCTTATGCCGTTGGCATCAAACAGCGACCGGTGCTGGGTAGTGGGCCGGGTGCCTCGGCGCAAACCGTAGAGGGCGCGATTTCATTAGTCCAGCGCGGTGTCATGCTATGGCTGTTGGTGTTGTTAGCCGCGGCCGCAAGTCTGAATGTGTTCTGGCTGGGAGGTATCGGGTGACAGTGTTCGATGGTCCCGAATTGCCGGAGCATGGAGGCCGATTGAACGCAGCGGCTGATCGCTGGGGCATTCCCAGTGAGCAATGGCTCGATCTCTCCACCGGTATTAATCCTGTGCCTTGGCCGGTTCCGGCAATTCCGGCGGAGGTATGGCAACGGCTTCCGGAGCCTGAGGATGGTCTGGAAGAGATTATCCGTATCTGGGCCGGGGCACCGGAGCATGCCTGCTGCCTGCCCGTAGCGGGTTCCCAGGCGGCGATCATGGCCCTGCCAGCGGTTCGTGCCCGGATGCATGGTTTTGGCCGGGTGGCTGTGCCCATGCCCGGTTATCGTGAGCATGGTCATGCCTGGCGGCGAGCGGGTTTCGACGTGGTGGCGATTCCTGAACAGGCGACAATGCAAGCGGAGCTGGCGTGGCTGGACTCTGTGGATGTGGTGGTCTGGATACAGCCGAATAATCCGACCGGGCAGCTGATCCCCGTTGAACAGTTGCTGGTTTGGCGGGAACGTCTGCGAGCGCGGCAAGGTTGGCTAATAGTTGATGAGGCCTTTTTGCCGGCTTGTGACCAACAGAGCCTGATAGCTGCGGGGGCCCTGAAAGGACTGATCGTCCTCAAGTCCATGGGCAAGTTCTTCGGTCTTGCGGGGCTTCGTGCAGGCGCTGTGATAGCTGAGGCAGAGACAGGCAGAGCTTTGAGATCTGAGCTGGGCCCCTGGCCCGTGAGCGGACCAGCGCGCTATATGATGGCGGAAATGCTTCAGGATAGAGCCTGGCAGCAGCAGACAAGGGATCTGCTTGAACACCAGAGCCAACGATTGGGGGAGCTTTTGTCTGAGTTAGGACTTGGTCTCAGTGACGGCACGATTCTGTTCCGTTATCTGAGACACGCCAGGGCTAAGGACTTTCACCGCGAACTGGCGCAGAAGGGTATTCTGGTGAGGTTGTTCGAGAATCCCCTTGCAATCAGAGTCGGACTTCCGGGCACTGAGCAGGAATGGCAAAGACTGGAACAGGCGTTAGAGCGCCTGGTGGGGCACTGGGCGGGCGGCCACCAAAGCCGCCCGCTGTCGAGGTCAAGGATTGGCGACCACCGTGCCGAAGCTGATCGCGATGGGTAGCAGCGAGGTTTCAATGAAATCGGCCTGACTGTTGTCGGAAGGGTCGATGACCCGCACGCCCGGATTCGACAGAGTGGCATCTGCCAACCACAGGCGGCCTTCAGGACTCAGTTCGATATCTCGGAAGTCCATTCCGGTCAGATTGTTGACCGTAGCCAGGGAGGTTGCGCCCTCGGACGGATTGAAGGACTGTAGTGAGATGCTCTGCCAGCCCGCGTAGTTCAGTATGTAACCTTCAGTCGGGCTGATGATGACGACATCATTGATCTGAGTGTCAATGTCGGCGTCTGGAATCATTGAGGAAACCTGATAGGTTTCAGGGTCAACGACATCTAGGCTTGTGCCCTCAAAGGGCGCGGAAAAGCTTCCCAGGTTGGTGATGACCAGCCCGATGCCATCAACGTGCTGGATGTTGGAAGGGTTCCGGCCAATGAGAGGGATGCCTTTCATTGTGTCAGTAGCACTGGCATTGGTCTCGATTTCTGTGTCTGTTGTGGTATCAAAAACCGCAACGTATCCGTCATTGGTGGGGCTGTAATTGCTATCGAGCCGTTGCATGGTGATAAACAGTTTGCCGTTGACGACAGCACCCGCTGACATCTGAACTACATCGCCCTGACTGTCTGTGTCTGTGGGTACATAGTCGCTCAGATCCAGGGTTTTGCCGGTGAAAAAGTCCTCAGCCCGGTTGGCGGAAGGGTTTACAACCCATGCCTCGTTTTTTCCGTAGCGGAGCAGGTAGGCTTTGGACTCGTTTACGAAAACGAGCTGATATGGGTTGGCACTGCCCTGTTCGCCGCTCTCAAGTGTGCTTGCCTCCCAGACTTCCTTGCCAGGGTTTTCAATGTCGACTTTCAATACCTGATCGCCGTTGAACTTCCTGATCAGGTAGTAATGCTGCCCATAGCCATTAACGGTAATGTCAGAAATCCCGCTGAAGTATCCCCCGGGGGCCTGCATGCCCGTTTCTTCGATTGCCACTAGCTCCACCTCACCGGAAGTGTAGTCGTCCGCTGCGGTCGCAATAATCCCGAAGTTTTCGGTGATCACTGGGTCCTGTGTTGAAGATGAGGAATCGCCACCACAACCGGTCAGACCGATGGTCAGTGCGAGCGCTGCAAGGGTGTTTGTGCGCAGTGAGAAAAATTCCGGTTGGTTCATGGTATTGCCCTTGTAATGGTCAGAAGGAATGCTTGATGTTGATAAACCAGCCACGCCCGGGGCCGGGGAACCGATTGAAATCCTGGTAGATTTCGTCGGTGATGTTGCGAACTTCCAGTCGTGCCTCAGTCATGCTCTTGTCCGGCCAGATCCGTTGCCATTGCACCGTTGCGTTAAGCGTCTCTCTGGCATCAGCCTCCAGGATATTGGCGGAGTCATAATAGAGTTCATCGTCCACCTGATAGGACAGGTCGATCTGGAAGGGCCTGAAACGCCAGCGGGTACCGGCAAGAAACGATTCGTGATAAATACCCGGCAACCGTTTTTCGAAACGCGTGCGCACTGACTTGTCGGTATTTTCCGACTCCTGCACCGTGGCATTGCCGTAGAGGGACCAGGCGGGGGTGATGGAGAAAACCCCATCCAGCTCCACGCCATAAACCTCGGCTTCCAGGTTGCGATAACGACCGACGCCGCGCGCATCGTAGGTTGCGATCACCGCAGGGTCGAGCACCCGGAAATACCCCGTGGCTTCGGCATGCCCCCAGCCTTGGTCTATGCGCAGTGTCAGGTCGTAGTTCATCGATTCTTCCGGCTGCAGATCCGGGTTGCCGATAAACAGGCCCTGCTGACCATAAAGTTCCTGGAGCGTAGGAACCCGCACGTTATTTGCGATGTTGCCAGAGAGTGTCCAGTTATCATGAATCAGGCGGGCTAGTCCGAGTTGCCAGCTGGTGTGATTGGCACGCGAGCGGGTCGACTCGGTGGTTCCATCGGCAAGCGATTCATCGGATTCGTCCTGAACGTGCACCTGACGGATAGCTGCCTGCGTCTTCCAACGGTTATCGATACTCTGCCAGGCGTAGGATAACGACGCGGTTAGCTGGAACCGCTCCCGTTCATCTCGAGGCTCAGTATCCTGTTTGTCGTCCTGCTGGTAGTCATAGCGGGTGGTATCAACGCTCAGAGTGATGGTGTGGTTGCCAAGTAAAGCGGAGAGGGTATTCACCAGCCCAAGCTGTTGTGTGTCGGTTTTTACATCGGAGACTCCGAGACCTACCCGACCGCTGGTATTGTCGTAGTGTTCGGTGATATCGCCGACAATCAGGCGATGGCTGGAGTGCAGCTTGCCCTGTAACCATCCACGTTCCTGACCCTGAAGTTGTAGGCGAAAAGTTTCGTTCGCCAGAGACGCATCGTTGTCCCGCCAGTTCTGGATGGTTGGCACACCCTGCTCATAGTGGGTGTATTGGAACAGAGCGTCGACCTGGGCTGTCCGGCTGATCTCCCCGCCAAGTTTCGTGCTGACAGCATCCTGTTGATAATCCGCATTGCGCCGCTTGGTGTTATCACCATCATTCGGATTGAACCAGTCACTGACGTTGGGGTATTCAAAGTCGTTATTGCTGGTTTGTCGATCAAGCGATACCCAATAGTAAAAATCGTCGTGGCTGCCGCTGTTGAAGAGGCCGGTTCGGTAAGTGTTAAAGGAACCAGCGCCGACATTGATGCTGGTGGCATCCTCGATGTCTTTGCCAAGACTTTCCAGTATCACCACACCACCGATGCCCGCCTGAGGCAGCTGTGCTGGGGCTCCACTGGGGTACACCTGAATACGGCTGACATCAGTTAACGACAGTTTGCCGAGGTCAACACCGCCGGTGACCGGATCGTTCAGTAGCATGCCGTCCAGAACAACCTGTACCTGCCGCGAGGTCGATCCTCGAATGGACACTGACGAGGCGCTTCCCAGTCCGCCGCTTTGTCGGATCTGGACGCCGGCCTGATCGCTAAGAACATCAGCGACTGAAGCGGTCCGGTTTTCGATGCTGGACCGATCCAGAACGCGCACGGGGCCTGTCGCCTGGCTGGGGTCTACATCGCTGGCGGCGTTGATGGGAGTGGCTTCCACCACGATAAAAGGAAGTGTATCTTCTGCGATGACATTGGTGGCCATCAGCGAAAAAATGGAGATAACAATTTTCTTCATCAGGGAGATGGGCACCGGCTGCATTTCTCTGTGTCTGCAACCAGCATTGTTGCGGTTTCTGGTTGCCTGAACAGCTACCAAAAGAGAAGAGGCATATACGCCTGCTCCGTGTTCTGACCCTCCGTCAAAAGCACTGATAGCCGGTAGCAGGCCGGTCTCCGGGCTTGCGGCTGGCATTCTTGCCAGAGTAGGATGCCTTCCCACAGCGTTTTGCTGCAGTGGCTGGCTCAGGGCCATTCCTCTCGTACCGCATACCGTTGCGGGGGCAGCGTCGGAATTTCACCGAACTTCCCAGTTTCACCCAACGCTCAGTCGAACAGTTGTCGCGCTTGAGGTGGGCACCTGCTACGGATAAAAAATTTGAGTAAGAGTTTACGGTGTGGCCAAGAGGTCGTCAATAAATGACAAATAGTTCAGAGTTAGCCAGCGCTCAGGAGGTCTCATGATAGTCATTCGGGTTTTCGTGCTTTTCCTGATGCTCTCCAGCCATGTGGTGGCTGATGTCTGTGCCACGGACGATAACGGAGTGGAGCTTTGTTTGCCCGGGCCTGCCCAGCGCATTGTGACACTATCCCCCGGGGCGACGGAGCTGGCGTTTGCCGCGGGTGCTGGTGAGCAGGTTATCGCTGTTGTTGATTACAGCGATTATCCCCCGGAGGCTGAAATGTTGCCCAATGTCGGGAGCCATACCCGGATTGACCTGGAGGCGTTGGTCGCTCTTAAGCCGGATCTGGTGGTTACCTGGGTGTCTGGTAATCCGGTTGAGCAGGTCACTATGCTCGATCAGCTTGGCATGGCCAGTTTTGCGATTGAGCCACGAACGTTTGAAGGTGTGTCCTCGGTGCTGGAGAGGCTGGCGTCGCTCGCGGGTACAGAGTCTGAGGGTTATGCTGAGGCGGCCCGGTTTCGACAGGGAATTGCCGCATTGGCCAAGCAATATCGGGGGCGTGAACCCGTTCGTGTGTTTTATCAAGTGTGGGATCAGCCTTTGATGACGATCAATGATGAGCATCTGATCGGAAAGGTGATTTCTTTGTGCGGTGGCCAGAATATTTTTGGTGAGATGGCTCGCCTGGTGCCGCGTATCGGGCCGGAAGATGTTCTGGCCGGTGACCCCGAAGCCATCCTGTCGGGCGGCACCGATGAAGACGGCAACAGTTATACAAGCCTTGAGCGCTGGAGGGAGTTTGGCGCGATGGCGGCGGTAGCGGCGGATAATTTGTTTATCATTCCGGCCTCGCCCATTTCACGCCCCACGCCGCGTTTGCTGGATGGAGCGCGCACGGTTTGCGAGAAACTGGATATGGCGCGTGCTCGGTTGTAATAACACAAGGATCCGCTTGAGGGACCGGGAATGATGCGAGCGCTGACAATACTGACGGTTATTGCGGCACTGGCTTGTGCGCTTTCCCTCGCCGTCGGCAGTGTTACCATCCCGCCCGGTGATCTGTGGCAGGTTGTTCTCGGGCAGGGTGATACGCTGGATCGAACCCTTCTGATTGATCTTCGTTTACCCAGGACGTTCTCGGCGTTTGCTGCTGGCGGTTTGCTGGCGATCGCCGGGGCATTGATGCAGGTATTGTTGCGAAATCCGCTGGCCGATCCCTATGTTCTGGGGCTGTCCGGTGGTGCTGCCACCGGTGCGCTGCTGGCCATGCTTGCGGGGGCTGGCATGATTTTGGTGTCTGGCGCCGCCTTTGCTGGCGCCCTGTTTGCGACTTTGCTGGTGTTTGGGCTGGCCCACGGTACCGGCAGCTGGACCCCATCGCGATTGCTGCTTACCGGGGTGGTGACCGCCGCTGGTTGGGGAGCGGCCATTACCCTGATGCTTGCCATCACCCCCGCTCATCAGTTGCCGGGTATGCTGTACTGGCTGATGGGCGATGTGTCTTATGCGCGTCTGCCCTGGCCCTCCATCGTGGTGCTGATGCTTGCGGTTATTGCCTTGCTGCCACTGGCTCGTAGCTTGAATGTACTGGCGAGGGGACCATTGCAGGCTGCGGCTCTGGGGGTGTCTGTTCGCCCTCTGGAATGGAGTATCTACCTGTTGGCCAGCCTTCTGACCGCAACGGCGGTCACCTCGGTGGGCAGCATCGGGTTTGTTGGCCTGATTGTGCCCCATATGCTGCGTCTGGTGCTGGGGAATGATCAGCGGGTTATCTTGCCGGCCAGTGCTCTGGCAGGCGGCACTTTGCTGGTTCTGGCTGATACTCTGGCCCGGACTGTGATTGCGCCCGAGCAACTACCGGTGGGTGTGATTACCGCCTTGCTGGGCGTACCCACTTTCCTTTATCTGCTTCATCGGAGCCGATGATGACGATTCTCTCTGCTCGCGAGCTGATCATCGATATTCCCGGGCGCTCGAACGGTGCGAAGCTGAACCTGGACCTGGCTCCCGGACAGATCTGGGGGGTTCTGGGGCCGAACGGTGCGGGGAAAACCACGTTATTGCATACCCTGGCAGGACTGAAAGCACCCCGGTGTGGCGAAGTATGGCTTGATGATGTTGAGTTGGCTGCCATACCCCGGCGTGAACTGGCCCGAAAGTTGGGGCTGGTATTTCAGGACCGACAAGACAGCTTTCCTGCAACGGTGCTCGAGACTGCGTTGATTGGCCGCCACCCCTGGCTTTCAGTATGGCAAAGTGAGCAGGCCGAGGACATCCACCGGGCAGAGGCCGCTCTGGGTGCATTGGACCTCAGAGAGCTCGGCGAGCGTTTGTTGAATACCCTCTCAGGCGGAGAGCGACAACGCGTAGCGATTGCCACCCTGATGACTCAGGATCCGGCGGTTTGGTTGCTGGATGAACCGACAAACCATCTGGACCTACATCATCAGGTTCAGGTCATGCGTCTGCTGAGTGCCTGTGCCCACCGCGAAAAGGGCATCTTCATGTGTCTGCACGATCTTAATCTGGCCGCGCGATGGTGCAGTCATGTTTTGCTGTTGTACCCGGATGGTCAGGCCTGCTGGGGACCAACCGAGTCAATGCTGGTGCGCGACGCACTGGAAGGCCTTTATGACCAGAAACTGATTGAGCTGAATAAAGATGACATTCGCCTGTTTGCTCCGGCGAACGACTGAAGGAGGTCCTGTGAAAGAGCGCGCCAAAGACCCCGAACGCCATGCCAAGCGCATGGCCGCCAAACAGAAAATCATGCAAGAGCGCATTGCCAGTGCCCAGAAAGAACAGGGCGTGTTACTGGTACTGACCGGCCCTGGCAAAGGCAAGAGCAGTTCCGGCTTCGGCATGGTGGCCCGGGCTCTGGGCCACGGTATGAAAGTGGGCATCGTCCAGTTCATCAAGGGTGCGTTCAGCACCGGTGAGGAAGCGTTCTTCCGTGGACTGCCGAACGTCACCTATCACGTCATGGGCCAGGGCTATACCTGGGACACCCAGAACCGGGAACAGGATGTGAAGAGCGCAACCGATGCCTGGGAAGTCGCAGCTGACATGCTCAAAGACGACAGCTATGACCTGATTCTGCTGGACGAACTGAATATCGCGCTGAAGTACGACTACATCGATCTGGACCGGGTGCTGGACGACCTGCAGGCCCGTCCCGAAATGCAGCATGTGGTGGTCACCGGGCGCGGGGCTCCGCAGGAACTGATTGATCTGGCTGATACGGTCACCGAGATGGGTGTGGTCAAGC
>Ga0208670_100489_pt1 | contig 10387 bp, 8 predicted proteins | sample 24BtaG_FD_184098 | JGI IMG/M metagenome (GOLD analysis project Ga0208670, IMG submission 184098) | Marine viral communities from Cariaco Basin, Caribbean Sea - 24B_WHOI_OMZ_CsCl (SPAdes) (version 2) | ecosystem: Environmental > Aquatic > Marine > Oceanic | place: Caribbean Sea: Cariaco Basin...
GTGAAATCTTTTGTCGCTTCGTAGGTCAGTAGTGCGCCAACTTCTTGAGCCAGTTCACGAAAATTTTTGGTGCTGATGTCTGAGCGGCGCATTAGGCCGAGCTTGTGTTGGATCAGTGGGTGCTTCACTTCGTGGATAGGCATCGGGGTCACCTGTGGGTTCGGATTTTCTGGCTTGGTTTTTGATCAGTCAAACGGCGAAAGGATACCGTATCCAGGCGCTCACGTCAGGCGATCTGTTGCCTAGAAATCATAAAATTTATACGGGATGGTACAGATCTTGCGACACGGTCTGGGTGAAGGGGTATCGCGTCAGATTTCCGACCCGGTGATGACCCAAAATCACCTCAAAGTACAGTGATCCGGAGAAGCAGGCAGTATGGACAGAGCGTTCGTTCTGAATAACGTCAAAACTCTGACGCGAGGGAATCTCGGTGTCCCGCTGATGCTGATGGGTTTGTTGGGCATGATGATTTTGCCCATGCCTGCTTTTTTGCTCGACGTGTTCTTCACTTTCAACATTACGCTGTCGATTGTGATTCTGTTGGTGTGTGTCTACGCGCTGCGGCCAATGGAGTTTGCTGCCTTTCCAACGGTGTTGTTGGTGGCTACGTTGCTTCGCTTAGGGTTGAACGTCGCATCCACCCGAATCGTTCTTCTCAATGGTCACGAAGGTGGCGATGCTGCCGGTAAGGTCATCGAGTCGTTCGGTGCGGTATTGATTGGCGGGAACTACGCCGTGGGTCTGGTGGTGTTCGCGATACTGATGATCATCAACTTTCTGGTGGTCACCAAAGGTGCTGGCCGGGTATCCGAAGTCAGCGCGCGTTTCACTTTGGATGCCATGCCCGGTAAGCAGATGGCCATTGACGCAGACCTGAATGCCGGTTTGGTGAATCAGGAAGAAGCAAAAGCCCGACGATCAGAAATGATCATCAACTTTCTGGTGGTCACCAAAGGTGCTGGCCGGGTATCCGAAGTCAGTGCGCGTTTTACCTTGGATGCCATGCCCGGTAAGCAGATGGCCATTGACGCAGACCTGAACGCCGGTTTGGTGAATCAGGAAGAAGCAAAAGCCCGACGATCAGAAATTGCTCAGGAGGCTGATTTTTATGGCTCCATGGACGGTGCGTCGAAGTTCGTGAAAGGCGATGCGGTTGCCGGTTTGCTGATTCTGGCCATTAACATCATTGGCGGTGTCGCCATCGGTATGGTTCAGCATGGTCTGGACTTTACCCTGGCGATGGAGCGGTACGCGTTGCTGACCATCGGTGACGGTCTGGTTGCTCAGATTCCGTCCCTGCTGCTGTCGACGGCGGCCGCGATTATGGTCACTCGAGTGACGTCCAGCCAGGATATGGGTGGGCAGATTATTCAGCAGATGTTCAGTGCACCTAAAGCTCTGGGTATCGCCGCGGGAATTCTGATTTTGCTGGGTCTGATTCCGGGCATGCCCCATGTGGCGTTTCTGGGGCTGGGCTCGCTGGCCGCTGCGGCGGCTTGGTTCGTCTGGAAAAAGCAGAGTCAAACGGTTGAGGAAGAGGGTGTGTTTGCAGGGCGTGGCAGTATGCCGGCCAGCGCGGCGCGCCAGGGTGGTGAGGTTGTTCCGGATCGAGGCGGTGACGGGCAGGCTCTGCCGCCGCCCGGCGAAACCCGTGAGTTGGGTTGGGATGATGTCGCGACGGTTGATATTGTGGGCTTGGAAGTGGGCTACCGGCTGATCCCTTTAGTGGACAAGTCACAGGGTGGTCAGTTGCTCAGCCGTATTAAGGGTGTTCGTAAAAAATTGTCTCAAGACATGGGCTTTTTGATGCCGTCAGTGCATATCCGGGACAACCTGGACCTGATGCCGAACGTGTATCGGGTTACCCTGATGGGGGTCACCATTGCGGAAGCCGAGATCCATCCTGAGCGTGAGCTGGCTATTGATCCGGGGCAGGTGTTTGGAAAGGTCGAGGGCATTGCCGGGAAAGATCCTGCCTTTGGTCTGGATGCCATCTGGATTGAGCCGGAACAGAAAGATCAGGCGCAAACACTGGGCTATACCGTTGTTGATGCCAGCACCGTGGTTGCGACCCACCTGAATCAGATCCTGCAAAAGCACGCTCATGAGTTAATTGGTCATGACGAGGCGCAAAAGTGGCTGGATCAGCTTGAAAAGATTTCGCCTAAGCTGGCGGAAGAGCTGGTGCCGACCACCATTTCTATCAGCATTCTGCTTAAGGTGCTTCAGAACCTGTTAAAAGAAGAAGTGCCGGTTCGAGACATGCGCTCGATCGCCGAAGCCATCGTAAATGTTCATCCAAAGAGCCAGGATCCGAAACTGCTGACCACGCTGGCCCGTCAGTCGCTTCGTCGGATGATCGTACAAAGCATTTGTGGCAACGATTCCGAAATTCCGGTGATTACCCTGGACCCGGACTTGGAACAAATGTTGCTTAAGTCTGTTCAGCAGAGTCAACAATCCGGCGGACAGGATGATATTGGCATGGTGCTAGAGCCGAACATGGTCGAAAAGCTGCAGCGTTCATTGCAAGACAGCGTGCAGCGGCAAGAAATGTTAGGCAAACCAGCCATTCTGTTGGTCTCCGGACCGTTGCGGCCAGGGTTGGCGAAGTTTGCCAGCTACGGGGTAGAGCGCTTGCATGTGCTCTCGTACCAAGAGATTCCGGACAACAAACAGATCACGATCGTTGCGTCAGTCGGCCAGTAAAGGTTGCTACCGCAGCGCAGTCAGCTGAGTTCAGCTCGACGGCAGAGGATGGAAGTTATGAAAGTTAAACGGTTTTTTGCGCAGTCCATGGCCGAGGCCCTGAAGCAGGTCAGTCACGAAATGGGACCGGATGCCGTTATTTTGTCCAATCGCCGGGTGGATGGGGGCGTCGAAATTGTGACGGCTCTGGATTATGACGAAAACATGGCTCGCCAAAGTCTGGGAGACAAAGCGGCAGACGCGACTAACGGTTCCCGTTTGGCGGAAATGCAGGCCGATCAGCATCGCCGTCTGGAAGACGAACTTAGCCGGACGCGCAGCCGCATTCAGGATGTTCGGGAGAAGCGCGCGGCCGTAGGTGCCCGCTATCCTCAAGTATCCCTGACTAGCGATTCCGACACGGACTGGGATGTGAATTCAGGTTTGGCGGAGGGGCCGAAGCCTGAAACGGTTGCGTCAAAGCAGGCTCAAGGTTACTCCGACGAATTGGCCGCCATGAAGGCAGAGATCAGTTCATTGCGAGAAATGATGGGGGCGCAACCGGCTCCTGCGTCTGGCTCCAATGAGCCAAATGAGCGGGGCGCCAAGAATGCGGTGCAGCAACTTTTGAGCGAGCGCCTGCAAGAGTTTGGCTTAAGCCCTGATCTGGCAACTTCCGTTGCCCGGCAGCACCGAAGCGGCCGGCTGGAGGAAGGTTGGAAAACGTCCCTGAAAATGGTCGCTACCGGTATTCGGACCGGGCGGGATAGCTGGCTGGAATCCGGCGGCGTGTTCGCTCTGGTAGGCCCGACCGGGTCCGGTAAAACGACAACGATTGGAAAATTGGCCGCGCGTTATGTGTTAGCACACGGGGCGGACAGTTTGGCGCTGGTCACCACAGACCGCTATCGGGTTGCAGCGCACGAACAGCTGTTTGTATTTGGGCGCATTCTCAATGTGCCGGTGCGGGTGGTTGATGAAAGCCACTCACTGGATGACATTCTGGATGAGCTGTCTGATCGCCATTTGGTGCTGATTGATACCGCCGGGCTGACCAGTGCCGACCGGGGGTATCAGGAGCAACTGGCAGAGTTGGTGCGCAGTGATCACAATATTCATACACATTTGGTGGTGTCTGCAACCAGTCAGCCGCGTATCATGAAATCCGTTTGGCATTGCTATAAGATGGCAAACCTTGCCGGCTGCATCGTGACTAAAATTGACGAAGCGCTTACCTTGGGCGAATCTCTGGGGTTTGTGATGGAAACCGGCCTTCCGGTCGCTTGGTATACCGACGGACAGAAAATACCGGAAGACTTGCACCGGGCCGAAGCCGCTCCGCTGGTGCGTATGGGGGTTGAGCGCTTGAGGGCGATGCAGCATTCGCAGGACGCTGTAGAAGGTGCCCTGGCATAGCCTTAGTGCAACAGTCACCCCGGCATAGAACCCGTTATCGACGCAGTAAGAGACAATAAACAGTATGAACAAACCACATCCGGTTCAGGTTATTGCGGTATCCGGCGGTAAAGGCGGAGTCGGGAAGAGCAATGTGTCGGTCAATCTGGCAATAGCGTTGGCAGAAAAAGGCCGCCGTGTTGTTGTGCTGGATGCCGACTTGGGGTTGGGCAATCTGGATGTGTTGCTGGGCGTGACAGCCCATAAAAATCTGCACGATGTTCTTAGTGGCGAGTGTGATCTGAAAGACGTGCTGGTCGATGGCCCGGGTGGAATCAAAATCGTACCTGCTTCCTCCGGCACCCAGCGTATGACTCAGCTTAGCCCTATGGAACATGCAGGCTTGATCAATGCGTTCAGTGAGCTGGGCGACCAGATCGACGTGCTGATTGTAGACACCGCCGCCGGTATTTCCGAATCGGTTGTGAGTTTCCTGCGTGCTGCCCAAGAGCTGTTGTTGGTGGTGTGCGATGAGCCGACCTCGATCACGGATGTGTACGCACTCATCAAACTCATGAATCGTGATTACGGAACAGATCGCTTCCGGGTGCTTGCCAATCAGGTTCGCAATGAGGATGAAGGTAAGCATTTGTTCGAAAAATTGACGCGAGTAACCGAGCGTTTTCTGGATGTGGCATTACAATATGTGGGTATCGTGCCTTACGACGAAGCGGTGAAGAAAGCCGTTCAACGTCAACGCGCTGTTCTGGAGGCTTACCCCCGTGCAAAAGCATCTATTGCCTTGCGAGCATTGGCAGACAAAGTGGATAGCTGGCCACTTCCATCTTCTCCTCGAGGTCATCTGGAGTTTTTCGTGGAGCGGCTCGTCGAAGTCTGATCTGAATCCAGTCCAATAAAAGCCGGATACATGACATTGACGAAGAATCTGGGAATATATCAACAGGCGGGCGCCCCGAATGCCTCGAACTTGATCGAGGAGCACGCACCGCTGGTCAAAAAAATAGCCCTGCATTTGATGGCCCGTTTACCGGCGTCAGTCCAGCTTGAAGACCTGATGCAGGCTGGAATGATCGGCTTGCTGGAAGCGGCTCAGCGTTATGCCGCCGGTAAGGGCGCAACCTTCGAAACCTATGCGGGTATTCGCATTCGGGGCGCGATGGTTGACGAAATCCGAAAAGGCGACTGGGTGCCTCGTTCCGTGCACCGCAATGCGCGCCGCATCTCCGCCGCAATCAAAACAGTTGAAGACCGGACCGGCCGGGAAGCTCAGGATGCCGAGGTGGCGGAGGAGCTTGGTGTCGAGTTGTCGGAGTACCACTCGTCTCTTGCCGACGCCAACAGTGGTCGGTTATTTAGTCTGGATGAGCTCAATGAATCCGGTGAACTGCCGATAGAAGAACAAGAAGCCAGTGACAATCCTCTGGACGGCATCTCTGCCGGCGCATTTCAGCGCAGTTTGGCCGAAGCGATTGAAGCGCTCCCAGAGAAAGAAAAGTTAGTATTGAGTTTGTATTATCAGGAAGAATTGAATCTTAAGGAAATCGGGGCGGTGCTCGGGGTCAGCGAAAGCCGAGTCAGCCAGATTCACAGCCAGGCGGCTTTGCGTCTTCGTGGCCGCTTGTCAGATTGGCGAGAAAACGGTGATAGCTGACCGGCTGTCGTGCTGAAAAGAATCTTACACAGCCTGCCGGATATCAGCAGGTTGCCCTACATCCGGGTGTTATTTACTGGAGGTCCCTTTGGACAAGAATATGAAGATACTCATTGTGGACGACTTCTCCACAATGCGAAGAATCATCAAAAACCTGTTGCGTGACCTGGGTTTTACCAATACCGATGAGGCCGACGATGGCAACACGGCGTTGCCGATGCTCAAGAATGGCCACTACGATTTTCTGGTCACCGACTGGAATATGCCCGGCATGTCAGGCTTTGATCTTTTAAAGGCCGTCCGCGCTGATGAAAGCCTGAAGAATTTGCCGGTACTGATGGTCACCGCTGAAGCCAAACGTGACCAGATCGTCGCCGCGGCCCAGGCCGGAGTGAATGGTTACGTTGTTAAGCCATTTACCGCTGCTGTTCTCAAGGAAAAAATCGAGAAGATTTTTGAACGTATTCAGTAACCAAAGGTCGGGTAGCTCGCATGAGTGACAGCAAACACACCCAACGGGGTCTCGATCCGGAGGTCACCCAAAAGCTGCAGGAGCAGACCTCCCGATTGGTTGAGAGCGTTAACGGTGGCGATTTCGCCCAGGCGATGACCATCATCAACGAGCTGAGTGAGGTTCGTGATCAAAGCCTGTATCAAGAAGTAGGGCGATTGACCCGGAGTCTGCACGAGGCCATCCGCAACTTTCAGATCGATCCGCGGAATGCGGAGCAGAAAGAAGCGCTTTCAAAAATGTCGGATGCTTCGGACCGTTTAGCCTATGTGGTTCAAATGACCGGCCAGGCCGCGAACCGCACCATGGATCTGGTTGAAGAAAGCATGCCCGTGGCTCATGCCATCCGCGATGAGGCCGTGAGCCTTAAGGACGAATGGCAACGCTTGCGTCGTCGCGAGATTGAACCCGCCGAGTTTCGCGAACTGTACGCAAGGATTGATGCCTTTTTCGGAACCTTGGGCAGCGACTCGGACAACCTCTACAAAAACCTCTCGGAAATTCTTCTGGCCCAGGATTTCCAGGACCTCACTGGCCAAGTGATTCAAAAAGTCACTGCGCTGGTGAAAGAAGTTGAAGAGAATCTGTTGGGCTTGGTGGTTATGGCCAGTCATGTCGATCAGTTGACAGGCACAGTCCATCAGATTGAAGAAAAAGAAGAATCGGCCGAAAAGGGAGTAGGTCCACAAATCAAAGCCGCTGAGCGAGACGATGTCGTCTCGGGGCAAGACGGCGTTGACGACTTACTATCCAGTCTCGGTTTCTGAGTGACAAAGAGGGTGACCCATGGCGTTTGATGCCGATGAAGAGATTCTTCAGGACTTCTTGATAGAAGCCGGCGAGATTCTCGAAAAGTTGTCGGAGCAGTTGGTTGATCTGGAACAGCATCCAGACGACAGCGATCTGCTCAACGCCATATTCCGCGGATTTCATACGGTGAAAGGTGGTGCCGGGTTCCTGCAGCTGGACGCGCTGGTGAATTGCTGCCATTCGGCAGAAAACGTGTTCGATATTTTGCGGAATCACAAACGCAAGGTGACCCCGGAATTGATGGACGTTGTGCTGCAGGCTCTCGACAACGTCAATGCCATGTTTGAACAAGTGCGTAATCGCGAAGAGCTGACCCCGGCGCCAGCCAGTTTGATTGCGGCTTTGGATGCCTTGGCCGTCCCTGAGTCTGACACGCCTGCGCCGCCACCGGTTGAATTGCCCGGTGAAGCCCCCGCGCCGGAAACTCAGGATCAAGGCGATATCACCGACGAAGAGTTCGAGAAGCTGCTGGACGCGATTGCAGACGACAAAGCTCAGGCACCTACTCAGCCGGACGCCACAGAGCAGGCAACGGAACCCGCTTCGGAAACCGGCGGCGATGAAATCACCGACGATGAATTTGAGGCGTTGCTGGATCAGCTCCATGGCAAAGGAAAATTTGCCGCGCCCGATGCCATTGAAACGGAAGGCGCCGGAGCCAACTCGGGCGACCAGCCCGCGGGCAATGAAAGTTCAGATCTGATCACCGACGATGAATTCGAACGTCTGTTGGATGAGCTGCATGGCAAAGGCGGCGGCCCCGGCGCGAAACCTGATCCGTCCGGAACGTCTCAACCTGGCACCGGTGCTTCGTCTGAACCCGCTCCGGAACCGTCCGCCAAAGCCGAGCCCATACCCGCGCCCGCGCTTGCAGCGAAAACGGCAGCGCCGGCCAGAGAGGCGGCACCAGTGGGTGAAACCACCGTTCGGGTAGATACCAAACGTCTTGACGACATCATGAACATGGTGGGTGAACTGGTATTGGTGCGCAACCGGCTGCAGCGTTTGGGCTCGCAGAGCGAAGACGAACACATGCACAAAGCGGTTGCCAATCTGGATGTGGTGACCACCGATTTGCAGGCGGCGGTTATGCAAACCCGCATGCAGCCGATCAAGAAGGTATTTGGCCGTTTTCCTCGGGTGGTGCGTGATCTTGCGCGTAACCTGAAGAAAGAGGTGAGCCTTGTGATGCACGGTGAAGAGACGGATCTGGACAAGAATCTGGTGGAGGCGCTTGCTGACCCATTGGTCCATTTGGTTCGCAACTCCGTTGATCACGGCATCGAAGGGCCGGATATCCGCGAAGCCGCCGGTAAATCCCGGGCTGGAACCGTCACGTTGTCGGCGCAGCAGGAAGGCGACCACATTTTGCTGTCCATCGCCGATGATGGTGGCGGTATGGACCCTGACGTGCTGCGCCGAAAGGCCGCTGAAAAGGGACTGTACGACCAGGATGCGGCGGACAGACTCACGGACAACGAGTGTTTCAACCTGATTTTTGCCGCGGGTTTTTCCACCAAAGAGCAGATCTCTGATGTATCTGGCCGCGGCGTTGGTATGGATGTGGTCAAAAACCGCATTGCCCAGCTGAATGGCCAGATTTCCATCGAATCGGCGTTAGGCAAAGGCACGAAAATCATCATCAAGGTGCCGCTCACGCTGGCCATCATGCCCACACTGATGATCATGCTGGGCGAGCAATCGTTCGCGCTGCCGCTGGTAAACGTCGTGGAAATTTTCCACCTTGATCTGACCAAAACCAACATGGTGGATGGGCGCGAATGCATTGTGGTTCGCGATAAAGTGTTCCCGCTGTTTCACATTAAACGCTGGCTTGTACACGACGAAGAAGCCCGTAAGGAAGTAGACAATGCCCATGTCGTCATCGTGGCGATGGGCACCAAACAGGTCGGTTTCGTGGTGGATCAGCTGGTGGGGCAAGAGGAAGTGGTCATCAAACCTCTGGGGCGTGCGCTTCAGGGTACGCCGGGGATGGCGGGAGCCACCATTACGGGTGATGGTCGCATTGCCTTGATCATTGATGTGCCCAGTTTGCTTCAGCACTACGGGTGATTCCGGGCGTTTAGGAGAAATGATGACAGTTTCTGTTCTGGTCGTGGATGATTCAGGTTTCTTTCGAAAACGATTGACGGAAATCCTGACGGCTTCGGGCCAGATCACCGTTGTCGGTGCTGCCACCAATGGTCGCGAAGGGGTTGAACTGGCTGAGAGGTTGCGCCCGGATGTGATCACTATGGATTACGAAATGCCGGTGATGGACGGCATTTCAGCCGTGCGGGAAATCATGGCGAAGCAAGCCACACCGGTGCTGATGTTTTCGTCGCTTACCTACGAAGGTGCCCGGGTGACGCTCGATGCGTTGGAGGCTGGCGCGATAGATTTCCTGCCTAAGAATTTTGAAGAAATTGCCCGGGATACCAGCCAGCTCCAAGAGGTGCTGATTAACCGTGTGCTGGATATTGCTAAAAGCCGGCCCCGGGCTCGCGGGCCCGTTGCGCCGTCTACCCCCGCAGCCACTACCACCCCGGTAAAGCTGCTAGGTATTGCGCCACGGGCGGAACGACCCTCAGTGCGGCCCGCTGCCAGGCCCGCCCGTTCCGAAACGGTGGCCAGTCCTTCCCGGCGCAGTTCAAGTAAAACGCCAGCGCGCCAATACAGCGTGGTGGGTATTGGTACCTCAACAGGCGGCCCTGTTGCTCTCCAGAAAGTTCTCAGCGTCTTACCCGCCAGTTTTCCTGCGCCTATCGTTCTGGTTCAGCATATGCCAGCCAGTTTCACGCCGGCGTTCGCCGAACGTTTGAATAAACTGTGCAAAATCGAGGTGCGTCAGGCCCAGGATGGTGACTGGTTGAAACCGGGTCTTGCGCTGCTCGCCCCCGGTGGCAAGCAAATGATGATCGAAAACCGGGGGGGGCGCGGCCGTGTGCGGATTTTGCCCGGTGACGAGAGGTTGAATTACAAGCCCTGTGTGGATGTCACCTTTGGCTCGCTGGCCCGTAGTTTCCCCGGCAAAACCTTGGGGGTTATTCTCACCGGCATGGGCGCAGACGGCCGTGAAGGTTGCCGCATGATGAAGCAAAGCGGAGCGGTGGTTTGGTCACAGGATGAGGAATCCTCGGTGATTTATGGCATGCCTATGGCTGTCGCGACCGCTGGATTGTCGGATGAAGTGTTGTCGCTGAACGACGTGGGTTTACGACTGATTGAAGGCGTAAGCTAATGGATATCTTGAGCCTGCTGGGGATTATTCTGGCCTTCGTTGCCATTTTAGGTGGTAACTTGTTGGA
>Ga0208670_100494_pt1 | contig 10297 bp, 6 predicted proteins | sample 24BtaG_FD_184098 | JGI IMG/M metagenome (GOLD analysis project Ga0208670, IMG submission 184098) | Marine viral communities from Cariaco Basin, Caribbean Sea - 24B_WHOI_OMZ_CsCl (SPAdes) (version 2) | ecosystem: Environmental > Aquatic > Marine > Oceanic | place: Caribbean Sea: Cariaco Basin...
GGCGTCGACACCATCGAGCCGGGCATGCAGTTCCAGGCCCAGACTCCGGGCGGCCCCCAGGTTGTTCGCGTTGTTGAAGTCAGTGACGAGACCGTCACCATCGACGCCAACCACCCGCTGGCAGGCCAGACTCTGCACTTCGACGTAGAAGTAGTAGAAGCTCGCGAAGCAACCGACGAAGAGCAAGAGCACGGCCACGTGCACTAAGCTTTGTAACGGTTGATGTGACGGCTCCTACGGGAGCCGTTTCAATATGGTGCCTCGGTCACCCACTGCATAGACTTCACCGGACTTGCCAGCACAAACAGATCTGAGCCCCGCCGACACTGGCGTTGATTCCTGCCGCCATTGGCCGTCCTTGAGTCCCACGACGCAACCCCGTGTGCCAACCGCGAACACTCCGGCTTCACAACCATCCATCGACATCAAGTCGTCTCTCAGCCTGGTCGGCACGGCTTGCCAGCGCATGCCATCAAAGTGCGTTGCAGTACCCGAAAGACCCACTACCCAGACGTCATCCAGCGAGCGACCCCAAACACCATAAAGGAACTGTTCCGTATCGGCATTAAAGGACTTCCAGTCTTTGCCGTTGTAGCGCAAGATCAGTCCGAAATCGCCCACCACCAGCATGTGTTGCGCATCGTAGGCCCAGATGTCGTAAAGGGCGGACTGGGTGCCACTGGCAACCCTTTGCCAGCGCAGCCCGTCAAAGTGCAGGATAAGGCCTTCATCTCCCACCGCAAAAATGCAGTCCGGTCCACTGCCCCACATGGCCAGGATAGTCAGGTCCAGGTGGAGATCGAAATGCAGCTGCCAGTGCTCCCCGTCGTAGCGATAAATACGCCCCATTTGGCCGGCTGCGAAAACGCCCGCTTCCGAATTGCCCCAGAAACAGTGAATTGCCACCTCATCCGGGAAGGGGAGTTGCTCCCACGCATCATTGATCTGTCGCAACACCGTACCGGCTTCGCCTCCGGCGTAGCAGGTTCCGTCATCGCTTTGCCAGACACTCCAGAGTTGGTGTCGCGTTGGCGATGGAAGAGCTACCCAGTCTTCAGGGGCATTACCAGTGGAGGACTTCTCCTCGGCGAGGGCCTTGATAAAGCCGGGAGCGGCTGTCATTACGGTCCCGAAATCACCAACAATGACCGCTTCACCGGATGGCATGGGGACTATGTCCATCAGATCGTGGCTGCTGTCGCAGGCCAGTGGGGTAAGGGTATTGTCTTTCAGATAGAACAACTGGCCCCGGTCGGCGACAATCAGCACGCCGCCTTTGTAGGCCCTCAAAGCCCGCAGTCGTGGCATATCCCGGCCTGAGTGGATAGCCTGGAACTGACCGGCCTTGTAGTGCACCAGTTCGCCCCGAAAGCCACCCTTGTCGACAAAGTAGCGGCCACCCGCAAGCAGCAACTCATCCTCGCTGATCCAGAGTGCGGCGTGGAAACCGCAGTGAAACGGGCTTTCCAGGGAGCGCCACTGGCCCTCGGGGGTTCTATGTAAAACAACGCCATCAAGCCCTGCAACATAAACGGACTGGTCGGCCCCGCAAGTCACTGCGCGCAGGTTGTGCTGCACCCCGGAAGGCTCTTCCGACCACTCGGCACCATCAAAGTGCAGAATGGTACCCTCGTCACCAACAGCCCAGGCTACACCGCTGGCCCTGCCGCTGATGGCAAATAACGGTGTGTTCTCGGCACAGGCAGAGAATCGCTGTTCATCGTGGGCGACAACCGCGCCCCGAACCTTTGTCCATTGCTGGCCATCGTAGTGCAGGATGCACCCCATCCAGCCTACGGCGTGCAAGTCTGTATGGCTCTGGCCCCACAGCCCGTGAATCGGCACTGTGACCGGCACATCCATCGTTTGCCAGATGGCATCCGTATCCGGACTGCCAGCACCGGCTTCAAAATGGATGATTCGGCCGTTATCACCGGCGATGAACACTTCGCCATTGCCACACCACCCGCTCCAGAAGACGTCGCCGTCGCCACCGGTCACTTCCGGTACCTGGTACCACTTGGCGGCGGTGGGGCCCGACGGGTTCAGTCGGTCCGACAAGCGTCCGAAAAAGGCGCGGCGGCTAAGGTCTACAGTTGAATTCATGCTTGGCTCCGACACTGCGGCTAGTTGAGAACCCTGGTTCAGGTGCGGTTCTTGAGGCGTTCCTGTTCGTTGCGGAGCAGCTCTTTCAACGCCTCGGCGTCAAAGTCATTCCGCAATTCTTCCGGCAGCGTTTCGGCGTCGGCCAAAAGCTCATCAGTACTGGTCTGGGCGATATGTTGGAGTTCCTGCCGGGCTTCCTCCATCTGAACCGATCGGGCGTGTGCCAGGCAGGCGTCAGCCGCCATGGCAAATGCCTTGGCCTCACGACTTTCGGGGTCGGTCAACGCTACCGGGTTGCCCTGGTCAGATGCCAGGGCAAGGGCCGGAGAAAATGGGATTCTGGCAATCGATGGCAGGTCCATGGTCGCCAGGGCTTTTTCGAGTGGTGCGTTAGGAAATAAATGGAAATCCTGCTCACAGTGGGGGCAGGTGACACCGGCCATGTTTTCAACTACGCCGATCAGGGGCATCTGGCGCTCCTGGCAGAACCGGAAGGCTTTCAGGCTGTCCATCAAGGCAATGTCCTGGGGCGTGGTTGCGAGAACGCCCGCGGTTGGATGGCCTTCGAGCAGGTCTGCCAGGGTAATTAGCTCGTTGCCTGTCCCTGGGGGCATGTCAACGAACAGGAAATCCAGTGGTCCCCAGTCAAAGCTGCCGATCAAGTGGTGGATGAAATCGTGCTTGTAAGCATCCCGCCAGACGATAGGCGTATCGTCGGTTTCAACCAGGAACGCCAGTGAGGCAACTTTGATGGGTTCCGGTAAAGCGTCCCCGAAACAGGCAGGGGTTTCCAGCCCTTTACCGGTCAACTTCACATGATGGCCCACCAGGTTAAAGAACCGGCTCTGGTTGGGGCCGTGAATGTCCGCATCTGCAACGCCAACCCGGAATCCCTTCTGGCTCATGGCGATGGCCAGGTTGGCGGTGACGGTGCTCTTGCCCACACCGCCCTTGTTGGCCATAACCAGGATAATCTGGCCAATGTCTGCCAACCGCCTCTCAAGCAGGGATTTTTCGTGGAATGATTTGTCCAGCTGGCATTCCGGCTCTTGCGGACAGAACTGGCAGGCATGTCCTCGACCGCAGTCTTCCGGTTTTAGCGAAAGCGGATCCCTTCCGCCCGGGGTAAACTGGGATACAGGCATCTGGTTTCTTCCCGTTGGTTTATGGGTTGAGGCGATTATCGAGCAAAATCCAGTTGTGCGTTACCTTCTTGTTGCCATCACGTTCGTTTTCCTGGCCATCCCAGATAGCAAAGACCATTGGAATCTGCTCCCTGGACAGGTCAACCTGGTGATCGCCTTCGCCTTTAAGCGGGCGAGACATAACGACATGCCACTCGTTGTTGTCCGGGATTTCCTCGGAAATATAGGAGCTGGAACCGGTTACATTCTGAACAGGCAGGCTGGTTGTACTGCCAAAGCCGCCGGCGGCCAGGTTTTCAACCCCGTCCTGATCTGAGCGCCAGTACCAGATATTGACTGGATTCTCGGGGCCGGCTCCCATCATGTAATTGGTGTCCCTGTCGCCAAGGGCGTACTGGACTGCAACACCATCCCGGAAACCATCGACGGTGGTCTCTCTGTTTTCGGTGGCATCTCTCCACTTGAACCGCATGTAAAAGCGCTCATCGGAGCGTGCTACCTGAAAGTACAGGTGCTTGGGCTTATCGTCTGTCATGTCGAACCGCAAGGTAACCGAAGGGTGTACCGGAGGTGCGATATACAGATCTGTGCGGTACTGGGGAAGACGGTCCCAGATCAGGTCGTCGGGATCATCCTGGGTGCGCAGGTAAATGCTGCCGGGAATCCTGGACACCTTCACCGTATCCCCGGGTTTGACTTCAATAACGTTCGGATTGCTGTCGGGATGGTCCGCCAGGGCTGCACCGCTGGCAGTCAACAAAAGGCCGAGAGCAACAGTTATGGCCTTGCGGGGTAATCGATTCATGACTCGTCCCTCGTAAACGTTAGTCCCAGAGCCCCTGGGGTACTGTTGTAGTCGCAATACGCTGATCTGCCGGGCCTTCCGTTTCCTCTATCGCCTGGACCAGTTGCCGGTGCTGAGCCTGGCACCAATCGGGCAGGGACTGCACCAGCCACGCCAGCGTGGCGTCGAGGTCGGGCGACTTGAGATGCCGATAACGGGCGCGAACGGCGGAGGACAGCGGGATCATGTAGCGCTCAAGGAAATCCCTGAGGGCTCGCCTGTAAGGAGATGGATCCCTGTCTTTCACCAGGGCGAGTTCCTCGAGGTGGCAGAGCAGCGAGCAGAACTCAAGCATGGCCACCAGGTGGTCCGGCTCTTCAACATGGCCCTCATCCTGCTCCGCGGCCTTCAGCCCGAAGTGCTTGTAGAAAGCCTGTATGTTCAGCAGAAAGCTGCCGGGTGTCGCGCCATTCACCAAAGCCTGGTAGGCACTGGCTACCAACGGCACGACAGGTTTGCCGCGAGGGCCAGCCAGGAAGGTATTGGTGTAGCCTACCTGGAGCGCCTTCAAACCCTTGCTGGCAGGCAGTCGCTGGGCAGAGGGGGCGCCCAGGGCTTGCAGCGCTTCCTCAATGACCTGCCTGGCCCGCCCGTCTTCAATGACTTGCTGGGTTTCCTCCAGCGGATAGTCCAGCAGGGCTGCTGACATTCTCAACAAGGCGCCTCGTGCGCCCGCAATGGCTACAGGGTCAGTGACCAGCATGCCAAGGTCTCCTGTGGTCAGCTCAGTTTGAACATTTCGGCATGGTTGTAACCGATCAGCAAATCCATTAGCTCGCTACCTTTGCCATCTGCCTTCGCCTGTCGCTCTGTCTCAATGGTGTTCAGCGCAGCGGCCACTCCGTCGCCAAAAAGGCTTTCAAGGTAATCCAGAGGGATCCTGGGCTCGTCGAGCAGTTCACCATTGGGGCCGTACTTGGGTGGAGACAGCGGTGGCAAATAGAACACGTTGGGTTCTGTACCCCATTCCGGGTGGAGGGGCAGGGCAACCTTGTATTTCTCGACCAGTGCGTGGATCGGGCCTTCGGTATCATCCCGGTAGCCGATCCAGCGAATCCTGCCGACGCATTGCTGGGCACAGGCTGTTGGCAGGCCCTTTTCAATTCGTGGGTAGCAGAAAATGCACTTCTCTGACTTGGAAATCTGTTCGTTGAAGTAGACTTTCTTGTACGGGCAGGCGTTGACACAGTAGCGGTAACCCCGGCAACGCTCCTGGTCAATCAGGACAATGCCGTCTTCCTGGCGCTTGTAGATCGCATTCCGGCTGCAGGCCGCCAGGCAGCCCGGGTTGGCACAATGGTTACACAGCCTCGGAAGGTAGAAGTAGTAGCTGTTGGGGTAGTCTCCCAGACCTTCGTCTTCATCCCAGTTAGCGCCCCAGGTCGGTTTGACGTTGGGGCGAAGCCAGGGATCGGTGCCTGTCATCAGCGCTTCTTCGTAGTTATATTCCCAGGGAATACCATAATCTTCCTGGCTGGGTTGGCGGCCCATACGCAGCCCGCCACTTTCATCAAAGCCGCCACCCATGTTCTGGTAGTCGCGCGGATAGCCTTTACCGGGCTGGGTCTCCACGTTGTTCCAATACATGAACTCGCGGCCGTTTCGGTTGGTCCACATCAGTTTGCAGGCAGCCGTGCAGGTCTGGCAGCCGATGCATTTGTTCAGATCCAAAACCATGCTTAATTGACGTTTGACAGCCATGGCAATCTCCTCTTAAACGGCTCGCGGGTCAGCGATATCTTCGGCCTTGGCCAGTTCAATGTCGTAGCTGCTTTCGTGGATAACCTGGTTGGCGTTCCACTTGGCGTAGATGAAATTCAGATGTCCCCAGCCACCCACGAGCTCCAGGGGCTGCAGAAGGGTGGCATGGGAGTTGTTCATCGGCTTACGGTGAATGTACTGGTGAGGCTCCCAGCCGTGCTCCATCATGATGGAGTCTGCCGGGATACTCGGGTAAAACTTGGCCTGGGCGAAAAAGTCGCCATTGCCGTTGAATAGCCTGACCCTGTCACCATCCTTGATGCCCCGCTGTTCAGCCAGTTGCGGATTGATATAAATGTTAGGTTCACCCCGTTGCAGGCGCAGAAGATACTTGTTACTCCGCCAGTTGGAGTGGATACCCCAGCGGGCATGGGGTGAGTAGAAGTGCAACGGATACTTCGAGGCTTCGGGCCCGGCGTACAGCCGTGCAGTGGGCACAGTGGATTTCAGCTTCTCGAACCGGGGGTGATCACAGTAGAAGGTGATGCGTCCGGTAAGAGTCTCATATGGCTTTTTACCGTCGGTTTGCGCAGTAAACGGGTTGTAGGGCTCGTCTTTTTGAAGCGGCTGGTTGGTGCCTGCGTGCTCGTTCATCACAATAAATCCCCGCTCCGCCGCCTCTTCCAGCGTTACGCCGTCGAACTCCGGAGAGTTCTCGACTATGTAGCGGGTAACGTCCAGCGCCGTGTTCAGCTTGCCATTCATAGTGTAATCGTCGTGAATGGTGTGCAGGTCACGGGTTACGTCGCCGTCCTGGATCGGGCCGATGCCCCGGGCAATAGCCCGTTCCTGGATCTTCTTGGTAAGCAGGGCCATGATGTCCCAATCCGGCTTGGATTCGCCCACCGGTGGCACTGACTCAGTAAACACGTTACAGAACCTGTGATAGCCCTGGGTGCGCAGGTCCCAGGCTTCATAGTGACTGGCCGCTGGCAGCACGTAGTCTGCCCACTCTGCGGTAGAGTCCATCCGCACGTTAACATTCACATAGAGCTCGCTGGCCTGGCGCAAGTGCTCTTCACGGTATTGGTCAGCGAGCTTGTTGCGGCGGAAGGTGTTATCCGCAATCGAAATCATGCCCTTGATTTCGCCGTAGTAGGGCATCCAGCCCTTGTCGATGGATTCCTGCATCATTTCTTCCATCTCATCGACGTCAAAGCCAGCGCGTTCTTTCAACTTTTTATTGTCAAAGTGATTGCGGATACCTTTCATCATGCCGCCGCGCAGAACTTCGCCAAGGCCTCCGGCTTCATAGCGGGCTGATTTCTTGCCATCAAAGGTGGCAAGCTCTGTCCACTTTGGGTGATTCCAGACCACCCATGAGGTATCAAGGCCTCCGGTACGACCGCCATGGCCGGTGAGGGCCAGCGCCAGGGCGTAGCCCCAGCCAATATACAGGCAGTTGGAGTAGCTGGAGGTAATGTAGCCCAGCATGATGATCGCCTTGCGGGCATTGGCAAGGAGGCGGGCTTCCTGGCGTACCATATCCGGATCCAGCCCGGTTTGTTCGCGGGTTTTCTCCGGCGGGTATTTTGCAGCTTCCTTCTTCACGCGTTCGAAGACGGTGGTTACTCTGATTCCGTTGACCGTGAACTCGCCTTCCAGCGCGGGGTCTACACCACCCAGCTTGAGGTCCTTGTCGTCACTGCCCATGGAACCCTTGGCTTTTACCGCCTGGTTGGTGTTCAGGTCCCAGTGATAGAAGACTTCCTCGGAGCCGCCTTCCACAAAGTCGCTTTCGCGAAGCAGCTTGCCGTTGTCGGTACGAACCAGCATCGGAAGGTCGGTCTGCTCTTTCATGAATTCGGGCCGGTAGAGCTTCTCTTCGATAATCACGTTCACGAACGACATCGCCAGGAACGGATCGGAGCCCTGCTTGATCGGCATCCAGAGGTCGGTATGGATAGAGCTGGGGTTATAGTCGGGCGCCGTGCTGGTGATGCGGGCGCCGTTATACTTGGCTTCCCAGATATAGTGGGCATCCGGAATACGTGTGGCGTTGGGGTTGATCATGCCCAACATGATGTAGTCAGCATCGAACCATGCGTCGGAAGTGAAGCTTTCCAGCGGGTTGCCGTAGGCCAGGTGCGCGCCGGTGGCAAGGTCGCCGACAACGGTAAAACCGTCTAACTGAATGCCGCCCACCAGCGAGGCAAAGCGGTTAGGGCCAGACTGGCGAACCATGGTCTGATTGCCTGAACCCTGGTGGGTTTTCAGTTTTCCGGGGCCGTACTTTTCAAATATATCAATCACCTTGTCGGCGATTTCCTCTGTGGCCTGGTCCCAGGATATGCGCTGCCATTTGCCTTCGCCACGCTCACCGGCCCGCTTGAGCGGGTAGCGCAGACGGTCTGCCTCATACATGGCCGTAGAGTGAATAGCACCTTTCTGGCAACCGCGGGGGTTGGCATCCGGGACATTCGGGTTCACCTGGGGATACTTGGCAATCTGCTCTTCGCGAATGACCAGGCCATCTTTCACGTAAACGTTCCAGGCGCAGTTTCCCATGCAGTTTATGCAGTGGGCCGCGTGGCCAACGTGGTCCCAGTCCCACTCATTCCGGTAGAGGTCCTCCCAGCTACGATAGGGGTATTCTGTAGTCAGGGTTTCCGCAACGGGCTCCAGGCGGTTCAGGGCCCACCCATTGCCACTTACCACAGCGCCGGTTGCGGTCATTCCCAGGCCTTTCAGAAAATGCCGGCGATTGAGTTTCCAAAGTTTCATAACACACCCCTCTCAGCCGAATCGGATGTCGGCGGGCAGTTGATCAGTCCGAGCTCTCAAAAGCATATGTTAGGATTTTGGAAAACGCTAAGTTTTGACTTGACTCAAGCAGGGCAGTTTGGCGGGGTATCCGTAGGTTTAAACACATAGGGGCAGACGGGACGAAAAAAAACGGCCCTGGCGGGCCGTTTTGACGGATGACTTACATATTCGGGTAGTTCGGACCACCGCCGCCTTCCGGCGTTACCCAGGTGATGTTCTGGGCAGGATCCTTGATGTCACAGGTCTTGCAGTGGACACAGTTCTGGGCGTTGATCTGGAACTTCTTGCCGCTGCCATCTTCCGCTTCAACCACCTCGTACACACCGGCCGGGCAGTAGCGCTGGGCGGGTTCGTCGAACTTGGGCAGGTTCTCCTTCAGAGGAATGTCCGGATCGGTCAGCTTCAGGTGAACCGGCTGGTCTTCCTCGTGGTTGGTGTTGGAGATAAACACCGAGGACAGGCGGTCGAAGGTCAGCTTGTTGTCCGGCTTCGGATAGGTGATCTTCCTGCACTCGGAGGCCGGCTTCATAGTAGCGTAGTCGGGCACCGTGTCATGGAAGGTGATCGGCAGGCTGCGGCCCAGGATGTTCTGCTCGATGTAGGCGATCGCGCCACCCACCATGCTGCCGAACTTATGGATAGACGGGCCAAAGTTGCGCTCGTCGTACAGCTCCTTGTACAGCCAGCTGTCTTCAAAACGCTGCTGGAAGCTGGTGATTTCCTCACCGGCCTTGCCTTCTTTCAGGGCTTCGAATACTGCTTCCGCGCCCAGCATGCCGGACTTCATGGCGGTGTGGGAGCCCTTGATCTTGGAGAAGTTCAGGGTGCCGGCGTCACAGCCCAGCAGCAGGCCACCGGGGAAGCTCATCTTCGGCAGGGCATTGTAGCCGCCCTTGGAGATAGCACGGGCGCCGTAGGCTACACGCTTGCCGCCTTCCAGGTACTTCTTGATTTCCGGATGGTGCTTCAGGCGCTGCATTTCTTCAAACGGGCTGACGTGCGGGTTGCTGTACGACAGGTCGGTAATCAGGCCCACGTAGACCTGGCCGTTTTCCAGGTGATACAGGAAGGAACCGCCCGTCGTGCCGGATTCGCTCAGCGGCCAGCCGGTAGAGTGCACGACCAGGCCCGGCTCGTGTTTGGCCGGATCGATGTCCCACAGCTCTTTGATGCCGATGCCGTAGTGCTGCGGATCCTTGCCTTCGTCCAGCTTGTAATCCTTGATCAGCTGCTTGCCGAGGTGACCGCGGCAGCCTTCGGTGAACAGGGTGTACTTGGCGCGCAGTTCCATACCCGGCATGTAGCCGTCTTTCTGGGAACCGTCACGGGCTACGCCCATGTCGCCGGTGATGATGCCTTTCACCTGGCCGTCTTCAACGATGGTTTCAGCTGCGGCAAAGCCCGGGTAAACCTCTACGCCCAGCTGCTCGGCCTGTTCGGCCAGCCAGCGGCACAGGTTGCCCAGACTGATAATGTAGTTGCCGTGGTTGTGCATGTTCTTGGGCACAAACGCGTTGGGAACCTTGGTGGCTTTTTCCTGGCTCTTCATCAGGAAAATGTCGTCCCGGGTAACCGGCGTATTCAGGGGAGCGCCTTTTTCTTTCCAGTCCGGGAAGAGTTCATTCAGGGCAGTAGGCTCGAATACGGTACCTGCGAGGATATGCGCCCCGATTTC
>Ga0208670_100500_pt1 | contig 10230 bp, 11 predicted proteins | sample 24BtaG_FD_184098 | JGI IMG/M metagenome (GOLD analysis project Ga0208670, IMG submission 184098) | Marine viral communities from Cariaco Basin, Caribbean Sea - 24B_WHOI_OMZ_CsCl (SPAdes) (version 2) | ecosystem: Environmental > Aquatic > Marine > Oceanic | place: Caribbean Sea: Cariaco Basin...
GATGTTGCCCTGGCCATCTTCCACATGGAGCTCCTGAAGCGCGGCTTTCGGGTCTATACCACGTTCCTCCAACTCCTCATCACGGCCGGTGATATCCACCCACTCCACCGATTCGCCGGTCCTGCCTGCGAGTCGTTCATAGAGCCTGCGATCCTTGACACAGCTCGGGCAGGCGCCATCGTAGAACACGCGAAGCTGATCGCCTGGTGCCGTCATCGCTATCCCCCCTGTTTACATCGCATTCATCTGACTACACGATAAAGCACTGCGTGGCTCCCGTTAACCCTTCGGGGCTCAGGCATAACCCGCCAGAGGCTGTACCATCGCCCTGAAATTCCAGGCGCGTTTCGATCATTGTTTGGCTCGCATGCTTTTCGATTGCCAGGAGCCTGATCAGCAGGCCGTTCTGCATCATGTTCGGAGCCGAGGCCGCCGCATGTTCCAGGTTTGCACGACGGTAGACCATATCGGCAATAGCCAGGCAAAGGTCTGTACCGCGATGCCCCCGAGAGCATTACTCACAGCCAACTCCGGGTGCCCGCGGTAGGCCGCTGTTACCGAGAGCACCGAACCACTGAGGGAGGTCGCTGCCCCCAGAAGCACGGCTCCAGTGGTTGCCTCACCCAGACCGGTCCGGTCGGCGAGCTGGTCGACCACCCGTGTGATACGTGTGCCCGCAATCGCAATGACCAGCGCACAGACGCTGAAAACCACGATGCTCTGTGACAGCGTCCAGCTGTCCAGATCCATGATCGGGAAAGTCATCCTCCCGTTGCCCCCTGAAGCCTGCCGCGCAGCCAACACGAAACGCGCGACAGCGGCCCGTGCGCCTAGCAGGGCAGATAAGCGCTGCTTCAGTGAAACAAGCCCGCTTCACGCCCATAGTGGCGAGATCCAGTGCCACCTTACTGGGGTTTCCCATGCCCATTTGCACTGTCACGCTCGCGAATCTACCTCTATCGCCGCAGCCATCACAGTTGCCCTCAACGCCCAAACCGGCGCTCCCCGGTTCTTCGCCCAGGTTCTGTTTGCTGCGGCCAATGAGGGCGAACACTTTGTGGGTGGCAGAGCGAACACCGCGCCTCAGGTGTATGTACACGGCCTGGTGCGGGAGGGCAGAAGCTTCGGGCTCAAACAGGCCCTGATGAACCATAGGCCAGAAGCAATTGGCCAAATCGTCGCCGGGGCTGCTCTGGAAGCGCTACTTTTCAGCCTCTTAGCAAAAGAGTTTGGAAAGCCTTTTCCGTTTTATAATCTTTTACACATCAAACCGGCACTATCTCGAATCACTGCTACGCTTAAATAGGAACCTAAATCGAATAAAAGCATGGAGCTAGCCGTGACCAACCGTCCTGACTTCCTCTCTGGCGGGGAACCCGCCCGACTCATCCCAATAGCCGCAGACAGTGCACGGGAACAGAAATCCGTTTCGGTACTACTTGCGGGCCTCCGCTCAGTCCTGGAACTGCGCCAGGCACTCCTGAAATCCCTGAATGTCAGGGTAGGCACAAATGCCACGCTGGAAGCCTGGACAGAAGTGGTCTTCCAGAACGAGGACAAGAAAGCCGCGAAACAGAAAGACCGGCCGGATGGACTTCTGATTCTCCGTACAGGACGCCGCGAGTGGCGGGCATTAATTGAAGCCAAGGTCAACAACGACACCATCGGTGAAGAACAGGTTTCGCGCTACCTCCAACAAGCAAAAACCCACGGTCTTGACGCTGTAATCACCATCACCAACCAATTCGCAGCACTGCCAACTCATCACCCTGTGAAGCTTCCGAAAAACGCCACCAAGTCCGTAGCGTTATTCCATTGGTCCTGGGCCTTCATTCGCACCCAGTGTCAGCTTTTACTCAAGAACGATAGCGTTGAGGACGTAGACCAGGTATTCATACTCAGCGAGATACTGCGTTATCTTGAAAGCGACCGTTCCGGCATAAGTCACTTCGACCAGATGAATGCTGAATGGAAAGACGTCGTAAACAAAGTGAAGAGTAACGCTCCGCTGGCCAAAACCAGTGATGAAGTCCAGAACACGATTGCAGCCTGGCACCAAGAGCAACGGGATCTTTGCCTCATAATGTCCCGCTTAACCGGTAGTGAAGTGTCACTGAAACTTAAAAACGAACACCGGCTAGACCCCGCCAAACGCGTAAAAGACGATGCCGAAGCATTCTGTAAAACACCAATCCTTAATTGTGCACTCAGCATTATCAACGCGGCGGCAGACTTGGAAGTGACCGCAGACCTGCAACGGCGAATGATCTACTGCTCTATGCGCCTCGCGGCCCCCAAGGACAAACAGAGCACCAAAGCAAGAGTGAACTGGCTCCTGCGCCAACTGAAGAAAACGGAGCCCGCCGGCTTCTACATTCGAGCTACCCGGCCCGGAAAAGCAGAAACCACCTATCAGGCCCTGAAAGATTTGCGAGATACACCGGAGTTGCTGGAATCGGATACATCTAAAACTGCGGCCACAACACTTGAAGTAGTTTACGAGGTGGATCTCGCTGGAAAGTTCAGTGGCCGGAAAGTGTTTGTTGAAGAACTAGAAAAAGCTGTGCCGCATTTTTATCAGGAGGCCGGGCAATTGTTGAAGGCTTGGGCGCCGCCGCCTCCGAAAATAACCAAACCCACTAATGAGCATAAAAGCGAAAACTCCGAAAAAGAGGCCACGGAAGTAGCGCCCTAGGGCAATCCTGGAATAGTAAAGTCACGACAAGGAGAAGAATGATGCCGGGAGCCTATGCTCACATTACCGCCGTCAACATAGCGAGTGAAACTCATCGCGTACAATCGGCAGGAATTTCTAGAGAAGCTGCCATTGCCCTCGGCCGCTACAAAGGATTTCTTGAACTAGGTGCTGTCAGCCCCGACTATCCTTACCTAGACCTAGAATTTGGAAGCTCGGCAAAAGAATGGGCCGACAAAATGCATTACAAAAAAACGGGGTTTATGATCAGGCATGGGATTGAACACCTATCTTCTGTCAGGCAAGAAGCCCGCGAAAAGTGTATTGCTTGGCTTCTGGGTTATGCTGCCCACCTTGTAGCCGACTTGACAATACATCCGATCGTGGAGCTTAGGGTCGGCCCCTACCACAAAAATGCCGCAGATCATCGCACATGTGAGATGCATCAGGATGCATACATTTTTAACCGCATGGATGTTGGGGAAGTCGGCGCATCAGAGCACCTAGACAGCGGGATCTCTCGATGCTGTGGCAAAGACGATTCGTTATTGGATGAAGATATCAAGGCTCTATGGCTTGCCATGCTATCCTCTAATTACCCAGATGATTTCAAAACCAACACGCCAGATCCCGATAGCTGGCATTCCGGTTTCAAAACCGTCGTCGATACCGTTGAAGAGGGATACAGATTGTTCCCTATTGCTCGCCACGTAGCGGCGGACAAAGGGCTGACCTATCCGGCGCGAGAGAATATCAATTCAAGCTTTATTGCGGATCTGAAGACGCCGTCCGGAACCGCACATTATGACGATATCTTCGATAGAGCCGTAAGCAATATCGTTCAGATGTGGAAGCAGATCTCTGATGGACTGAATCAAAAGGAACCTTCGATCCTGGCCCAACTAGGAAACTGGAATTTGGACACAGGCCGAGATGAAAACAATGAACTAGTTTACTGGGGAGTGGCATGATCAATAAGTTTAAGCTGTTCTTAATTCTCAGCATCCAAACTGCGTTAGCAGGCTGCGCTTCCGTTTCAGCCTCAGAGGAGGAAATGTACGAAAAGGCATCTGCTCTCACAAAACTAACGGGAATGGTCGAGGTAATCGTAGTCTATTCTGACGAAAGCTCAAAGCTGTCGGATGCAGAACTCCTTCAGGCAGCAACAGAGCATGACCCAACAGTGCTGGATCAGTTCGAGGACTATGAGTTGAGGGCCTCTCAGTTAGGAGGGCATGCAGTAGTGATTATGTGTGATGCGAAAGGAAAAGAAGCCTTGCTGCACGACTTGGGATGCACAGCAGGCCTCGATAAGCATTTCTGGAAAACCGGAATACAAGAACCATGCACTACGGAACAGATAAATACACCAACATGCCGCTAGCAAATAGAACAGACCTGTCTCAATTATTATTTTAATCAAAAACTGTGTCAACCACCCAATCTTCTACATTTTTTCTGCCACTCCCCGACTCCATTCAGAAAATATATTTACTACAAATCACGGTCTGCAGATCGTTCGGTTTTTTTATGATGAAGCTCATTTACAAACGACACATTGGTCATCATTACAACGAAAATCGCTTTCAGCTGCAACAATGACAAGTACACAACGAACGAAGCACCTGCCAATTTAAAATAAAACCTATTATCATAGTAAATATTCAGTTTAGAAAAAATGAAGTACGATAAATTAAACAACAGAATCGAAGATATAACAAAAGCCGACGTCAATATAATAAGAACAAGGCTCTCAATTCTTTTTGCCTCATCATTTGGAAGAACTTTCACGTTTGACGGGGATGTATAAGCAGCAATGGCTTGGGGATAAGAATATGCTATCCATATCCCAGAAAGAGTAAATACAGCAGCAGAAATATTCTGCAATGTCCCCGTCACTACTCTAATCTCGATCAGAGAAATTGACCCATAAATATAATAACTAACCAGGAAACTGCACCCAAGATAAAAAGAATGAGGAATAGCGCGACTCTTTAAAAACTCCCCTAGAGTTCTTAAAAATACTAAAATACTTTCTTTATTTGTATTCACTGACCAGAAGCCTTATCGATATTGCTATACTCTTCAGAGCCATCATGAGTGACTTGAAAAAGAAAATCTTCCCTGCCTTCCATTATACTTCTCAAAACAAACTCAGCGGAATAATAATTATGACCATTCTGCAGGAGGGGCAACATAATTCTCTCGCGACTTACATACTTATCGAACCACTTGACAGAATCACTACCATCTTCCCGAAACCCTATGTTATTCCACTTATTCTCAGGATTAAACTCTTTATCATGAACCTTAATTATTTCTGAAACCTCAGCCGCCGACAAGCTTACCTCCTCGACAATTTCAATATGCTTGCTGAACTTTTTCTTTCCTTTTACTTTTGACCATAATTTGAATAGAGAATCTTTATCATCGCTCTTTTTTGTAGATATAGTATCCCTTACAACAATATGGCTTATTTTCTGGGCCAAACGCGCCGCATTTGCTTTATCCGAATTCATCTCTTTAGTACTAGCTTGAAACTTGAATCGCATAGTATTTTTTTCATCTTCAGACAGAAAAAAGATACTCTTTGTAATAATTGGCTTACCTGTATTCGGATTATATCCTTCTATCTCACTGACTCTTTTTCTTGGGTGAGAAATTCTAAAATCAACACACCGTTTGAAATAGTCACATACCTCTTTTGTAGATGCGCAGGAATGCGGAAAATTCACCGTAGCAATGACATTTAAGCTTGGAACAAACCAATAATACATTGGCTGACCCAATATTGCGCTTTGCCCCTTTACTTTTGGATCAATTTTTATTGAGTCGCTAGCATCCTGACCCACTTTTGCATCAGGTGATATCCCACTTACTTTTCCACTGTCATCGCCAAACCTTTTCCATAGTACTAGTAACACATCCTTAGTATCCGGATCCTGAGCGATGCTCTTACAATAAATTTGAGTCCTCTTTGGATGTGACTCTACGTCCCAAGGTATTGTCTGATTAAAGTCTCTATCCTTAACCCACTCACAAAAACTATCCACCATCTCCTCCAAAGACCCCTCCATATGCCTATATTCACCATCTTTGCGGGAATAAAAGCCACAGTGAGTTACCTCAAAGAAACTGATCAACCCCTTCTCCATGTATACTCCACCCGATATAGATATAATTTATAGCAAAAAGATACCCCAAACACCTAAAGACTTCCTCCCCTTTCAACCAAAAAAACCGAAAACCGGGACAGGCTGGCTTTCCCGGACGCGAAATCACACCCGCCTCCGCGCAGAAAACGCCAGTGTAAAAAAGATAAATTTAGCCAGGTATTCCAGAACTCATCCGTGACGCCTCATTTCTAATACGTAGCCCTGACCGGCATGCGCGATTACACAATGAAAGCTGAGTCCCTACAGTTTGCGTCGCGTGCCCGGGCTTGTGAGAACATATGGGCGCAGAATTAACCTTTACCAACTCGGCGATTTTTCTCGCGACAACTTCCATTGAGTTTTCAGAAGCATCCAATCCAGTTCGAGAGGCAAGCATAGGGCTAAAATTGCACAGAGCTTCATAGGAGTGTTATGCACAATCGGAACGAGTTGGTTACGTTCCAGCAGTGCGAAGAGTTCTTTGTCTGCAACATTCTCTTTTGATAGGCGCTCCAGCATTGCTGGGGTGACCAATACGAGTCCTATCCGAGAATTCGCTAACCCCTTGTCAATGGCCCGCCTCATTGGGACGCCAAGTCCGAGATCATTTTCGCTGAACCACACTTATACACCAGCAGCCACAAGCAAATCATGGAGCTCTTTAGCCGCTTTTTTACGGTCGCCCCAAGCCTGACACAAGAAAACATCGCGAAGATCAGATTGTTTCACTGCTCGAATCTCAACGGTTTCTCTTACTGGCTCGGGAGGCTGAACCTGAGCATGCGTGCAAGGTACATATAAACCTGATTTCGACCAACGTGGCTTAGCACTGCGACTTGATCCAACGCTACTCCCACTGCTACGAAACGAGGGATAAGAGGGAGTCGAGTATGGACTAAACCCTCCACCGTCGTAACGACTATAGCGCCCGCCACGTGCAAGGCAGTTAGTACACGCAAGACGTAAATTTTGGCAAACGACACACAACCAAAGCCGCCCGGTTTCCAGGGCGGCTTTCTTGTCTGCTTTTTGGTCGTTTCGAAGTGCGAATCAGGCAGCCGCCAGATACGCCCCCGCAACCGCCAAAACACCACCGACACCCCGACTAAACCGGCTATCCACCTTCAACATCAGACTACCCAGCCCACGGCCAACCAGCGTGATGGCCAGCGTGGCGATGGAGAAGCCCGCCAGGTAGGCCGCCAGCGTGGTGCCTTCGGGCATTTCCGCCCCATGCGCAAAACCGTGGAAGAGCATGAATGCGCCAACCAGGGCGCCACCCACGGCGGTGGGCAGTTTGGCCAGGGTGGCGATAAGGATACCGGCCACCAGTACCGAGAAGGTGATGCCGGTTTCAACGCCGGGCAGGCTTAGGCCAGCCCACGCCAAGGCTGCGCCGAGTACCATGCCACCGATGACGAAGGCGGGGGTGGCGTTTTTCATGACTTTGTTCTGGCGCACGCTCCAGAAGCCTATGGCGGCCATGGCTAGCAGGTGGTCCAGGCCCATCATGGGGTGCAGCAAGCCGCTGGTGAAACCACCTTCGGTGTGGCCGGGGTGGGCCATGGCGGATGCAGAGGCGGTTAACAGCGCGGCGGCGGTGAGTAGTTTTGAAGTCAGTTTCATGGTGTTGCTCCTGGTGGTTCTGTAATCGTATTGGTTCGTTTGTTCAGGCCATTTCGGCCAGTTTTTCGGGACGTCTTTCCGGCAGCATGCCGCGCTCCAGAATGAAGCTGATGATGGTGTCCAACCCTACCCCGTCGTACAGGTTGGTGAACACGAAGGGGCGTTCGCCGCGCATTTTTTTGCTGTCCCGTTCCATGATGTCCAGGGAGGCGTGTACCTGTTCGGCGATGTCGATTTTGTTGATGATCAGCAGGTCGGATTTGGTGATGCCGGGGCCGCCTTTACGGGGGATTTTGTCGCCGGCGGATACGTCGATCACGTACAGGGTGAGGTCGCTCAGTTCCGGGCTAAAGGTAGCAGACAGGTTGTCGCCACCGGATTCCACCAGAACCAGTTCCAAATCCGGGTGGCGGTTTTGCAGGTCGTCGATGGCCGCCAAGTTCATGGAGGCGTCTTCGCGAATGGCGGTGTGCGGGCAGCCGCCAGTTTCCACGCCGAGGATGCGGTCTGCGTCCAGCGCTTCGTGGCGCAGGAGGAAGTCGGCGTCTTCCCGGGTGTAGATGTCGTTGGTGACCACGGCGATGTTGTAATGGTTGCGCAGGGCTTTGCACAACTGGCGCAGCAAGGCGGTTTTACCTGAGCCTACCGGGCCGCCGACTCCAACTCTTAAACAATGTGTCATGGTTATGTCTCCTCAATGGTTCTTCAGCTTCTGAAAAGCCGTGAATACTGTGTTTCGTGTAAGGCACTTCCGAGCGCCAATCCCGGCAGGATGGGCCCGAGTTCGTGATCGTTCCGTTCCAGCGCTGTGACCACTGCGATTGCCAGTTGCGGCCGCAGTTCTTCGATGATTCGCTGGGCGGCAGTGTGGCCGAGGGGCAGCGCTTTGCAGGCCACGGCAAGCTGGTTTTCCAGCCAGGCCCAGGCGAACCCAAGCAGGGTTTGGCGCACGGGCACAACCCGTTTGTGGGCCACCCAGGCGAACATGGTGATGTAGCCGGGGTCTTCCGGAATCAGGTGTGGCTCGGGCAGCAGTTCCAGGTTGCGCAGCAGGGTCACGAGGGCAGCGCCAAGGCGGGTGTCCTCGTCGCTCAGTTCGGCGGTTTCCCGGGTGGCGTGCAGCCAGTCGTTCCACTGCGCCAGTGCTTCGGCATCACTGCTGGCCCAGGCGTTTTGCAAACGCACCAGCAGAGGCAATTCGCAGCGGCTGAGGCCATCTTCCAGTACGCCTTCAATCCACTGGGCCAGTTCGGCTTCGTTGTTCACCCAGCCCAGTTCGAAGGCGCTTTCCAAGCCTTGGGACCAGGCGAATGCGCCGATGGGCAGTGCCGGGCTGACGAGTTGCATCAGCCCCAGCAATGCCAGATCACTCCCCTGCGGGGTGGCGGCCTCAGTGGGCATGTTCGTGGCTGTGGCCATGGCTGTGCCCGTGATCGTGTGAATGGCTGTGACCGTGTCCATGTGAATACCCGGCTTGGGTGTAGGCACCGGGTTCCGGGTCGAACGGGGCGGTGTGGTGGGTCAGGGTTGCGCCCAAACGTTCCGCCAGTTCTTCCAGTACGTGGTCCGGGGTGATGCGCACGTAGGCGCCCTGCTCGTCCATGCCGATGGCCAGCGTTACGTGGCGGTTGCCTAGGTGGTAACACAGGCGCGCAAGAGGCTGGCCGTTTTCGATGCGAGCGGTGACCACCTGTTCTTCGGCGGCGCGGACGCGGATGATCTCGCCGGTTTTGGCTTGAAGTAGGTCGCCGTCCCGCAGCACCGGGCCGCGATCCAGAAACAGGCCTACGTCTACCTTGGTTTCGGTGGTGGCCCGTAAACGGCCGCGAATGCGCAGCTCGTAGGGCAAGGTCAGGTTATCCAGAATCTCGCGGTGGTCGATCCCGGCGTGGTTCGCATCGCCAAGGCGTTTTGTCAGTTCCAACATAATCGGTTCTCCAATTCCCGGCTCAAAAAAGATGGTAGCGCTGGGCCAAGGGCAGTTCGGTGGCGGGCTCACAGGTGAGCAGTTCGCCGTCTGCGTGTACTTCGTAGGTTTGCGGGTCCACGGTGATGTGCGGGCACGCGTCGTTCAGTTTCATGTCTTTCTTGCGCACGCTCCGCACGCCTTTGCAGGCAGACAGCGGGCTGTCCAGCCCCAGCTCTTCGCCAATGTTGGCGTCCAGCGCGGCCTGGCTGACGAACGTCAGGCGGGTGGCACTGGCGGCTTTGCCGAAGGCACCGAACATGGGGCGGTAGTGCACCGGCTGCGGTGTGGGGATAGAGGCATTCGGGTCGCCCATGGGTGCTGCGGCAATCATCCCGCCCTTGAGGATGCAGGCGGGTTTCACGCCAAAGAACGCCGGGCTCCACAGCACCAGGTCCGCCAGTTTGCCCACTTCCACCGAGCCCACGTCGTGGGCGATGCCATGGGTGGTGGCGGAGTTGATGGTGTACTTGGCGATGTAGCGTTTGGCGCGGAAGTTGTCGGCGCCGCGCTCCTGGTCTTCCGGAAGCAGGCCGCGTTGCACTTTCATTTTGTGGGCAGTTTGCCAGGTTCGACACACCACTTCGCCTACCCGGCCCATGGCCTGGGAGTCTGAGGAGATCATGGAGATCACGCCGATATCGTGCAGGATGTCTTCGGCGGCGATGGTTTCCCGGCGGATCCGGGAATCGGCAAAGGCCACGTCTTCCGGGATGTTCGGGTCCAGGTGGTGGCATACCATCAGCATGTCCAGGTGCTCATCCACGGTGTTCACCGTGTAGGGCCGC